>UMFB01032873.1_pt1 | contig 43977 bp, 45 predicted proteins | sample 1964921 | NCBI WGS metagenome assembly UMFB01 (sample SAMEA4836037, study PRJEB28245) | human gut metagenome | biome: gut microbiome; material: fecal sample | place: Denmark | collected 2008
TATCAAGGTTCTTTCTTTGTTCTGTCTCAAGCGACAGCTTTAATAGATTATCATATCTGTCAGCTTTTGTCAACACTTTTTTAAAAAGTTTTTTAACTTTTTTTGATATCCTTTTGGATATCATCGATAACCTTGTGTGAGATATCTTTTACACCTCTAAGATTATCAAACGGAGAAAGAGGGATTTGAACCCTCGCGCCGGTCACCCGACCTACACCCTTAGCAGGGGCGCCTCTTCAGCCTCTTGAGTATTTCTCCAAATTCTGAAATATGACCTGTATTTAACAGGACAATATTTAATTGTTTTGCAACAACGCATAGGTTATTATACTAAAGAGACTTCCCCTTGTCAACGAAAATAAAACATTTTTTTATTTTTATTTTTAATTTTTATTTTCACAGCTTATAATGTGTTTTCTCCGTCTTTTTCTTCTATGATATTGGGTTTCTTTTCTACTATATTCCTAATATACTTTTTATCTCCGGTATTGATTTCCCTTCTGAACGTAATTTCATAATATATTCTATTTGTTTTACACTTTCTTCTCTTTTATATCTTCTCGTCAGATTTTCTTCTTCCTGCTCAAATGGCAGCATCCCCTCTTCTGTGTAAAACTTTAATGTGCTATATCTGCTTTCTGTCAATCGGACTAACTCTCCAATTGTTACATATTCCGAAGCCAGAATCTTCTCCATACTTCTCTGTCGTGACATAGACTCAACTCTTTTCTTTCTCTCTTTTCTACTTTTTTATCTCTTCTTTTTTATCTCTCACATTCTTTCTACCAATATACAGGAACAATGTTTGCTCCCTGGATTGGCACTTTATACGCTCTTTTTGTAAATGGGAAAACACGATAATAGGAATTATCAATTTTTAAAAGTGTCTCACTTCCTACTTTTACTTCCTCTACATAATGTCCCATTTTACATAAATGTTCCATTATCGCAGTTCTTCTTTCTGTTACATTCGTACCAAAAACTACAAAATCAATAAAGATTGCTTTCCTTCTCTCCAAAAATGGAAAAATAAGATTCACGCCTTCCATATATGGATTCTTAAACAATTTTTTCTTAGCATTTAAAAACTTTCCTACAAAATTTTCCAATGTACTGTGAAATTCTGCCTGCCACAAAGCTCTGTATTTCACACTTTTCACTGATAAATCCAGCATTTTCTCTTGAACTTCATTTTGCTCTGTTACAGAGAAGAGATCATGAATGCATCCACTTTCTCTATGCAGCCATAGTAAAAGCGCACACTCCAGACTGATTTCTCCTTCATCCAATATTTCTGCACGCAACCCTTCCCTGAGACGCAGATAAATACTTTCTTCACTTCGATATGCCTTTAATTCTACTCCAGCAGTGTAATAATCCATATCACATCCGAGGAGATCCGGAACCTGTTCCATCCGTCCGTCTTTCTCTAATTCTTCTGCCATTTGAGTTTCTATCTTCTTGCTTTCATTTTTCTTTAAAGATTTTGCACGCTCAACTGCCTCATCTAACATTGAAATAAATTTTTCTTCTTCACAATCTTCTGTCTGTAGCATACCTTCCATTACCTTCGCAGCCGCAATTCCACGCAATACAGCTTCCTTCGCAATGGATGGATGCAAACTTTCTAATCCATTTAAAGCAATAACAGCATATTGTTGAGATAATGTCAATTCTTTCATCTTAAATCCTCCTGAATATGAAACGAATTTTACTTACTACTTATTACTTACTACTTATGATTTAATTATATGTTTTTTCCCGATCTTGTCAATATATTTCATAAATAAAAAAAATCTCGAAGATCACTTTTCCATCTTCGAGATTTTCAATATCACATATTTTTTTATTTTCATTTATATTCTTTTATATACTTTATATATTTTCATTTATTTTCTTTTGAATCCGATTCTGAACTAATTCTGCAATTTCCGTAGTTTTCATATCTTTATACTCTTCATATAAAAGAGGTTCCATAAAATGCACTTGCACTGTAACCGGTTTGATGGAATTTGTGTCAAATGGTTTAAAGGAATCAATCAATGCAACCGGTACAATCGGACATTTTGCCTTTGTGGCAGCTTTAAAACTTCCACCCTTAAATTCTCCCACTTGATTTCCGTTTTTCGAACGTGTTCCCTCCGGAAATATAATAAACACCTTTCCATTTTTTACGTCATTTGCAACATTCATAATGACTTTTAACCCTTGACGTACATCTTCTCTGTCAATGGCATACGCTTTTATACATGCGAATACCTGTTTTAAGAACTGTATATTCGCCAATTCTTTTTTTGCAACAACTGAAAAAGGTCTCGGACATACTTCCATAATTGCAAGTGTATCGTACATTCCCTGATGATTTGGAAATAGAATGCACCCTCCTTCTTTCGGAATATTTTCCAGACCATGTGCATCAATTGTTACATTTCCACCTTTATTTGCTCTATGGTCAATAAATTTCAATAATTTAAAATGCTCTTCTTCTGTATATTTATCAACATGTGATGCATGATAACACAGTTTAATCCAAAAAATCGGTACTAACAAAATATTTCTGAATACCATCAACAAGATTCGTTTCATCATCTTTTCCTCATCTAAATTGCCAGGCTGATCCCCCTGGCAATTTTTCATCTTTTTATTTTATTCACTTATTATTTCACAATTGTAATGATAACCGGTGCTTCTTCCCAATCCCAGAATGCATCATAATTCAAAAATAGATATCCCTCTCCGTCCAATGCATCTCCATATCGTAAATTTGCATCTTTGTCCATATACGACGATACCGTAAGTTCTTCTGTTTCTGCTCCATCTTCTTCTATTCTGGTAACATATACTCTATACCCATTATCCGGAATTCCATATATTGTTTTATTGATCGCTAATGTAAATTCTTCCAACTCCTGTTTTCCATTATAACAAATACTGACTGCCGTTTTTTTCTGACTGTTACTCAACTGCAGAGATTCCGGCGTTTCTGTTCGAGAAAAGCTGTTCTTACTTTCAGGATTTGTATAGATCCTCTTACTTCCATCAATACTTGTCTGAACCCCGTAAATTCCTTCCGCTAATTGAACCGGCTGCATCGCATACATTCCATTCTGAATGTCCAATAAATCTGCATCTTCTTTTGGCAGATTCACATACCATCCGGTCATCAATAAAAATGGAACTGCCGGCTGCATCCAGGAATTGCTATAAATACTCTCCTGAGGCATAAATTCTCTTTCATTCCAAGCTAAAAGTTTTATTTTTTCATCAAAATAATTTTTAGGAAGTACAATTCCCCGGATCTGTACTTCATATTTGTTAGCACTCTCCTCTAAAAGTGCCTGCAGTTCCTGATTTTCCGGCATTTCTTCCATTGTCAGACGCTGCTCAACTGTTTCTACAGTAATATCCGGCAAATAATAGTCACAATTTCCGTTTTTTGCAGTATGGCTTCCATACAAACGCTTTGCCTTTACCTTCTGGCTCTTTTCTCTGATCGCAGTTTCCTCTTCTATAAAAGAATCAAATGTGCCGTCATACTTCGTATGAAAATATCCATCCTCTATTGCACCATCACTTCCGGCTGAGGAATTCCATAATAACTTTCCATTTTCCTGCCCCGTAATCTCATTTAACGTTTTCTGAAAAGCCTGTTTGATTTCCTTTTCCTGAAGATTGTCAAAACAAATATAATCTGATTTTCCCTTTTCTGAAATAGCATACATTACACGATTATAAGAATCTTTTTCGTAAATATAATAAGCCGTCAATTTATCTTCTGCATCTCCATACAGATATGCCTTATCAGCTTCCAGATCCTGCTCTGTATACCCGGTATCTCCATATTTTTCATTCAGATATTCTGCTGCCTGCTTGCAAACCTCCTTTTGTCCTGAACCATTGATTGCCGAAATCACGCCTCCACAAATACTCAAAACCACAATCATAACAACAAACCCAATCAAAAGCGGTTTCGTTCTACTTTTTCTAATTGGGTTTACAGACATACTCTGCCCTTCTGTATTCTGTTTTGGAATCTGCGCCTGTGCATATTTCACAATTTCTGATGCAAGCAGCGCTTTATCCGTCTGGTCCGAAGAATGATAACTTTGTGCGCGCTCTGCCATTCTGTCTACAATCAAACGAATAACGTCTCCCTGCAGCGGATAAGCTCTTGCAATATCCAGTAATATTTTCATTGAAGAAATATCAGCCTCTTCTGTAAATTCATTATCAAAAAACTTTTTCCATTCTGAATACGCACTTTTATTTTTTATCCGCATCAGTTCATACATGCGTTGTTCTAAATTTACTTCATGATTTTCTGCATGATTACTTTCATGATTTTCTGCATGCTCCATACACATAATCCTCCTGCGTTTAAAACTCGCTTTTATCTATATAGATTATATGTTATTTTCTATTACATTTCAAATATTTCTATTTTGTGTGTTTCTATTTTGTGCAGACAACAAAATCCGATCATTATCCAATTCTTTTCCACATCCCTGTTGGAATCTTTTCAATAAATCTTCTACCGTAAGTTTTTTCTTTTCTTCTGCTCCAATATCCAGCACGATTTTTCCTTCAGACATCATAAATGTCCGATTTCCAAGTTCTAATGCCTGCTGCATATTATGTGTGATCATCATACAGGTGATTTTTTCTCGTTCCACGATTTCTTTTGTTAAATTCAATACCTTTTCTGCTGTTCCGGGATCCAGTGCCGCTGTGTGTTCATCCAATAATAATAACTTCGGTGTTACCATCGTTGCCATCAAAAGCGTAAGCGCCTGCCTTTGTCCTCCGGAAAGCAATCCCACCGGCTGATTCATCCGATCTTCCAATCCCATATCCAGCAATCTAACTTTTTCTTGAAAATATTTTTTATCCTTTTTGCTGATCCGACTAAATGAATTTCCACTTTTGGAAGAGCGCAGATATGCCAATGCAAGATTTTCCTCAATTGTCATCCCCGGAGCAGTTCCACCCATCGGATCCTGAAACAGTCTTCCAATCTGACGGCTTCTCTTATGCTCCGGCAAAAATGTCATTTCTTTTCCATCTAATACAATAGACCCCTCATCTACATAAAATGTTCCGGCGACAGCATTAAACAATGTAGACTTTCCGGCTCCATTTGAACCAATGATCGTAACAAAATCCCCATCCTCTAATTTCATAGACAATCCGGAAATAGCTGTCTTTGCATTCACCGTTCCCGGATGAAATGTCTTGGATATATTTTTTAATTCTAACATATTACTCTACTCCTTTCCGGGATGCTGCAAATTTTCGTTTTTGAAATTGCATCTGCTTTTTCATTGTAGGAAATGCGATCGCCAATGCAACAACGATTGCAGTCAATAATTTTAATCCTTGCACCGGAACAATTTTTGTATAAAGTACAATTGCATAAATCAATCGATAAATCACCGAACCAGTCACTGCAGCTATGACTCCTTTTGTAACTGTTCGATGTCCAAGAACAGTCTCTCCAATAATCAAACAAGCAAGTCCGATTACTACAATTCCGGTTCCTCCATTAATATCAGCAGCATTTTGATACTGCCCAACCATTGCTCCGGATAAAGCCGTCATTCCATTTGCAATACAAAGTCCTACTGTAATAGTAAATACCGGATTAATCGAAGAGGCTCTGACCATTTTCATATTATCCCCTGTTGCCCGAATAGAAAGTCCCATACGGGTTTTTAAAAATAATAAAAGAACGATTCCTACTACTGCAACAATGAAAAATGTAAGCAGGATGTCCGCATATCTTCCTCCTATTTTTGTCTTTCGAAATAGACTAAAAATCGTTTCTGTTTTCAAAAGACTTACATTGGAACTCCATCCCATAACCATTAAATTCACAGTATAAAGTCCTGTATTTGTTACGATTCCTGATAAAATAGAAGGAACTCCCAGCTTTGTCTGCAGAAGGGCTGTTACCCCTCCTGCACATGCTCCTGACAAGAATGCAGCTGCAATTCCAAGATACGGATGCCCTGCTGCTGCCATTGTTACAGAAACAGCTGCTCCTAATATAAAACTTCCATCTGTTGTCAAATCTGCAATATCTAAAATGCGATAACTCAAAAACAATGCCATCGCTACCAGTGCATATAAAAATCCCAATTCAAGTGCCGTCTGTATAATATAACTCACCGGAAATTCCTCCATTTTTCATTTTTCATTTTTCATTTTTCTTATTTTCTTCTCACTATTCTTCTGTCGTTTGTACTTCTACAATTTCTCCAATATCCTTCAAAATCATATAATCCATTCCAAGTGTTTTGGCTGTTTCTGTATTAACTGTAATTACTCCGCCATCCATGAGATGATAATCTACCATCTCATCCATACCTTCTGTAATTGCACGATAAGCGAGATCTGCTGTTTCTGTTCCTAAGTCTGTATAATTAACACCACATGTAATATATGCTCCATTTCTTACAAAAGAATCTGCTCCTGTATAATGTGGAATCCCTGCTTCTGCAAGTTTCTCATAGATTGCAAGCTCTGCCGCCATAATAACGTTGTCTGTTGGTGTAAAAATTGCATCTACACCTTCTGCAATCAAAGAAGATGCTGCTGCGATAACTTCATCATTTGTAGATGCTGTCTGCTCTACATATTCGATTTTAGCTTGGTCTAAATATTCTTTTGCATCTTCAATCGGCTTTTTCGAATTGACTTCAGACAATGAATAAAGAAGACCTACTTTTTTAATTTCCGGATTTTCTTTTTGCATCATTTCCAAAATAAACTTTGTATTCAATGCATCGCTTGTTCCTGTAACATAATCAATTCCGGTAAGTTCTGCTGATTCCGGATCCGATACTGCCGCGTAAACGACCGGAATATCCATACCTTCCGCACAGGAAGTCATTACCTGAGCTGCCAGTGTAGCAACCGGAATAATTACATCTACTCCTTCTGCCACTGCCTGATCTCCGATCTGCTTTAACGTTGTCTGTTCTCCCTGACCGGAATAAATATCATATTCAATCTCTACATTCTTTTCTTCACTGATTTCTTCTAACTCTGCTGCAACGGCATTTGCAATTTCATCCAATGATGGATGATCCATCTGCTTTACGATTGCAACCTTATAAGATTCTTCTGTATCTTTTCCATTAGACTCAGATCCTGCCTTTTCTGTGCTGCATCCTGTTACCATACCTACTGTCATTGCCATTCCCAACAATACTGCTAATACTCTTTTTTTCATGATTTTTCTCTCCTTTTTCTTAAATATATGTTCTCACTGATACAAAGCTGCCAGGAAAGAGTTTGAAGAAAATACCTGATTGAAGTAAGTAAAAAAAGCGCCTCAAGCTAATGCTTGAGACGCTAATAATATTTCACTATTACTATCGTGGTACCACTCAAATTGACAAAAATGTCCACTTTCCACGTACTAACATACGCTCCTCATTTATAACGGGTTTGGTTCCCGTCAGCGCCTACTCTTTCTCATCCGGTCTTATGAACGGATTCAAATTTTCGGGCTGCCCTCAAAAGTCCATTCAGCAATAACCGCCATACAGCAATCCCACCACCTGCTGCTCTCTGTGATCTTGTTTAAAGCCTACTCGTCTTTCTCAACAGTTTATATTTTTATTTTTTACTACTTTACTACCTCAAAGTGTTTTTGTCAATCTTTTTTTATTCTTTTTTAAAATTATTCTACACTTTCTTCCGAATCTTCATCTACTTCCATTTCTTCGGATGTTTTTCGTACTTTTGCAATACTTACGACAGTTTCATTTTCTTTTAAGTTGATCACTTTTACACCGGATGTAATTCTTCCCAACTTGGAAATACTGTCACACGCCATACGAATAATGATTCCCTCACTATTAATCATCATGATTTCATCATCTTCATTGACGGCTTTCATTCCCACTACATTTCCGGTCTTCTCCGTAATCTTATAACATTTGACACCTTTTCCGCCGCGGTTCTGATTTGTAAATTCACCCATTGCAGTGCGTTTTCCCATACCTTTTTCCGATACGATCAACAGGCATTCTCCCTGTGTATGCACCTGCATTCCGATAACAACATCTCTGTCTGCCAGATTGATACCACGTACTCCCATAGACGTTCTTCCGGTAGAACGGACATCTTTTTCATCAAAACGGATACATTGTCCATATTTTGTTACAAGAATGATGTCCTTTTCATTGTCTGTAATCTTGACTTCAATTAACTGATCATCATCCCGAAGTGTAATTGCAGCAAGACCTTTCTTACGGACATTGACATATTCTCTAAGCGGAGTCTTTTTCACAAGTCCCTGCTCTGTTGCCATAAACAAATATTGATTGTCATCATATACCTTGATCGGAATCATCGCTGTAATCTTTTCTTCCGGCATAAGCTGCAGCATATTGATGATTGCAGTTCCTCTGGACGTTCTTCCCGCCTCCGGAATCTCATATCCTTTCAGACGATACACACGACCGGTATTGGTAAAGAACATAATATAATCGTGTGTAGAAGTCATAAACAATTCCTGAATATAATCATCATCCAGTTTCTGCATTCCTTTGATTCCCTTACCTCCGCGATTCTGACTCTTGAACGTATCTACAGTCATTCGCTTGATATATCCGAGTTTGGTCATCGTGATCACAACATCCTGCTTCGGAATCATATCTTCCATGGTAATATCAAATTCATCAAATCCGATACTTGTTCTTCTGTCATCTCCGTATTTTTCAGAAATTACTAATATTTCTTTTTTGATGACAGCAAGCAATAACTTACGATCAGCTAAAATAGCTTTTAACTCATCGATTTTTTTCATTAATTCTGCATACTCTGCTTCCAGCTTTTCCCGTTCCAAACCGGTCAGTGCACGCAGACGCATGTCTACAATAGCCTGTGCCTGTACTTCGCTCAGATCAAATCTTTTGATCAACTCTTCTTTTGCAATCTGCACGCTTCTGGAACCACGAATGATCTGAATCACTTCATCGATATGATCCAGTGCAATCAATAATCCTTTTAAGATATGAGCTCGCTCTTCTGCCTTATTCAACTCATATTTGGTTCTTCTCGTCACTACTTCTTCCTGATGTTTCAAATAGTAGTTGAGCATTTCCAGAAGATTCATAACCTTTGGCTCATTGTTAACCAGAGCCAGCATGATTACACCAAATGTATCCTGCAGCTGAGTATGCTTATACAATTGATTTAAAATAATATTTGGATTTACATCTCTACGCAGCTCAATACAGATTCTCATACCTTCCCTGCTGGACTGATCGCTCAGATCTGTAATTCCATCGATTTTTTTATCTCTGACAAGCTCTGCAATTTTTTCAATCAGCCGGGCTTTATTTACCATGTACGGAAGTTCTGTAACAACGATCCGGTTCTTTCCGTTCTGCATCGGTTCAATATTGGATACCGCACGTACCCGGATCTTTCCACGTCCGGTACGATAAGATTCTTCGATTCCTTTTGTACCAAGAATCTCTGCACCTGTCGGAAAATCAGGACCTTTGATGATCTGCAAGATATCTTCGATCGTTGTCTCTCCATTTTCCTCGATCTGATCATCAATTATTTTGACAACTGCATTGATTACTTCCCGCAGGTTATGAGGTGGGATGTTTGTTGCCATACCAACTGCAATACCGGAAGTACCATTGACAAGAAGATTTGGAAATCTAGATGGAAGTACCATTGGTTCCTTTTCTGTCTCATCAAAGTTCGGTGCAAAATCTACAGTATCTTTATTGATATCTGCAGTCATTTCCATAGAAATTTTACTGAGACGTGCTTCTGTATATCGCATCGCAGCCGCACCATCTCCATCTACAGAACCGAAGTTACCATGCCCGTCTACAAGCGGATAACGAGTAGACCAGTCCTGCGCCAGATTTACCAATGCACCATAAATTGAACTATCACCATGCGGATGATATTTACCCATCGTATCACCGACGATACGCGCACATTTACGATGTGGTTTATCCGGTCCATTATTCAACTCGATCATAGAATAAAGAATTCTTCTCTGTACCGGTTTCAGTCCGTCTCTTACATCAGGCAGCGCACGAGATGCAATAACACTCATAGCATAGTCGATGTAGGATTTTTCCATCGTCTTTTTCAGATCAACTTCATGGACTTTATCAAAAATATTATCTTCCATTGTTTGTCTCCTTCATTATTGTCGCTTTTCTGTCTGCATACGCTCAATCCAGCTCCAAAACTCTGTTTTATCACTTGGTTGCATACGCGACAATCCAGCTCTAAAACTTCGTTTTCTTACTAGGTTGCATACGCGACAATCCAGCTCCAAAACTTCGTTTTCTCGCTGGGTTGGCATTTCTAATGCCAACCACGTCATTCGTATACACGTCTATTCAAGTAAACTTGATAGCCGTGTCTCCGTATGACTATTGTCGCTATCTCTGTTAGATATCCAAGTTTTGTACGAATTTTGCATTTTCTTCGATGAATTCTCGTCTTGGCTCTACTTTATCTCCCATCAGAGTTGTAAATGTCAGATCCAGTTCTGAGGATGTCTCATCATCCATAGTTACTCTTAACAAAATTCTGTGTTCCGGATCCATTGTTGTTTCCCAAAGCTGTTCTGCATCCATTTCTCCAAGACCTTTATAACGCTGGATTTTATTATTTCCGTCACGACCTACTTCTTCCAAAATAGAATTTAACTCCTCATCGCTGTATGCATACCAGACTTTTTTATTCTTTTCCAGCTTATACAGCGGCGGCTGTGCCAGATATACATATCCCTGCTTGATAAGTTCCGGCATAAACCGATACAAAAATGTCAACAATAATGTACTGATATGAGCACCATCTACGTCGGCATCTGTCATGATGATAATCTTATGATATCTCAATTTACTAATATCAAAATCTTCATGAATTCCTGTTCCAAATGCAGTGATCATTGCTTTAATCTCTGCATTGGCATATATTTTATCTAATCTTGCTTTTTCTACATTCAAAATCTTACCACGAAGTGGAAGAATTGCCTGTGTTGCACGATCACGAGCCGTCTTTGCAGAACCGCCGGCGGAATCTCCCTCTACGATGTAAATCTCACAATTTACCGGATCTTTATCCGAACAATCTGCTAATTTTCCCGGAAGAGACATTCCTTCCAGAGCAGACTTTCTTCGAGTCAGATCACGCGCTTTTCTTGCAGCTTCTCTTGCACGCTGTGCCATAACCGACTTCTCTACGATCATTTTCGCTACGTTTGGATTCTGCTCCAGGAAGATTTCCAGCTGCGTACTTACTACATTGTCCACAGCTCCTCTCGCTTCACTGTTTCCTAACTTTTGCTTTGTCTGACCTTCAAACTGCGGCTCTTCAATCTTAACACTGATAATTGCAGTTAAGCCTTCTCTAATATCTTCACCGGAAAGATTTGGCTCACTGTCTTTTAACAGCTTATTCTTTCTTGCATAATCATTAAATGTCTTTGTTAAAGCATTACGGAAACCGACAATATGAGTTCCGCCTTCCGGAGTTGTAATATTGTTTACAAAGCCATACGTATTATCACTGTAAGAATCATTGTGCTGCATAGCTACTTCTACACTCACACCATCTTTCATTCCCTCGCAATAAATGATCTGGTCATACAGAGGTGTTTTGCTCTTATTCAGATATGTGACAAATTCTTTGATTCCACCTTCATAGTGAAATGTGCGCTCAATCGGTTCTTCTTCTCTATCATCTCTCAAAATGATGCGAAGTCCCTTTGTCAAAAATGCCATTTCCCGAAGTCTCTGTTTCAACACACTGTAATCAAAAATAAGTTCTTCAAAGATTTCTCCATCCGGTTTAAAACTTACTTTTGTTCCTATTTTTTCCAGATCACATTCGCCAACGACTTTTAATTTATAAACGACCTTACCTCTTTCGTAACGCTGCTTGTAGACTTTTCCTTCTTTGCAGATTTCTACTTCCAGCCATTCAGACAACGCATTTACAACAGAGGCTCCTACGCCATGCAGACCACCGGATACTTTATATCCTCCGCCGCCGAATTTACCGCCGGCATGAAGGACTGTAAATACAACTTCCACTGCCGGAAGTCCTGTTTTATGGTTAATTCCAACCGGAATACCACGTCCATTATCTATGACAGTGATTGTATTATCCGGATTGATCGTTACCTGAATTGTATCACAATATCCTGCAAGTGCTTCATCCACAGAATTATCTACAATCTCATATACGAGATGATGAAGTCCCCTTGATGATGTACTTCCAATGTACATACCCGGTCTTTTACGAACCGCCTCTAATCCTTCCAATATCTGAATTTGGTCTGCTCCATATTCAGCATCAAATTCTGTGTTTGTTGCACCCATCGAAAAACCTCCTACTTTAAGTGAAACTGTTATTTACAGTACCTTGCTTCACATAAAAAATTTTATTAATAGAAAATCTATGATTTACAAACTCATCTAATCCTGTACAGGTAATCACCGTTTGTATATCATGTATACTATCCAGTAAATAATTTTGCCGATGCTTATCCAATTCCGATAACACATCGTCCAAAAGTAAAATCGGCGTATCACGAATCATCATCCTGACCAGCTCAATCTCCGAAAGTTTCAAAGACAATGCTGCTGTTCTCTGCTGTCCCTGCGAACCAAACTTTCGTATATCCAGATCTCCCGCTTTAAAACACAGATCATCTCTGTGAGGACCGGCAGATGTACTTTTGAACCGGATATCTCTTTCCCGATTTCTTTTCAAAACATCTTCAAAAGAATCATTTCCGATCGAAGATTCATAAGAAATTGCAATCCTCTCTCTTCCGCCGGTTAATCTATAGTGAATATCGGAGATAATGGTATTTACCTGATCGATAAACGCTTTTCTTCTCTCTATGATTTTTTTTCCGTACTCTGCCAATTGCATGTCCCAGATATCCAATGTGTCCATTAGATTTTTCTGAAAATGAATTTCTTTGAGTAAGGAATTTCTCTGATTAATGATGCGATTATAGTTAGAAAGATTGCTGAGATAAACCTTGTCCAACTGAGAAAGTTCCAGATCAATAAACCTTCTTCTGCCGGCAGGTCCATCTTTTATAATATTTAAATCTTCAGGAGAAAAAAATACAAAATGAACAATTCCAAACAGCTCTCCTGCTCTTCTGATCGGAACTTTATTGACTGCAATTCCTTTTGGACTATTTTTTTTCAAATGCATATCTATTTGAAAATCAACCCCATGTTTCTCAACAATAGTTTCAAGATGAGATTCATCACATCCAAATTGAATCATATCTCTATCCTTTGTACCACGATGAGACTTGGTAGTTCCCGACAAATACAATGCCTCCAGTATATTCGTCTTTCCCTGTGCATTGTCTCCGTAAAGTATATTCGTCCCGGAATCAAAATTCAAATCAAGCAATTCATAATTTCTATAATTTTTCAACTTTAAAGACTTGATTATCATACTATCTCCATCAATATGTAATTGCTCTATATCATATCTATTTTACACTGTTTTCTGCTATTTTTCAATTTTAATTTGTTCACCGTCATATTCTACGATGTCACCGTCATAAAGTTTTTTCCCCCGTCTGGTATCCACTTCCCCATTGACGCTCACCAAACCATCCAGAATGACATCTTTTGCTTCTACGCCGCTTTCTACAAGTCCGGCAGCCTTTAATGCCTGTCCCAATTTGATAAATTCATCTTGTTCACGTAACTTGATTGTTTCCATTATTTTCCCTTTCCATACACAAATTCAAACCAAAAATGTCCGATTCTAAAAACGTAACAAAGTGTCTAATCCCTTTTTCTCAGGGATCAGACACTCTTTCTTTAATTAGGCAACCGCATTAAAATTAACCGGAAGAATCAGGTAAATATAAGACTGCTGCTCATCTTTGATGAAACAAGGAGCTTTTGCATTCATAAAATACAAATCTACTTCTTCATCATCAATTACCCTCAACGCATCGATCAAGAATTTCGGATTGAATCCAATCATCAGATCTTTTCCTTCTTTTGTGATTTCTATTTCTTCGTTCATCGAACCAATCTGAGATTTGATCTTCAATTCCATAGTTTCTTCGCCAATATTAATAATAATTGGTTTCTTATCGCCTTCTTTGATCAACAGCGTCGCACGATCAATACAATCTAAAAATTCTCTTTTATTGATCTTTACTTTTGTCTCATAGTCACTGGAAAGCATCTGATCAATCTTAAAATAATCTCCTTCGATCAAACGTGATACAACAATCGTTTTGTCAAACTCAAATACGATATGATTCTTCGTAAATGAAATATCAACGTTTTGTTCTGCCTCTCCACCGATGATCTTACTGATCTCCTGAAGTGTCTTTCCAGGCACAATTACCTTTCTCTGTCCATAAGAATCTTTCAAGTCAATCTTACGAATCGAAATTCGATGTCCGTCCAGAGACACAACTCTCAATACATTGTCTTTGATTTCAAACAGTTCTCCGGTCATCATCTTATTCGTATCATTATCAGCGATAGAGAAAATAGTCTGTCTGATCACTTCCTTCAGAGTAAATTCTGAAACTGTAATATAATCTTCTTTTTCAATCACCGGCAAATATGAAAAATCTTCTCCGGACTGTGCGGCAATATTAAATTTCGCTTTTTCGCAAGTAATGATTGTCTGATTGTTTGCGTCTGTTTCGATTACGATATCATTGTCCGGCAGCTTTCTTACGATCTCGGAAAAAATCTTAGCATTCAGAGCGAGGATTCCTCGTTCCAGTATCTCTCCGTCAATTCTTGTTTCAATACCAAGTTCCATATCATTAGCTGTCAACTTAATAACATCGGTAGATGCATCGATCAGTATACACTCCAAAATAGGCATTGTTGTTTTAGATGGAACTGCTTTGGATACAATACTGACTCCTTTTGCAAGATTGGATTTACTGCAGATTATTTTCATAGTTAATAACTCCTTTCAGGCAGATGTGGAAAAGTTTCGCCACTGCGTTTTTTATGTATATATAAATAAATTATTTCCGTCTTAATAGTATTAGGGGCTGTGGATATGTTGAAAAGTGCTTCCAGCCCTTGTCCCATAAGGGTTTGTCGGCTTGGATAAGTATGTTGAAAAGGTGTTAAAAGCAGTGGAAGTAATTGTGGAAAACTCTGAAGTGCTTCAGAAACAAAAAAGTTTTCAACTGCATAATCAACACGATATCCACATAGTTATTCACAATTAAAGAGGATTTATCTTCTTTTTAATAATCGTAATTGTATTGTTCAGAGCTTCGTCTGTTTTGATATCGGCTTCTATTTTCTTAACTCCATGGCTGATGGAGGCATGATCTTTGCCACCAAGCAGCATACCGATTGATTTTAGCGGTGTATCCGTTAAAGCTCTGCAAAGATACATTACAATCTGACGAGGAAGTACAATCTCAGCATTTCGTTTCTTTCCTTTTAGTTCGTGTACCGGGACATTAAAATGCTCAGAAACAACTTCCATAATCAGTTCAGGAGTAATTTCTCTGGCATCCGCCGGAGCAACCATATCCTTTAAGGCTTCTGCGGCTAAAGGAATATCAATCGGTTTCTGAACAAGTTTCGCAAGTGCAATTAATTTGTTTAAAGAACCTTCCAGTTCACGAATGTTGGATTTGATATTTTCTGCGATGTATTTTAAAACATCGTTTGGAATGTTATAGCAATCCAGGTTGTCCAATTCGATTTTATTTTGAAGAATTGCCATTCGTGTTTCGTAATCAGGTGCAGAAATATCAGCCAGAAGACCCCATTCAAAACGGGTTCTCAATCGATCTTCCAAAGTCTCAATATCTTTTGGCGGTTTATCACTGGAGATAATGATCTGTTTACCGGCGCCATGCAGATGGTTAAAGGTATGGAAGAACTCTTCCTGTGTACTTTCTTTTCCTATAATAAATTGAATATCGTCAATCAGAAGAACATCAATATTACGATACTTATCGCGGAATGTATTCATAGAAAGGTCATTTCCGGTTCTACCAACCTTCAAAGCATCGATCAATTCGTTGGTGAAAGTCTCACTTGTTACATAAAGTACCTTTTTGGTAGGATCATTTTCCAAAATAAAATGAGCAATGGAATGCATCAAATGGGTCTTTCCAAGTCCGGCGCCTCCATAAATAAACAGAGGATTGTAAACAGTTCCCGGACTTTCAGAAACTGCAACGGAGGCAGCATGGGCAAAACGGTTATTATTGCCTACCACAAAAGTATCAAATGTATATTTGAGGTTCAGATTAGCCTGTTCAAATATAAGATTTGACTTTTGGTTCTGTATGGTGATGGCTTTCTTTTGTTCTACCACGCGCTGATCTTCTGTCACGAAAGAAACTTCATACTCTTGTCCGGTTACTTCTGCAATGCAGACTTTAAAAGGAAGAAGATATTTTTCCTCAATGTGCTCCAGACTTGCCTTGAGCTGTACTAAAATATAGACTGTATTATCAGCAACTTCATATACAGTCAGTGGTGCAATCCAGGTTTTGTATGCAGTATTAGAAGAGCAGTATTCTAATTTCATCTTATTTAAAATCTGCTCCCAATGTTCTTCTACAATATTCATGTATAGTAACTCCTAATCAATAGAATAGAGAGATATAAAGACAATCTCTCTACTACATTTTACATCAAAACAGATTTATAAGCAACGAAAAAAGATGTGGATAACTCAATACACATTATTCACACTCGAAAACCATTGAAGTTTAGAAGATTTTAGAAACAAAATAATTTTTTTTTCACATGTTATTTTTTAATTATACAGTAGTTATCCACATAGTTATTCACATTATCCACATTTTGTGGAAAAGAAGATTTAGACTTGACTTATCGCCATTTTTTGAATATAATTAAGAGCAGTGTCTTTTAGTACTTATCTATTCTTATAATATGAAAGGAAAAAAGATTCAAAAAATGCTACATCGGGAACATGAAAATTGTTCTTTTGAAGATATCCATTAAAGGGAGGTGTATGAATAATGAAAATGACATTTCAGCCGAAGAAACGTTCCAGAGCAAAAGTTCATGGATTCAGAGCAAGAATGAGCACACCGGGCGGAAGAAAAGTATTAGCTGCCAGAAGAGCAAAAGGAAGAAAACAGTTATCAGCATAGGCCGCATATATGTGGCCTTTTCTTCTATTTTAAAGAAAAGCAATAGAATAAAGAAAAGAAGGACTGATATTGATTTATTTCCGCAGGTGAACCAGCAAAACTTCGTATAAGTTTTGTCTGGTTTTCTTTGCATTTAAATCAGTAGAGTAGAAAAGGAGATATATGAAATTCTCAGAATCTTTGAAAAAAAATAAAGATTTTCAAGTAGTATATCGAAATGGAAAATCATATGCGAACAAGTATCTCGTTATGTATGTGATGGAAAATGAACTTGAAAGAAACAGAATCGGAATTTCTGCAAGTAAAAAGGTTGGAAACAGTGTAGTAAGACATCATCTTGCAAGATTGATCCGGGAAAACTATCGGCTTCTAGAAGAGAATTTCCAATGTGGATATGACATTATAATCGTGGTCAGAGTCAGCGCAAAAGAAATCACATTTGCAGACATGAAAAGTGCGCTGATCCATTTGGGAAAGCTTCATAATATATATAAAGGAAAGTGACGCAGATGAAAAAGATATGTATTGGACTTATCAGATTTTATCAGAAATATCTGTCGGGAATGAAGACTCAGTGGCATTGTATTTATACGCCGACCTGTTCACAGTATGGGATTGAGGCGATTGAGAAGTATGGTGTGCTAAAAGGAGGGCTTCTTACAGCTTGGAGAATTCTGCGGTGCAATCCATTTGCAAAAGGGGGTTATGATCCCGTACCATAAGGAGGAAGAGAAATGTATGGAGTTTTAGCTTCAGGCTATGCAGACTGGCCGATTATTAAGCAGCTTGCATGGCTGATGGGAAAGGTAATGAACGGAATTTATAATTTTCTGGATGGGGTATTCGGTATCCAGAATATTGGTATCTGTATCATCCTTTTTACCATTGTAGTTTACACACTGATGATTCCATTGACCATTAAACAGCAGAAATGGTCAAAGATGCAGTCAGTAATGGGACCTGAGATGCAGAAGATTCAGAAGAAGTATGCAAATAAAAGAGATCAGGCTTCAATGTTGAAACAGCAGGAGGAATTAAATATTCTTTATGAAAAATATGGAACATCACCAACCGGTGGATGTCTTCCGATGCTGATTCAGCTGCCACTTTTGTTTTCACTGTATCCGGTTATCCAGAATATTCCGAAATACGTTGAAGGTGTGAAAGACCTGTATATGCCGGTGGTAAATCAGATTATGGCTACACCGGGATATCAGAAAATAATGGAAGCAATTGGTTCTCAGAAACCGGTTTTCCTCAGCCCTGATAAATTTCATTATGATCAGGCAGATACATTGGTAAACGTTCTGTATCGTTTCCAGGATTCTACATGGGAGACATTGGTAGATAAAATGCCTTCTGTAGCAAATATTGTAGCAGATACACAGGAAACAATGAGTCATTTAAATAGTTTCATGGGAATCAATATTGGAGAAACACCATGGACAATGTTGATGGCATCTATCAGCGCATTTTCAATTATAGGTATTATCCTTGCAATTATCATTCCTGTTATGGCAGGTTTGACACAGTTCCTCAGTGTAAAATTACAGCCACAGCCGGAAACTGATCCGAATAATGCAATGGCGGGTCAAATGAAGGCTATGACATATACAATGCCGCTGATTTCTGTATTTATGGGATTCACACTTCCGGCAGGTCTTGGTCTTTACTGGGCAATCAGTGCGGTAGTACGTTGTATTCAGCAGATTGGAATTAACAAGTACCTGAATAAAAAAGGTGTGGACAAGATTATCGAAGAGAACCAGAAAAAAGCTGCAAAGAAACGAGAGAAAAAGGGAACTTCTGCAAAAGAGATCAACAGAATGGCTACAACCAGTACAAGAAATGTAGAACCTACAAAACGGAAATCTACAATGACAGAAGCAGAAAGACAGAAAAAACTGGAACAGGCTGCAAAATATAATAAGAATGCAAAGGCAGGAAGTCTTGCATCAAAGGCAAATCTGGTAAGCAGATATAATAATGGTCAGAATTCAAACGATAAGTAAAGAAGAGGAGGATTCGAACATGAACGGCAGCATCAGAGTATCAGCAAAAACAGTAGATGATGCGATTACAGAAGCATTGATTCAATTAGGTGTAACAAGTGATAAACTTGAATATGAAGTCATCGAAAAGGGAAGTGCCGGATTCTTAGGAATTGGTATGAAACAGGCTGTAATCGAAGCGAGAAGAAAACCGGAAGAAGTAGTAGAAGAAGAACCGGAGATTAAATTTGATTTTTCATTAGATGAGAAAAAAGAACCTAAAAAAGAAATAAAAAAAGATACAAAAAAAGAAAAGAAAGACGTTAAAGCACAAACAGAAGTGCAAAAAGAGACTGTGAAAGAAAAAGCAGAGGAAAGAAAGAATTCTGAAACAGAAGAAACAGAAAAAGCACCTGCGAAACGTGAAATTGTCACAGAAAGAGTGACAGAAGAGGCAAAATCTGCTGTTGAAGGATTTCTTGCAGATACTTTAAAAGCAATGGGAATGGAAGTAGAACTTACATCTGTTATAGAAGAAGATGGTTCCTTAACTGTTGATATGAAAGGCGAGAATATGGGTATTCTGATTGGTAAAAGAGGTCAGACTCTGGATTCTCTGCAGTATCTTGCAAATCGCGTTGCAAATAAGCATCAGGATGGATATGTAAGAGTGAAACTTGATACAGAAAATTATCGTGCAAGAAGAGAAGAAACATTGAAACATCTTGCAAAGAATATTGCTCATAAGGTAAAGAGAAACAGAAGACCGGTTGCTCTTGAGCCAATGAATCCTTATGAGAGAAGAATCATTCATTCAGCGCTCCAGTCAGATCCTTATGTAACAACACATAGTGAGGGAGAAGAACCATATAGAAAAGTGGTTGTTACTCTGAAGAGATAGTTCTATAGTTTAAAAAGAAGAAGCAGTTTATTTAACCTACTTGCTAGATGGCATTTTGATGGTTTGATAAGCTGCTTTTTTTATACCATTATTTTTTCATGGGATTCTGTTTCTTTTTGTGGTATAATTTTTAAATGGTAAGTTTAATGAGAGATGTTATTTTGAAATAAAGGATTGAAAATATATTTTAAATATATTAAAAAAAAGAAGTTAAAAAGAGGTTTTGTATGTTTAAGAAAGATACGATTGCAGCAATTTCTACCGGAATGAGCAACTCCGGAATTGGAATCGTGAGGATCAGCGGTGAGGATGCACTGCATATAATTGATCAGATATATAAGGGAAAAGACATTTTGTCTGAGGTTTCCAGTCATACCATTCATTATGGATTTATCAAGGATGGAGATGAGACAATTGATGAGGTGCTTGTCACAGTTATGCGGGCTCCGCGAACTTTCACCGGAGAAGATACTGTTGAAATCAATTGTCATGGCGGTGTTTTTGTCGTAAAAAGAATTTTGGAAACTGTCTTAAAGTACGGAGCAAGACCGGCAGAACCGGGAGAATTTACAAAGCGCGCTTTTTTGAATGGAAAGATGGATCTGTCACAGGCAGAAGCAGTAATAGATGTAATTCATTCTAAAAATGAATATGCATTGAAAAGTTCGATCAGCCAGCTGCGCGGAAGTGTGAAGGAGAAAATCAATAAAATCAGAGAAGAGATTTTATATCACACAGCTTTTATAGAAACAGCGTTGGATGATCCGGAACATATCAGTGTAGATGGTTATGGTGAAAAATTGGAAAAAGTCGTGGATGAACTTATGATCCAGCTTAACTCTTTGATTGTTTCTTCGGATAATGGAAGAATCATCAAAGAAGGGATTCAGACAGTGATTCTCGGCAAGCCAAATGCAGGAAAATCTTCATTGTTGAATGTATTGTCAGGAAGAGAACGGGCAATCGTTACGGATATTGAAGGAACTACCAGAGATGTATTGGAAGAGCAGGTGCAGATTCGAGGATTGAATTTAAATATCATAGATACTGCAGGAATTCGTGATACAGATGACGTGATTGAAAAAATCGGGGTTGATAAGGCAAAAGAATATGCAGAAGAGGCAGATCTGATTATTTATGTAGCAGATGCGTCCAGAGAGCTGGATGAGAATGATAAGGAAATCATTCAATTGATATACGGCAAAAAGACGATTATTTTATTAAATAAATCGGATCTTCATACAGTTCTGGATAAGGATTTTTTGCTTTCTTATATTGAAGAGAGTCATAAAAATAGAATTTCGCAGAGCGAAACGATACAGGAGTATCCGGTTATTGAAATTTCTGCAAAAGAAGAATTGGGAATCCATGAGTTTGAAGAACTATTGACTGCAATGTTTCTGGGAGGTGATCTCTCGTTTAACGATGAGGTTTATATTACAAATATGCGGCAAAAAACTGCACTTCAGGACGCATATCAGTCACTTCAAAAAGTAAAAAGCAGCATTGAAAATCAAATGCCTGAAGATTTTTATTCCATTGATCTGATGGATGCATATGAGGCGCTTGGCAGTATTACAGGTGAGACAATAGGAGAAGATTTAGTAAATGAAATATTCAGTAAATTCTGTATGGGAAAATAAAGATCAATATGATATTGCAGTTGTTGGTGCAGGTCATGCCGGTTGTGAGGCAGCACTTGCATCTGCGAGACTTGGATTTAAGACGATTTTGTTTACAGTTAGTGTAGACAGTATTGCTTTGATGCCATGTAATCCAAATATCGGAGGCAGTTCAAAAGGACATTTGGTGCGTGAAATCGATGCTCTGGGCGGAGAAATGGGGAAGGTCATCGACCGTACTTTTATCCAGTCTAAAATGTTAAATCAGTCAAAAGGACCGGCGGTACATTCTCTTCGTGCACAGGCGGACAAGGCAAATTATAGTAAAACAATGCGTGAAGTATTGCAGAATCAGGAAAATCTCGATATCCGGCAGATGGAAGTGACAGAGATCCTGACAGATGATGTGGATGAACAGGGAGTTCGTAGAATTACCGGAGTGCAGACTTATTCCGGTGCAATCTATGCATGCAGAGCAGTGGTGCTGTGTACGGGAACCTACTTGAGAGCCAGATGTATTTATGGAGATGTGAGTATGCAGACGGGGCCGAATGGTTTGCAGGCGGCTAATTATCTGACGGATAGTTTGAAGTCACTGGGAATCCAGATGTATCGTTTTAAAACCGGAACGCCGGCTCGTATTGATAAAAATTCCATCGATTTTACGAAGATGGAAGAACAAAAAGGAGATGAGCGTGTTGTGCCGTTTTCTTTTACAACAGATCCAAAAGATGTACAGATCGATCAGGTTTCCTGTTGGCTGACGTATACCAATGAAAAAACACATGAGATTATTCGTGCAAATCTGGACCGTTCTCCATTATTTTCCGGAATGATTGAAGGAACGGGGCCGAGATATTGTCCTTCTATTGAAGATAAGGTTGTTAAATTTGCTGATAAAAACCGTCATCAGGTATTTATCGAACCGGAAGGAATCGATACGACTGAAATGTATGTAGGCGGTATGTCCAGTTCTCTTCCGGAAGATGTACAATATGCGATGTATCGGAGCGTTCCGGGATTGGAACATGTTAAAATTGTGAGAAATGCTTATGCGATTGAATATGATTGTATCGATGCAAGACAGCTGAATAGTACGTTGGAATTTAAGAAGATTGATGGATTGTTCAGCGGCGGTCAGTTCAATGGAAGTTCAGGATATGAAGAAGCGGCAGCACAGGGACTTATTGCCGGAATTAATGCGGCCAGAAAACTTCAGGGAAAAGAAGGAATTGTGATTGATCGATCGGAGGGATATATAGGGGTATTGATTGATGATCTTGTAACAAAAGAAAGTCATGAACCTTATCGTATGATGACTTCACGTGCAGAGTATCGTCTGCTGCTGCGTCAGGATAATGCTGATCAGAGGCTGACAAAAATCGGGTATGAGGTTGGATTGATTTCGGAAGAAAGATATGAAAAATTGTTAAAAAAGGAAGAACTCATCAAAAAAGAGATAGAACGTGTTGAGCATACGAATATCGGTACTTCTGAGGAAGTGCAAAATTTATTGGAACAATATGGAAGTACACCGCTTGTATCAGGTTCAACATTGGCCGAATTGATTCGAAGACCGGAATTGAATTATGAAGTATTGAAACCAATTGATTCGGAACGAGAAGAATTGCCGGATGATGTGATTGAGCAGGTGAACATATTTATTAAATACGATGGATATATTAAGAGACAGCAAAGACAGGTAGAGCAATTTAAAAAGCTGGAAACAAGAAGGATACCGGAAGATATCGATTATGAACAGATTCCAAGCCTTAGGATTGAGGCAAAACAAAAATTGTCTCAGATACGTCCATTGTCTATAGGGCAGGCATCTCGTATTTCAGGTGTTTCTCCGGCTGATATATCTGTTCTTTTGGTGTATCTAGGAAGTAAATAATATAAAAAATGGCGATAAATGCAATATAAATAGTATGCTATGTAATATAAAGATGTGAAAAGTTATCCTCATATATGCAAAAAGTTATTCACATAATGAACAAAAAATAAGAGGATACTGTGAATAATTTTAGAAAGAAAATGGAGAAAAAATATGTCAGATCGATTTGATCAACAGCTGAATCAGCTGGAAATTGAATTAACAGAGAAGCAAAAAGCGCAATTTCATCGATATTATGAAATGCTTGTAGAATGGAATAAAGTGATGAATTTGACAGGAATTACTGAGTATGATGAAGTGAATGAAAAGCATTTTATTGATAGTCTTTCTGTTAAAAAAGTAGTGGATATGGATCGAGTTGATTCATTGATTGATATTGGAACAGGAGCAGGATTTCCGGGGATTCCTTTGAAAATAGCTTATCCACATTTGAAGGTTGTTTTATTGGATTCTCTTCAAAAACGAATTAAATTTCTGGATGCTGTAATAGAAGAATTGGAATTGGATGAAATAGAAACATTGCATGGAAGAGCGGAAGATTATGCTAAAAAAGCAGAATATCGAGAACAATTCGATCTCTGTGTATCAAGAGCAGTTGCAAATTTGTCTACATTGAGTGAATATTGTCTTCCTTATACAAATGTAGGAGGCATATTTGTATCGTATAAGAGTGGAGAAGTAGATGACGAGGCTGTTAAATCAGAAAAGGCAGTGAAACTGTTAGGTGGCAAAATCGAAAGTATTACAAAATTCCAATTGCCTGGAACAGAAATCGGCAGATCTTTTGTGAAGATTAAAAAAGTCGAGAATACAAAGAAAAAATATCCAAGAAAAGCGGGATTGCCTGCAAAAGAACCATTATCTTAAATATGTATGTATGCATTAAGAAAACCGGATTTACTTTTACAAAATCTTTTGAGTGATTGTCAAGGATGCTTGTAAAAGAAATCCGGTTTTTATTATTGTTTTATATCTATTTGATAGCTGCCTTTATAGATGTTTCATTAATATTTCTACAAATTTCTCTGGTGTTTCCAATTGAGGAAGATGTTTGCTGTGTTGTATGATAGAAATATTTACAGATGAAAGGTTTTCTCTGTAAAGTTTTACATTTTCTATACTGGATGAGTCAGATTTTCCTACTATGATAGAAACGTCTTTTTTTATTAGAGAAAGGCTTTTTAAAATATTATAGTTCATAAATCCACATAAAAAGCTGGAATACAAATACTTTCCATGTGTGTTTCCTTCTTGGGAGTTTTTATAATATGTTAAAATATCTTTTTTATTTACTTTATGAGGAGAATAGTAATATTTTTGATTAAATGTTTTTTCTATCAATCCTTTTCTTGTTGATAAGTTGTAAATAAATCGGCTGATGATTGGAAGAGTAAATAAATATTTCGTGGTTTTAATCAATGATTTAGGAACAGATGATTCGAAAATCGGTGATGCCGGATTTACTAGAATCAGATGTTCGATCATAGAGTTATCTGAAGTGTACAGGATAGTCGAAAAAGGTGCAGAAAATCCTGTCGAAACTACAGTTACCTGTTCTTTAATAATATCTTTTATAAAATCTCGGATAAATTGTGTATATAGATAGTTTGTGTAAACAAAATTATATTTATCTGATTCACCACATCCAGGTAAATCCACCGTATATACTTTTTTATTTTCTCCTAATTTTTCAATAATAGCATTCCATTCATAGGAAGAACTGCATACAGATAAATCATGAATGAGCAAAACAGGTCTTCCTGAACCATACACACTATACTTAATTTTGCTATCATGCCAATTGTAATCAAAATATCTCATTTTTGTAAGCAATTTATTTTTATTATTAAATGAAGTTGATTTATGATAAATATATTTATTTATGCAATGCATAGCTGCAATTGTACTTGCAGATAAAAGAGTTATATTTTTGAAGGTTTTTTTATAATCCATAAATGTATCCTCCTTTATATTCTTATATATGTATTATTATACTACATATTTTAGGGGATTAATACTTAAATAAAATTATATTTTAATAAAGCATATTTTAATGATTATATTTTAATAAGTGTATTTTAATATGTGTATAAAGATAAATTATAGAATGTTTCACGTGAAACATTCTTATTAAAAAAACAGAAAATGAAAAACATAAAAAAATGTTTCACGTGAAACATTTTGTATGGAATAAAAGGAACAATAGTGATATAATAAAGAGGCGACGCTGTTTTGAAAATAAAAATGTGTTCAAACAACGTTTTCAAAAGAAAAGGAGTGTAAATAATGGGAAGAATCATTGCAATTGCAAACCAAAAAGGTGGAGTTGGAAAAACTACAACTGCAATCAATTTGTCGGCTTCTCTTGCCAGTCTTGGACAAAAAGTTCTGGCCTTAGACCTTGATCCACAGGGAAATATGACAAGTGGATTGGGAGTGGATAAGGATGAAATTGAAAGTAGTGTTTATGATTTAATTATTGGTGAAGCAGAGATAGAAGAATGTATCTGCAAAGAAGTAATTGAAAATCTTGATGTACTTCCTTCTAATATAAATCTATCTGCCGCTGAAATTGAATTGATTGGTGTAGATGATAAAGAATATATTATTAAAAATGCAATGGAATCAGTAAAAGATAACTATGATTTTATTATCATAGATTGTCCACCTGCGTTAAGTATGCTTACAATCAATGCGATGACAACTGCAAATTCAGTTTTAGTTCCTATTCAATGTGAATATTACGCCTTGGAAGGATTAAGTCAGTTGATACATACAATTAATCTTGTGCAGGAAAGGTTGAATCCTGAATTATATATTGAAGGTGTTGTATTTACGATGTATGATGCCAGAACAAATTTGTCACTTCAAGTTGTGGAAAATGTAAAAGATAATCTGGAGCAGACTATTTACAAAACAATTATACCTAGAAATATACGTCTTGCAGAAGCTCCAAGTTATGGAATGCCAATTCATTTGTATGATCCGAAATCTACGGGTGCGGAAAGTTATATGATGTTGGCAGAGGAAGTAATTCATAAAGGAGAGGAAGAGTAATGGCAGTAAAGAGGAATGGGCTGGGAAAAGGATTAGATAGTCTAATACCGGATAAAACAAGTAAGTCAGTAAAAAATGTAGAGAAGAAATCCGTTGCTGTAAAGGAAAAAAACACAGAAAAAGCAGATTTAAAAGCTGATAAAACAGGCGAAATATATCTGAAAATCAACGAAGTAGAGCCAAATAGAGATCAGCCAAGAAAGGAATTTGATGAGGATGCTCTTTTGGAATTGGCGGATTCAATAAAACAATTTGGCGTTTTGCAACCTCTTTTGGTACAAAAAAAAGATGGATATTATGAGATTATCGCAGGAGAGAGAAGATGGCGTGCTGCAAAATTAGCTGGAATTAAAGAAATTCCTGTGTTAATTAAAGAGTATACAAGTCAGGAAATTGTGGAAATCTCATTAATTGAAAATATTCAGAGAGAAAACCTGAATCCAATTGAAGAAGCTATGGCATTTAAGAGATTGCTGGAAGAATTTAACTTAAAGCAGGACGAAGTAGCTGAAAGAGTGTCAAAGAGCAGAACTGCTGTTACGAATTCTATGAGACTTTTGAAATTAAGTAGTCGAGTACAGCAAATGGTGATTGATGATATGATTTCAACCGGACATGCAAGAGCATTGTTGGCAATTGATGATGAAGAACAGCAATATATCATTGCAAGTAAGATTTTCGATGAAAAATTGAGTGTAAGAGAAACAGAAAAACTTGTAAAATCTCTGAAAACACCGAAAAAAGAGAAAAAAGTTGAAAAACAAGAACACACGTTTGTTTACGATGATATTGTTGAAAAGATGAAAAATATCATGGGAACAAAAGTAAATATACATACAAAAGCAAATGGAAAGGGTAAAATAGAAATAGAATATTATTCAGAAGATGAGTTGGAAAGAATCTATGATATGATTATGTCCATCCATAAATAAAAAGGGGAAAATTAAATAGGGAGGCACAAAATGATAAGTGGAGTTTTAAGTGGTCTTGGAATTGATGTTGGCTACTTGATTATTTTATTATTTTTGATACAAGTATTGTTATTCATGATGCTGATCAGTGTAAATATGAAGTATAATCGATTAAAGAGAATTTATACTTCGTTTATGAGAGGAAAAGATGGAAAAACTCTAGAGGAGAGTTTTCAGTCGAGATTCCAGGAATTAGATGAAGTTCTTGAAAGAACAACGGCATCGGAAGAAAAAATCGGGGAGCTTTACAAAAAATTAAAACAAACCTATCAGAAAAAAGGAATCGTACGATATGACGCATTCCATGAGATGGGTGGAAATTTAAGTTTTGTATTGACAATGCTTGACGAAGAAAATAATGGCTGGATTTTCAATGCAATGCATAGCAGAGAAGGCTGTTATACGTATATTAAAGAAGTTGTCAAGGGAGAAAGCTATATTGAATTAGCAGAAGAAGAAAAAGAATGCCTTGAAAGAGCAATTTATCAAGAAGCATATGATATCAAAGATGTAGACTTGGATTTAAAGTAGAAAAAAATAGAAACTTAAAAAAGTAGATAAAAAAATAAAATAAAAATATTTTAAAAGTAAATATAAGGAGAGCGAAAATGTTAGATATTAAATTTGTCAGAAATAATCCAGAGGTAGTAAAACAGAATATTAAAAATAAATTTCAGGATGAAAAACTTCCGTTGGTAGATGAAGTTCTGGAATTAGATGTAAAAAATAGAGAAATCAAACAGGAAGTAGAAGCACTTCGTGCAGAAAAAAACAAAGCATCTAAACAAATTGGTGCAATGATGGCACAGGGAAAAAGAGAAGAAGCAGAAGAAATGAAGAAAAAGGTAGCTGAAAGCGCAGACCGTATGGAGGCTCTTTCAGTAGAAGAAAAAGAAGTAGAAGAAAAAATCAAGAAAATCATGATGACCATTCCGAATATTATTGATCCTTCTGTTCCGATTGGAAAAGATGACAGTGAAAATGTGGAAGTAGAGCGTTATGGAGAGCCGGTTGTACCGGATTTTGGAGTTCCATATCATACAGATATTATGGAAAGATTTAATGGAATCGATTTAGACAGTGCAAGAAGAGTTGCAGGAAATGGATTCTATTATCTGATGGGAGATATTGCAAGACTTCATTCAGCAGTTATTTCTTATGCAAGAGATTTTATGATCAATCGTGGATTTACTTATTGTGTACCACCATTTATGATTCGAAGCAATGTAGTGACAGGTGTAATGAGCTTTGCAGAGATGGATGCAATGATGTACAAAATTGAAGGAGAAGATTTATATCTGATCGGAACGAGTGAACATTCTATGATTGGTAAATTTATCGATACACAGCTTACAGAAGATCAACTTCCGCAGACATTGACCAGTTATTCTCCATGTTTCCGAAAAGAAAAAGGAGCACATGGAATCGAAGAGCGTGGAGTATATCGTATCCATCAGTTTGAAAAACAGGAAATGATCGTTGTATGTAAACCAGAGGATAGTATGGAATGGTATGATAAGTTATGGCAGAATACAGTAGATTTGTTCCGTTCTTTGGATATTCCGGTTCGTACACTGGAGTGTTGTTCCGGTGACCTGGCAGATTTGAAAGTAAAATCTGTTGATGTAGAGGCATGGTCTCCGAGACAGAAGAAATATTTTGAAGTAGGAAGCTGTTCAAACTTAGGAGATGCACAGGCAAGAAGACTTGGAATTCGTGTAAAAGGAGAAAGTGGCAAGTATTTTGCGCATACATTAAATAATACAGTAGTTGCACCGCCGAGAATGTTAATTGCATTTTTGGAAAATAATCTGCAGGAAGACGGATCAGTTAAGATTCCGGAAGCATTGCAGCCATATATGGGAGGAAATACGGTGATTGTACCGAAAAATTAAGAAAAAGTGCAAGTACTGAAGAGATTACCATGAATAGACGGAGTATTTATGCATCAGTATTTAAAAGCAATTGGATTTGATAAAATTCAATCGAAAAAAGAATTAAAAGAGCTGCTCAAAAAAACAGAGGATGAATGTAATCATCAGATTATTGTTTCGTATAATGAAGATGCCGATTATTGTGAACTGCAAAAAGAATATGGACAGGGAATCGGCATCATTCTCTGTGGAGAATTGGATGAGATGGAACAGTTTGAAATGGACTACTATTTTCCATATTTTGAGGGCAGTGGTATTACAACATGTTCGGATGTGATGGTAGAACGAAGAAAAGAAAGAGAATCTTATGTTGGAATCTGTGAAGATCCGAGAGTTGGTATCACATTGATATTCCATTTGCAAAATGGGGTAGAGTATATGCGAGAAAAGCAGCTGCAGCTGCTTCCTGAAGTGAACACCTCAGTTACATTTTCCGGACTTGCATTATCTGGAAAGATTTTACTTCCAATCAGTAAGAGTGAGCAGCAAGTATTAAATGAACAAAAGAATTTTCAAAATAGAAAAGAACTGCTTAATGCTGCCAGAAATGGAGATCAGGATGCAATTGAGACCTTGACACTGGATGATATGGATTTATATACAAAGGTATCCAGAAGATTGGTTTATGAAGATGTATTTTCCATTGTCGATACGTATTTTATGCCGTATGGAGTTGAGTGCGATATGTATTCTATTATGGGAGAGATTTTGGCAGTTCGAAGAAGAATAAACACCGTTACGGGGACGGAACTCTATCAAATGAAGTTAAACGTAAATGAACTTCAATTTGATGTTTGTGTTCCGGCAGCCGAAACGATGGGAGAGCCGGAGATTGGAAGAAGATTTAAAGGAACAATCTGGCTCCAGGGATATCTTAATTTTTAATTGTATATTTTCTTTTCAGCATAAAAGCAGAAATTGCTGACGCAGCCGGGATTGTTAAAACAATTCCAAAGGTACCGCATAAACCTTGAGCTATTTCAATGCTGAGATAATTAGAATTGAATAATTGGCGAAATTGAATTTGATATGAGAGGAACACAAGTAAGGTGATAAATGCACTTCCTGTAAATGCCAGAATAAGTGTGTTTGTCATTGTTCCAATCATATCTTTTCCTATTTCTATGCCGGATTGAAATATTTCTTTTGAAGTAAGTTTCGGTGTATGGTAATGAATTTCATAAAGTGAAGATACGATTGACATGGCAACATCCATAATTGCACCGAGTGAGGAAATAATAACGCCTGCAAATAGAACATCTTTGATCTGAAGTCCTGTCTCTTCTTGTATTAAAATTAATCCTTCTGCATCTGCAGAACTAAATCCATCAATATGTATTAATTTAGAAGTTATAAAAAACAAAATCATCGCAAAAGACATACCTACCAAAGTTGATAAAATCGCTGAAAAAGTTTTTCCAGACTGCCCGTTTAATAAAAGTAAGGTGACTGTGGTAGATAAAAATGCACATAAAATGCCGGATGCAATTGGAGGCCAACCGGAGAATACGGCCGGAAGGAGAAATTCAATAACAAGAAACATAGAATAAAAGAGTCCTGCAATAGATTTCAGTCCTTTTGTGCCACCAATACAAAAAATGGCTGCAGCGAGTACAACTGCACATGCAAAAAGCGAAAAGGTTCTATCATAATTGTATACAGTATAATAAGGTTCGAGTTGACTTGGCATATCTAAATTAATGATAAGCGGCATATTTCGTTTGGCAACAACATTATGTGTTTTCGTAAGGTAATTCGTTACAGTGATAAATTCATTTTCTTTTACACCTTCCGTCATTTTTATTTTTAACTCCTGCTTTCCAAGAAAAAGTTCCAACTGTTCATCATATTCGATATCTTCATTAGAAATCTCCACTACGATTCCTTTATTGTAGTGGAGAGTATCTGTACTATATCTGGAGTATTGTTTAAATGTAAAAGACTGCAATATGAATACGATGAGAACAGTAAGAAAAATAAGAGTAAAAACAATCCCATTTTCTTTTATTTTTCTCAACATAGCATCCGCCTTCCTATTTGGATAAGATACGTGATCGTTTCTTACCTATAATGAATGTAATTACTGAAATAGATGCAGTAAGCAGTAAGAATGCGGAATCGAAAATGGAAAAATCTCCGGTTTTAACTGTGGAAACAGTTTGCGGCTGGGTCTTTCCAGAGGAAGTATTATTCTGATGAGTGGTAGTGTTTGTATTCTGATTACCATTCTGGCTGCTATTATTGTTATTATTGTTTTCTTCTGAGCTGTTTCCAGATGTATCTTTGGCAAGATTATCTTTTGCATTTTTTAAAGAAGTAAATGCTTCATCAATTGTTTCCTGCTTGGAATCTGTATTGTTAAGTATTTCTTTTGCATAAGCAAGTGCATCTGAAAATACCTTCCAGCTTTCAGAAGTATAATCAGATTCGGAAAGTTTTAAACTTTCAATTTCATTTACTAAATTTGCAAGAGCGGAATTGTCAGCCTTGTAAATTGTAAATTCATCCAAAACAGACATATCATCGGCATAATAAGTTGTCATTGTGTAAGTGGTATCAGAAACTTTAACATCTGTAACAGTTCTTCTGTAGGATTGATCCATTTTTGCGGAAAATTCTGCATCAGCGGCTTGAATATCGTAGTATTTACTTCCGGAGGCAGAGTTTGCTGTCAGGTATAAGATTCCGGTCGGATTAGTAACACTGCTTTGAACCCCTTTGCTTGTGTCCGGAACAGTACCATCCATCATATAAGTTCTTGTATATACGTGGTCGTGTCCCATCAGTACAACATCAATGTCTAAATCTTTGAAAACCTGTGGAAGTTCCTCTCGTCTTGTGATAATATCGCTGTCATCATAATGGCTTGCAGTCGAGAAAATGGAATGGTGGAAGACAACTGTTTTCCATTTTACATTTGGATTAGCTGCAATTGCTTCTTCGATAAATGCCTTATGTTCAGCAGTTGAGCGGTCATTAGAGTTTAAGTCAATGAAGAGCGTATTTTCATAGACAAACCAGTAATCACTTCCAGCCGTTGTCTGTCCTTTATCGCTGCTTTCATTTGGCAAATTGAAGTGTTGATTATATGCAGCAGAACCGGAATCATGGTTACCGATTGTTGTTGCACTTGGAAGAGAAGTAAATAATGGATTCAGATATCCGGTATACTGAGTTTCATTGGAAGCTGTATTCACCTGATCTCCGGCAGAGAGAAGAAAATCAGCATTAAGATTTGCAGAAACAGCTGCTAATGTTTCATTCCATCCTACAATATCGCTATCAGTGCTTCCGGCACCAATTTGTGGATCACCAACAAAAGCAAATTCAAAAGAGCCGTCTGTATTACCGGAAGTAAATTGATAAATATCACTGACTGTTTCTCCATTTTTCAGTCGATATACATATTCGGTATCTGGTTGAAGTCCACTCAGAACAGCTTGATTTGAGTAAAATCCTTTTTCATTTGCAGCAGTAGATGTTGCAGCAGCAGTCAAATAATTTTCCGGAAACGTATCCCCTGATTTTACTGCATATTGAACTTCGCCGGCAAGATCAGTATCAGCATACCAGGTAATTCCCTGGCTCAGACTGTCGCTGCCAACGGTCAGAAAAACAGATTTTTGCGTAATCTGTGTTGGAACAGTACCTTCTGAATTGTCATTTCCGTAATTTAAAGATAGATTCTGAAATTCAAAATAAATATCAGAACTGGATTCTCTGTCTTGATGTAATTCAACAGAAAGTGTATTAGAACCTTCTTTCAAGATATCTTTGAATTGATCTTTTGATAAGTCGATATCTGTTTGTTTTGGAGCGCCTGCACTGACTCCGGCATAATAAAGATTTGTTTCCTGAACATCAGTTGGCATATCAGTTGATGCAATTAAAGTTCCGTTTAGATAAACTGCAACTGCATCATCGTGAAAAAGGGTACCGGTGATAGAAGTAATCTTATCAATATCCTTAGCATCAAAAGTAGTACGGAAGAAAAATGTAGGAGTACATTTTTGATCATCGTTTGGTTGATATTGTTGCAAAAGGACTGTAGGTGTAAAACCGTTAAAAGAACTCAAAGCTCCTTTTTTTGCTCCAAATTTCCCCGAAGCAGATTTCCATGCAGTATCATTAAAATCTGGAGCTGTCCATGCGGTCAGAGAGTTAAGAGTTGCTGCAGGATCAGTATTGTCATCTAAATATTTCCAAGTAGATGTTTCGTTTACAACGGTTGTAGATTCTGAGTTTTGTGTGTCAACATTTTTAGAAATAATGTCTTCTGTCTCATTGCCTAAATCTTCTGCATAAACCAGATCAGGAGAAGAAAAAGGAAATGCATTTGCAAAACTTCCTGTTGCAAAAACAGCTGCAAGAGCGGCAGCGCTGATTTGTAATTGAATTGTTCTTTTTTTCATAGTTACCTCCTTAAATACTGTAATGTCAATTCTATTTATTTACTTACCGGATGCAATGGTAACATTTGAAAAATACTAGAACAATAGGATTTACGAACATTTAAAATAAAGAAAAAAGAATTAACAAAAACATAACAAAAAAAACAGCATACTCTTTGGCGAATGCTGTTTTTGACCTTTTATTAAATTCCCCATTTTTGTATATTTGCACAATTTTTAGTAATGAAATTCTATTATAGAAAAGACAGGTTCTTAATATCTACGCCTATTTTATGTTCATAGGTAAGAGTTTATGTCTATTATTTGCATTTCTGCTAACAAACGAACGCTTTTGACTGAACGTTTCGTATAGGAATCGAACCTATAATTGAGTCTTAGGAACAAGGCACATCGTATTTTGTTCCCGTCCTGGCAGCTTCACCTGGTATTGGTAAGATACATATATTATGCCTTACCATATCATGCAACAATGTATATGAAGAAATTTCAATTTTTAATGGTCTTAACTTTTACGCGTTTTCCCGAAAATGCAATTCCCAACAGTTCTTTTCTATTAAGCATGTGCAATACCTGCTCCCATATCATATGCTTCCTGGATTTTAGGATTACCATTGATTTCTACGCTTATGGTTACGCCACCGCAGAATAAGTGACCTGCCAGTTCTGCTTTCTCAAAGCAATCGATCCAGCCATTCAGTCCTGATAATGCTTTCTCATAAATATATTCTTCGTCCTCTGCGGCAGTTGCAAGGAAATATACTTTTCTAAACTTATAGTCCTTAGAGAACATCGGATTCATTCTTGTTGAAATTACGACTACTTTCTATCCCATATTCTGAACCCCTCTTTATAAATATTTCTCAAAGAACGACTGAAGCTTGTCAAAAGGAATGACATCCACATTGTCATACAGATCTGTATGGACTGCATCCGGAATGATCATAAGTTCTTTATTGTCTGTGTATTTGCTTTCCGCGGTCATTGTTGTATATGCATCCTTGCCAAAATAACAAGAATGCGCCTTCTCGCCATGTACGATGAGAACAGCGCTTCTGATTTCGTTACTGTACTTAAGGATTGGCTGATTCATGAAGGACATACATCCGATACTATTCCAACCCCCATTGGAATTTAGAGATCTCGCATGGTATGCACGGCCCTTATAATATTCACTGTAATCTTTTACGAAAAATGGTGCATCCTCCGGAACCGGAAGTTCTAAGCATCCACCGCTAAGAGAGTACTCGCCACTGGCAAATTCCTTTGTTCTGAGCGCATTTAATACCACCTTTTTCTGATATCTTGCCTCTTCGCTAGATTCAGAGTCGAAGTATCCATTGGCATTTACCCTCGTCATATCGTACATGGTGGAAGCTACAGTAGCCTTAATTCTTGTATCAAGAGCTGCTACGTTCAGAGCCATGCCACCCCATCCACAGATTCCGATAATTCCTATTCTTTCCGCATCGACCTGCTCATGATTGGATAAGAAATCAATGGCTGCCTGAAAATCCTCTGTGTTAATATCCGGTGATGCCATATATCTTGGCTTACCACCACTTTCACCTGTAAAGGAGGGGTCAAATGCAATAGTCAGGAATCCTCTTTCTGCCATTGTCTGTGCATATAAGCCGGAACACTGCTCCTTCACTGCACCAAAAGGTCCGCTGACTGCAATCGCAGGAAGCTTACCATCCGTATCCTTTGGCACATACAGATCTGCAGCAAGGGGGATACCATATCGATTAACGAATGTAACCTTGCTGTGATCTACCTTGTCTGACTGTTCAAACGTTTTATCCCATTCTGTAACTAATTTAAGTTCTTCCATATCTTCAAAACCTCCAAATATTCATTGCCATATCAGTCATTTACTGATATCATGATTATATGTTACTATCTAAACCTAACTTTAGGTCAAGTTTATTTTTATTATTTTATCGAGAGGATTTTACCAATGTACACAATCGGTCAGGTTTCCGAGATGTTTCATCTCCCTATTTCAACCTTAAGATATTATGATAAAGAAGGATTATTCCCAAGTTTAAAGCGTAAAGGCAATATCCGCTACTTCAGTGATACTGAAATTGAAGCTATTCGCGTAATCGAATGCTTAAAGGGATCCGGCCTCGAAATCAAAGATATCAAGCAATTCTTCCAGTGGGTGACAGAAGGTGCCTCCAGCTATCCGAACAGAAAACAATTATTCGAAGTGCGCAAAGCAGCTGTTCTTGAAGAGATAAAACAGCTGGAAAAGATACTGGCAATGCTGGAATTCAAATGCTGGTACTATGGCAAAGCTATCGAAGACGGTAATGAAGATGCTATTAATGCTATGTTGCCAGACCATCTTCCAGAGGAAATACAGGTACTATATGACCTGGCACGGGAGTATCCCAAAGTTTGTGTAAACCTTCAAACTGATGTAAGATAGAATTACTCAGTTTGGAGGTTTATTTTATGGAAAAAAAGATTCACCACAAAAATCCTGGAGGGAGCATTGGATCAGGAATTGGATTATTTAAAATATGATTATCGAAAAAAAGAAAATCAAACCCTGATGGCTGATCTGAAGCGTGTATATGCGGCACCAACAGAAGAAATCGCATTAACGGAACTTGATAGGTTTGATAAAAATGGAGCGGAAAATACCCTAAGATTGCAAAATCATGGAAAGATAATTGGGAAAATCTTTCCCATGACGCGCACGATGCAAATGGTAAAGGCTATAATTTTAAAAAATTGAAACAGGAAGATCGAAGGAACGGCGGTTTTTCTCAAGATAATAGAGAGACTGCCGTTTTTGGTTGTGAGGATTTTTGTACTTTCATTTGTAGTAGAATGGTTATAACAAAACAGCACCAGATAGATTAAACACAGATTGGAAGGATGATCAATATGAGCAGGAAGAGTATTTCATATACAAAAGGATATGAGCATTCAGACTTTGCAGATCTTCTAAGCGAATTAAGAGGAGAAAATGAAAATACTGCAATGGTTGATGGGGAATTGGTGCTTGCAATCCAATCACCGGTTGTGACTGTTTCTGCGAATGAGGAATCTGAAGATCGCCATCGTATCATGAGCAATCAGAAAATCAAATATCTTTATTCAAGGCAGAAAAATGTTATTCATGATAAACATTGTTCCTGTGCTAAATATATTCCGGATGAGGATTTACTTTGGTCTGAGAAGTATGTAACTGATTTAAAGCCATGTTCTGATTGTATGCTCCAGGCTTATGTTTCGGCAGGAGCAAAAGATCCAAAAGAGATTGAGAAGTACCGTGCCTTTTTCGACAAAACTCAATTGTCGATTGATCAGATCAGGAACATCTACGTAGAGAATGGCATGAAGACCAGGATCTCCATGGATGCGATGACCGTATGGTACAAGGAAGATACCTGGAGAATTAAATGTCTTCCAAAGAAGGGGCATGTCCAGCTCTATCACAACAATTATGCTGTAAGGAAAAAAGGAGTAAGGGAATTTACACAGGGTTTCCATGTTCAAAGTCCTGCATGTTCAGATACGAATATCGGCTATGCAATAAGTATCATCAAGAATTATGAGTACAAGCCTGAAGAATATGCACTGCACAGCGGAAAAATAAATCCAATTGAGAGGAAAAAAGCAAAACAGCATCAGGCAGAGAAAATGGAAATGACCGCAGTCTCATTGGAGGCAATGCTTGGTGACAAAACTGCGGAACAAACATTGTGGCAGAAGGTGAAGTCTTTCGCTTCTGGATTATTTAAGAAGAGATCCTTCTTCGAGTTAAATGACTTCCAGTTAGTATCAGATCAGGGATATCCCAAGAATCAGACAATCTGCATTTATGTATGGAAAGATAAGAATGAGCAGTTATCCTGGCAGACCGGAATCTATAATCAAAAGCTGAAACAATTTTCAGTTCGCTACGGGGCATCGGTGTATTCCATTAAGCAGGACAAAGTAATTGCCTGGAAGAAGATGAATGCAGATGCTGTGGCATTGGAGATAGAAGACAACAGAAATTAATACAAAAATATAGAGCTAAGAAAAAAACAGGAGGAGAATATAATGTTTGGATTTGATAAGATGTTTGACCTTAATTGTGATGGACACTTGGATTCATTTGAGAGAGCTGTACAGTTTCATTTCATGTATGACATGATGAAACATGAGGAAACAGATTCATTTGATGAGAATGAAGAGGAAGATATCTTCGCAGATGCGGGAATTGATTATGATGAGTTAGAGTTTATGGATCCAGATGAAAGAAGAGAAGTTTTGGAAGATGCAGGACTGGATCCAGATGCGTTTGATTTTTAGGTTATGAACAGTAGCTAAGGCTGACAAATGGTCTTGGCTATTTGGCGTTTATAGATACTTCTGATGAATGGCAGATAGTTGTGGCAGGTCAAATGAAAAAATAAATACCAGTTCTTTCTAAATGTCTCGACTTACAACGTTTAAGTCAATATCATTTTGACTGATAATTGCCCAATCCGCAACATTTATGCCCAAGGAAGGTGGGGGTATGATATACTGTGTTTAGAGAACTTTGTTTGCAAAAAAATCTATTTAATTGATGTTCTTTAGGAGGAATTATGGCAAAGTTGATCGATCAAGAGCCGGAATATGAGGGGGAGAAAAAATGCCAAAGTTTATTATCCGGACTTTGGCAATCAGGCTGTTGGTGTGCAGATGGTGGCAGAGGAGAAAACTCCTTATGGGAATAAGTAAAATGAAAGGATATATGAGGTGATATACCATGGCTTCATTTGACCAGAAACTTCGTACTTTACGCCTGATGGAAATCCTTCTGGAACGTACCGATGATACGCACATGCTGAACGCATCGGAATTATGCACGATTCTGGATCAGGAATATGGCATCAGTACGGATCGAAGAACGATATATACAGAGATGGAGATCCTTGATAAATTCGGACTGGATATCCATCAGAAGAAAGGAAAGAATCCTGGTTATTATATTGGTGCCAGAGATTTTGAATTGCCTGAGTTGAAGCTCCTGGTAGATGCTGTGCAGTCCTCCAAGTTTATTACGGAGAAGAAATCCAAGGAGCTGATAACAAAATTAGAGAAGCTCTGCTGCAGGACGGATGCTGCAATGCTTTCCAAATATGTTTTCATTGTAAACCGTCCGAAGACGGAGAATGAAACTGTTTATTACAATGTGGACTACATTCATACCGCAATTTACGAGAATAAGGAAATTAAGTTCCATTATGCAGAGTGGACTGTTAAGAAAGAACTGAAACTGAAGAAGGATGGTGTTTTCTATGTTGTCAGCCCATGGGCGTTGACTTGGGATGATGAGAACTATTATTTGGTGGCTTACGATGCAGAGGCCGGAATTATCAAGCATTATCGTGTAGATAAGATGCAGAATACAGAGATCCTGGAAACAGATCGTAAGGGTGAAGATTCCTTCAAAAACTTTGATCTGGCTGCATTCGCTAAAAAGACCTTTGGAATGTACGGCGGTGTAGATGCGGAAGTTACGCTGGAATGCAAGAATGAACTGGCAGGTGTTGTGATCGACCGCTTTGGACATGATGTATGGTTGATCCCGCAGGGAGAGGATCATTTCAAAACCAGAGTACTGGTATCAGTAAGTCCGCAGTTTTTCGGATGGGTAACCGGTATCGGATCCGGAATGAAGATCACGGGACCGGATAATGTGAAGGCTGAATATAAGGCATATCTGCAGAATGTGCTTGAGAATTATTGATTGGTTATAGGTGAGATTATGGTAGAAGTATCAAAACGTGATTGGAAATTGTTCCGTGAGAAACTTCCTGGTTGGCAGGAAAGTTATATGGAACGTTTATGCAAGGAATATATAGAGTTGCTGACCTGTGATAAGAAGGGATCTGAACGATTCTGGACACTGGAAGAGCGTATCAAAAAAGATCGCAAAGCTCCTGGCGTTATTTTATCTGTAAGCAAATCAGATATGCTGATCGATCTCGTTCGGTTGGTTCAGGATGAGGTGATTGGTCTTGAGGATCTGTTTGATTTTAGTGAGGATGTGCAGGAGAAAGTGAAATTCATGGTGCAGCGATGGTAATGTGAACGTGGTAAAATATGCAGTTTCGGGTATTCATATAACCTGTAAATGCTTTTCTTTGATGACTAAAAGGTAAGGTTGACACATTGATTTCTCGACCATATACTGATAGCATAAATAAAAGGTAGGCCACCTAAAATAAATGAAGGAGGTCCTGATATATGGATGAGTTATATCAGCAGATTATTGATAGTTATAAAGAGACGGGTTCTGTAAAGAAGACAGCAGAGGAGCTTGTTATATCAGAGAAGAATGTTCAGTCTTATATGCCCTATTCGCGTGGGCAGTATGGAGGGGAAGACAGAAACAACGAAACGATTCGAAGTGAGGAATATAGAGGACGGATGCAGCAGGCAGCTAAAAATCAGGTTACCAATACAGAAGCACATTCAAAAAAGAAAGAGGATGAGACGAAGCGGATTCCTATGGCAATGCAGCTTCATCTGGAACTGGATCTGGGGTATTTCGCAGATGAACATAAGGAAGTTCTTAGAAGATACGGAAGAATGAAGGATGGAATTACCAGAGATTTTATTGTTCCGGGTAATATGACATTGCATGGTCTTCATTATGCAATCATGAAAGCTTTTGGATGGCAAAACAGCCACCTTCATAGCTATGTTCCATATGAGGATGAATTCAAAAAAATGACAGATGGGGGATTGGTAAAAGAGTGGACCCGTCAGGTTGGTATGTATTTCCGTTTTCCAAGTGAGAATTATGAAGATTTATATTGGGATGATGATTATGAGGAAGGTGAAAGCTTTAAGAACTGGTTGAAATCCAAGTATTGTGGACCATACTCCTATGAAGGCGTGGGAGAGCATTACATTCCTGCACAGATTGAAGTAGACAGATTCCGAAAGGACTGGCCTGCTATTCAGAAGAAAACAACAGATCAGAGAACGTGGAATGTCTACATGGAAGGTCAGTGCGAGGAAATGTTGGAACGCCCGATGCTTTGGACTGTACTAAAAACACCGGCTGAACAGGGAGATTGGGATTCATGGAAACAGGAGAAAGAGGTTGCCCTAAAACAAGTTGAGGAAAAACGTAAGGACATTATCAAAAAATACAGACAGCTGACAGCCCGTATGGATCAGATTGTTGAAGAGGCAGGAACGTATTTTGACGAAGAAGAAAATCCGACGATCGACATGGTTCCATATTTCCGGGAGATGGAGGAACTGGACCTTGAATTGGAAAGGCTGTGTATTGATTATAATCCTGAACCAATCCCGGCATTATCTGCATTGTGTTATCGATATGACTATGGCGATGGGTGGAAGATTAAAATCACCTGCATCAATGCCTGGTACGACAAAACTGTTTATGCCAGGGATGAAGAAGGAAATATGCTTCATGATAAAAAAGGATTCGTTCCCGAGAAAGCTTTGTTTGTAGATGCTTTTGGTCAGCAAATAGACGGAGAGTTTTTGGACAAGTTGAGAGATATTCAGCATAAGGAAAAACCAATCTGCATTGCCTGGGATGGAATGAACCTTGTGGATGATGTTGGTGGTGTTGGAGGTTTTTGCGAATTCCTTGAGGCGATTAACGGTGATGATCCGAAAGAGAAGAAAAGTTATAAGACATGGGCAAGGAGTCAGGGATGGACTGGACGCATGCCAAAACCGGAAAACATGCTGTAGCTGTCGGGATTTTTGCACATTGCCTGATGCTACATCTTAGGAGCAGACGAGGAGTCTCTAAAAAATAGCGGGATGGTGGTGTGGTGTGATGGAGCTCCAGTGCCGGCACCAGCCTACGTTTATTTTGAGATCGTTTCAAGTATCCATTTCTGTACATCCTGCGGAATATATGAGATATCAACAGCAAGGGGAAAGCTCTAGAAACTACTCCATTTAATTTCACTCTCCTTTAATGCTGTCAGTTCAACTGCTGGATGGAAGGCAATAAGTTCATCATCAAACCCAATGGCTGCCGTTTTTTCTACCATTGAACTTCTCCCTTTCCTGTAATCAAAAAAAAGCCCGTTCAGATTAGATTTTTTTATTAAATCTGATCCAAACGAGCATCTCGCTTGCTATTAGCTAATACTTGGGGGATACCTTCGTGTCACCACCATTATGAAAAATATGGCTACCACCATTCATGCATTCGAGAATGATAAACAATACGAAATTGAATTGATTTCTACACATATAATACCGTACTTTAGACTGGTTGTCTACGGTGTTTTGACTACTAAATTTGAATCTTCAGTATGGGCTTTATATCTTAATTCCTTGCATCATATTAACAATTCTTTCTTTATTCTTCTCATGAAGATAATTGGAATTTAGTTTCGATTTACTATATTTTAAATAAGTCTCCTCTGTTCGCGTCATCAATAATTTTGTAAAGAAACGTTCCCAACTAAAATACTCTGTACTGTCAATATAATTCTCTGGTTCTTCCAACATTGTTTTAATATCTTTATCTGATATTAAACCTGAGCTCAAAATTAGCCATTCAAAAGATTCTGGCAAATACAAATGGATATTTTTCTTTTTTAACGTCTCTTTATATAACCTATTCATTTCCGGACCAATCGCAGCTCCATCTGCAATAACACAAATTTCTCCTCAATTGAGTAAATATGATACATTTGTTGATAAACTTTTCTTGTATCATTATATTTTCCCGACTCATGTAATCCATAAATTTCATCTACACTATAAGGTAAGTTATATAGATTTTCCCTCGTTATCAGCACAAAATAATTATCAGATTCCTTAACCATGGAAGCAAATTCTTCTGTGTTTACAAATGAACTTTCTTCGTCTGTAAAGAAAATATTTCCTGCTGAATTTTCCAGAATAATTTTCCAGTTACTTCCTTCTAATATTTTGCATGGAACATCAGAAATTACATCAATTCCACTGGACTCTCCCAGATTTTCTGCCTGACGTAACATATTAATTAAAGTCGTTTTCCCTGTAGCACTATCGCCTTGAATAATTGTAATATTTCTCTTAATCTCAAACTCATAATGCAGACGATTATTTTTTACGACAATCCTATGTTTTCCCTTCATTTACTCTACCTACACATACTCTCCTGCAATATTAACAAATTCCAACATATTATGAACAATATCACCTGTATTAAGAATTTCTATTTCAAAATCTTCTTCTCCAAAATCCATAATATGTCTTAAATTTATTGTCAAGTCTTTTGATTCACCTATAGAAAGAATCCATTTTGCACAATTGTCTCCACATGCGGATGCATTAAATACTTTCCCTGATTGATCAAATGCCATTAACATTAATGTCTTTACTCCACCTGATAATTCTTTTGTGGAAATTGCTCCTAATACTGGACTTTGTATCAGATGAGAACTTATCACTTCTGACTTATCCACATCTTTAATCATTCTGATTGATAATTCATTTGTAATCCATTCATCCTCATACCGATTATCAAAATAAGTCGGTGGATGATAAATCGCTTTCTCCATATTCCCTAAATATATTTTTAACATAATGACTTCCTCCATTAGACAAATTCTCCTGCAATCGGTATCAGTTCTTTTATAGAATGAACAATTTCATTAGTATTCAAAATACGAATTTCAAAAGGTTCCTTACCGAAATCCATCAGATGCCTCAGATTTACTGTCCTGTCTTCCGATTCTGCAATTTTAAGCAACCATTTTGCACAGTTATCTCCACAGGTCGATGCGTTATTTTATCTTTATTAAACTTAAAAAGGATTAAAGTTTTCACTCCACCTGATAATCCGGTTGGCGGAATCTTGCCTAAAACCGGACTGTCTATCACTCCACTGTCCAAAACCATTGACTTGTCTACATCCTGAATCATTTCTTTCACAAAAGGATCTACAATCCAACTGTCTTCATAATCATATTTGAAATAAGCCGATGTATTATATACAGTTTCTTTCATATCACCATAATAAATATTCAGCATTAAAATCC
>UMFB01028829.1_pt1 | contig 40496 bp, 41 predicted proteins | sample 1964921 | NCBI WGS metagenome assembly UMFB01 (sample SAMEA4836037, study PRJEB28245) | human gut metagenome | biome: gut microbiome; material: fecal sample | place: Denmark | collected 2008
TTAATAATATCATTATTTATATAATTTAAAAAGTAATATATTGAAGAAAATTTTAAGTGATTCGCAAAATGATATAAACGAAATGATAAAATTTATTGATAACCAGAAATTATAATGTTAAGATAGAATAGTATAAGAATGCGTTTTATGATGATTCATATCAAAAAAGGAGGATTACATTTTGCTTACGATTCAGAATTATGTAAAGGCGAAAACCTTGGAAGAAGCTTATGAATTGAATCAGGCTAGAAGCAGCCGGATAAAAGGCGGTATGATGTGGTTGCGTTTGAGCAATGCAAATGTGAAGACAATGATTGATTTGTCGGAATTAGGGTTAGATCAGATTGAAGAAACAGAACATGTTATAAAGATCGGGGCAATGTGTACGCTGCGTCAATTGGAACAGAGTGAAGAAATCAAGGCATATTGTGGGGATGCTGTTCAGGAGGCGGTTCGTCATATTGTAGGAGTACAGTTTCGCAATCAGGCAACTGTTGGGGGAAGCATTTATGGTCGATATGGGTTCTCAGATGTGCTGACTTGTTTGCTGGCAATGGATACTTTTGTAGAGTTATACAATGGTGGAACGATACGTTTAAGAGAATTTATAGAGCGAAAGAAAGACAAAGATCTTTTACTTTCTATTATCATCAGAAAGCAGCCAAGAAAGGTTCGTTATCTTTCTGTACGTCAAACCAAAACTGATTTTCCGGTGCTGACCTGTGCTGTAGTGACAGGAAAAATACATGGAAAAGAATATTGGTATTTTTCAATTGGTGCAAGACCGATGCATGCTGAGCTGCTGGAAAAGGAATGGACGATACCGGATGATGTAACCAAGGAACAGCTTGATGCGTATGCAAAGGAAGTTGCAGATAGTTTCCGATATGGCTCCAATATGAGAGGAAGTTCTAGATACCGGAAGCATTTGGCTCAGGTTTTGGTTGCACGTGCAATGGAGTCAATTATTACGGAGGGACGATAAGATGGAAGTACAGTTTCGGTTAAATGGAAAACAAGTAAAAACAGAAGTGGCCGCAGACAGTATTTTGTTGGATGTATTGCGTAAGTTGGGATGTGTCAGTGTGAAATGCGGATGTGAGACAACGAACTGTGGGCTTTGTACTGTATGGATCAATGGCAAAACCCGTTTGTCCTGTTCTGTATTGGCTGCAAGTGTAGAAGATCAGGAAGTGACAACTTTGGAAGGATTGCAGGAAGAGGCTGCGGAGTTTGGGCGATTTCTGGCAGAAGAAGGAGCAGAACAGTGTGGGTTCTGTTCGCCGGGATTTATTATGAGTGTATTGGCTATGGTACGTGAATTAGATAATCCGACGATTGAAGAAATGAAAGAATATCTGGCAGGAAATCTTTGTCGTTGTACCGGATATATGGGACAGCTGCGTGCGATTCAAAAATATATGAAAGCAAAACGGATGGAGTTTCAGGAATCCGGAAAGGAGGCGCAGGCATGAAGTATGTAAATAAGGGAGTACCAAAGGTTGATTATGAAGCATTGGTAACCGGTCAGGGAGTTTATGTAAATGATCTTGCTCCGGCGGATTGTCTGGTTGTCAAGGTGTTGAGAAGTCCGCATGCACATGCATTGATTGAAGATATCAATATAAGTCGTGCCAAGGCGGTTCCGGGGATTGAGGCTGTATTTACATATAAGGATTGTCCGGATAAACGATTTACGCTTGCAGGACAGACGTATCCGGAGCCAAGTCCGTATGACCGTCTGATTTTGGACAAACGCGTTCGTTTTGTCGGAGATCCGGTTGCAATTGTGGCCGGTGAGACCGAAGCGGCAGTAAAAAAAGCGCTGAAACTGATCCGGGTAAATTATGAAGTGTTGGAGCCGATTTTAGATTTCCGCAAAGCAAAAGACAATCCGATCTTGGTGCATCCGGAAGAAAATTGGAAGAGCTGTATTCCGGTTGGAGCTGATAATAAGAGAAATCTCTGTGCGCATGAAGAATGCGGAGAAGGAGATGTGGATGCGGTTCTGGATTCCTGTGATTATGTGGTGGATGAGGTATATCATACAAAGGCAAATCAGCAGGCGATGATGGAAACGTTCCGCGCATATTCATATAAGGATACCTATGGAAGATTGAATATCGTGTCTTCTACACAGGTTCCGTTCCATGTGAGAAGAATTATGGCAACGGCGCTGGATATTCCAAAGTCCAGAGTGCGTGTGATCAAACCGAGGATCGGTGGCGGTTTTGGTGCAAAACAAACCGCAGTGATGGAAATGTATCCGGCGTTTGTAACCTGGATGACCGGCAAGCCGGCAAAAATGATTTTTACAAGAGAAGAATCTATGATTGCATCTTCTCCGCGGCATGAGATGGAACTGCGTGTTCGGGTTGGTGCAGACAAGAATGGAATCATTAAGGCAATTGATGTCTATACATTATCCAATACAGGTGCATTTGGAGAGCATGGGCCGACGACAGTTGGGTTGTCGGGGCATAAGTCTATTCCATTGTATGGAAAAACAGAAGCGTTTCGGTTTGTATACGATGTCGTTTATACAAATACGATGTCTGCAGGCGCTTATCGTGGATATGGCGCTACGCAGGGAATTTTTGCGGTAGAATCTGCAGTGACAGAACTGGCAGAAAAAATGAATCTGGATCCGGTGAAATTGCGTGAGATGAATCTGGTGAAAGAAGGACAGGTTATGCCTGCATATTATAATGAACCGAATTCCAGCTGTGCTTTGGATCGATGTCTGGCAAGGGCAAAAGAGATGATCGGATGGGATTCCAAATATCCGACGGTTGATATGGGCAATGGAAAAGTTCGCGGTGTCGGTGTTGCAATGGCAATGCAGGGGTCCGGAATCTCTGCGCTGGATACAGCTTCTGTTTCTATCAAGGTGAATGATGATGGATTCTATACTTTGATGATCGGCGCTACAGATATGGGAACCGGTTGTGATACTGTTTTGAGTCAGATAGCGGCAGATTGTCTGGACTGTAGTATGGATGAGATTATTGTGCATGGAGTAGATACGGATGTATCCCCATATGACTGCGGTTCTTATGCGTCCAGTACAACTTATGTAACGGGAATGGCGGTTATGAAAACATGTGAGTCATTACGTGAAAAAATATGTGCCAAAGGAGCGCAGTATCTGAATTGCGAGAACAATGATGTGGAATTTGACGGCGAGAAGGTAACGAATCTGAAAACCGGTGAATCTATTACACGTGCAGAAATCGGAAATAATGTGATGTGTAATAATAATGAAACTTTGAGTGCGAGTGAAGCATTTACTTCTCCATTTTCTCCACCACCGTTTATGGTTGGAATGGCAGAAGTAGAGGTTGATCGGGAAACAGGAGAAGTGGAATTGATCGATTATGCTGCAGTCGTAGATTGTGGTACTCCGGTCAATCCGAATCTGGCGAGAGTACAGACAGAGGGCGGAATTGCACAGGGAATTGGAATGGCGCTTTACGAAGATGTGGTTTACAATGCAAGTGGAAAGAACTACAGCAATTCCTTTATGCAGTATAAGATTCCGAGTCGTTTGGATGTGGGAACGATTCGAGTGGAATTTGAGAGCAGTTATGAACCGTCAGGTCCGTTTGGCGCGAAGTCAATTGGTGAAATTGTAATTAATACACCGTCTCCGGCAATTGCGAACGCAATTAGTAATGCGGTGGGAGTGCGAGTGCGCGAGCTGCCGATTACAGCAGAGAAAATCTACTGGGGAATGCAGGAAAAAGAACAGAAATAGAATACAGAATAGAAAATGGCATGTCATCGTCTAGTAGAGATGACATGCCGTTTTTTGATAGGCGAGCCGTTCTGTTCCATCTTCCAGATAAATGACGCCGCAATAATGAAATCCGTTTTTATCCAGGAGATGCTGCATAATCTGGTTGTTACGATGGGTATCGATTTTGAGATTGCCACATTGTTCGAAAGCCCAGTTAATGCAGTAGGAGGCGGCACCTTTGATCTTACCATCGGAGGTGATTCTGTGAACGACACCGTAAGGGGCATCGTTGAGCCACTTACCCTCGTAAAGGCGGGCATAGGTATCGTCTTTCCCAATGCGGAAATAGAAGGTAGCGTGTATAACGCCGTCTTCTTCGCAGACATAGCTGTTTCCTTCTGCAATGTCCTGCTCTAAAACAGCGGCAGGTGGATAGGAATTGCCCCATTGGGTTGGGTTGCCATGCTGAGCCATAAAAATTCGTGCCTGTTCATATAAGTCTGATAAAATATTAAAATCTTCGGAAGTTGTTTTCCTGATCTTCATGTTGTGCTCCAATCATTTATTTATTTATTTCGATAGCTGTTGTTAAAAATATAAGTAGAATATATTTATAAAAATCATACCATATTTGGTATGAGCGTGGCAAGAGGTCTACTATATATTAGAAAATCAAATAAAAAATAATAAGAAGAAGGACATCTGAAATCAGAGGATTGTACAAAATAAGATACATGAAATACAGCACTTGTTATTTATTTAACTAAATGATATACTGAGCCGGTAAAAGAATAGAATGACTAGAGAAATCAGAGGAGGTTATTGGAAAATGGCACAGTTTGAACAGTGGGAAGGATTTGCCGGAAAAAACTGGAGAAACTCTGTAGATGTACGTGACTTTATTCAGGAGAACTATACTCCATATGATGGAGATGAATCATTCCTGGAGGAGCCTACCGAAGCAACAGATAAACTTTGGGGAAGATTGCAGGAATTACAGAAAGAAGAGCGTGCAAAGGGCGGCGTGCTGGATATGGAGACAGAGGTTGTTTCCGGTCTGACAGCATATGGCCCGGGATATATTGATGAGAGCCTGAAAGATCTGGAGAAGGTTGTAGGTCTTCAGACAGATAAACCGTTGAAAAGAGCATTTATGCCTTACGGTGGTATCAACATGGCAGTAAAGGCTTGTACAACATATGGCTATGAGCCAAGCGAAAGATTAAAAGAAATCTTTACAAAATATCACAAAACTCACAACCAGGGAGTATTTGATATTTACACACCAGAGATGAAAAAAGCTCGTCACAACAAGATTATTACGGGACTTCCGGATACATATGGACGTGGACGTATCGTTGGTGACTACCGCCGTATCGCTCTGTATGGTATTGACTTCCTGATTGAGAAGAAACAGTATGATTTCGAGCGCTATGCAAGACATGGCATGAAAGGAACAGACTTCCGTCTTCGTGAAGAGCTTGCTGACCAGATCCGTGCATTGAACGAGATGAAAGAAATGGCTGCCGTATACGGATTTGATATTTCTCAGCCGGCAAAAGATGCTAGAGAAGCAGTACAGTGGCTGTACTTTGGATACCTTGCAGCGATCAAGACACAGAACGGTGCTGCAATGAGTGTTGGACGTATTTCTACATTCCTTGACATTTATATTGAAAGAGATATGAAGAAGGGTATCCTGACAGAGAAAGAAGCACAGGAATTGATTGACCATATCGTTATGAAGTTCCGTATGGTAAAATTCGCAAGAATTCCTTCTTATAATGAATTGTTCTCAGGAGATCCGGTATGGGCAACTCTGGAAATGGGTGGTCTGGGACAGGATGGACGTTCTATGGTTACAAAGAACGATTATCGTTTCCTGCATACACTGGAGAATATGGGACCGGCTCCGGAGCCGAACCTGACAGTTCTGTATTCCGAGAGACTTCCGGAAAACTTCAAGAAATATACATCTCTTATTTCTGTAAAGACAAGTTCTGTACAGTATGAGAACGATGATGTTATGCGTCCGGTATGGGGCGATGACTACAGCATCTGCTGTTGTGTATCTGCAACACAGACAGGTAAGGAAATTCAGTTCTTCGGAGCTCGTGCAAATCTTGCAAAATGTCTGTTGTATGCAATCAACGGTGGTGTAGATGAGAAGACAAAGGTACAGGTAGGACCGGCTTACAGACCGATTACTTCTGAATATCTGGATTATGATGAGGTAATGGAACGTTACGATGAGATGATGGAGTGGCTGTCCAAGCTGTATGTTGATACACTGAACATGATTCACTACATGCATGACAAGTATTACTATGAAGCAGCTGAGATGGCATTGATCGACACAGATGTAAGACGTACATTTGCAACAGGTATTGCAGGATTCTCTCATGTAATAGACTCCTTGAGTGCAATCAAATATGCGAAGGTAAAAGTAATTCGTGACGAAGATGGGCTGGCAACAGACTTCGAAATCGAGGGAGATTTCCCAAGATACGGTAACGATGACGATCGTGCAGATGATATTGCAATCTGGCTGTTAAAGACATTTATGCACAAATTGAGCAAATGCCATACATACAGAGATTCTGAGCCGACTACATCTATCCTTACAATTACATCTAACGTTGTATATGGTAAGGCAACAGGAACTCTTCCGGATGGAAGAAAAGCAGGTGAGCCACTGTCACCGGGAGCTAACCCATCTTACGGCGCAGAGAAGAATGGTCTTCTTGCATCTTTGAACTCTGTAGCAAAACTGCCTTATGAGCTGGCATTGGATGGTATTTCTAATACACAGACAATCAGCCCAAGTGCACTTGGACACAATGACGAGGAACGTAAGGTAAATCTTGCTCGTGTTATGGATGGATACTTCCACCAGGGAGCTCATCACTTGAATGTCAATGTATTTGGTACAGACAAGTTGATCGATGCAATGGAGCATCCGGAGAAACCGGAATACGCTAACTTCACAATTCGTGTATCCGGATATGCTGTTAAGTTTATCGACCTGACACGTGAACAGCAGCTTGATGTTATCGCAAGAACATGTCACGAGGCTATGTAATAAACGATAAATAATAATTGTAAAAGGGTCAGATTCTATGAAGAGTCTGACCTTTTTTAAAGGAAAAGGAGAACGTTATGGCAGACCAGGAATTAAAAGGATATGTTCATTCACTTGAGAGTTTTGGTTCCGTTGACGGACCGGGAGTACGTTATGTGATCTTTTTGACAGGCTGTGCCATGCGCTGCCAGTTTTGTCACAATCCTGATACATGGAATATGCAGGCGGGCACATTGTATACAGCCGATGAGTTGTTGAAAACAGCGATGCGTTACCGCACGTATTGGGGAGAAAAGGGTGGAATTACGGTTAGCGGTGGAGAGCCGCTTTTGCAGATTGAATTTTTGACGGAGCTGTTTCGAAAAGCAAAAGAACAGGGAATTCATACAACATTAGATACCAGTGGAAATCCTTTTACAAGAGAGGAACCGTTCTTTGGAAAAATGCAGGAGCTGATGAAGTATACAGATTTGGTAATGCTGGATATCAAACATATTGATAAAGAGGCACATCAAGTACTGACCGGATGGTCCAACGAGAATATTCTGGATATGGCGAAATATCTGGACGAAATCGGAAAACCGGTTTGGATTCGTCACGTCCTTGTTCCGGAGAGAAGTGATGAAGATACAGCTTTGGAAAGACTGCATGAATTTATCGAAGGACTGGGAAATGTGGAAAAGGTAGAAGTACTTCCGTACCATACGCTCGGCGCTTACAAGTGGAAAGAACTGGGATACGAGTATCCTTTGGAAGGTATTGATCCTCCAACAAAAGAACGCGTAGAACATGCAAAACAAGTATTGCATGCAATGTAAAGAAAGCAGGCGGATTCTTAGAGTATATAGAATCTGTCTGCTTTTTTTATGGGGATTTTTAAGAGAAATATAGATTAAATTAAGAATTCTTAAGGATTGTTTTGGGTATAATTTAAAAGTTATCTGTTAAGGTAAAAATAAGAGGTGACGAAATATGAAATATGAACTAATTCGTTATATAGGCAGTGGAATCTGTACAACGATGGTGAATATCGGCGCTTTTTACGGACTTCGGACACTGTTTGGAGTGCCGATTTCAGCTGCCAATCTGATTTCTATTTTAACGGCGATAATCTTTGCTTTTTTTGTGAATAAAAGATTCGTTTTCCGAGCAGAAAGTACAAAAGATACTGAAAAACAATTTATTCGGTTTATAGGGATGAGAGGAATTACCTTTGCAGTAGAGTTATTTGGTCTGGAATGGCTTGTTTTTATGGTCCATTTTCCGGAGATGTGGGCAAAATTTAGTATACAGTTCTTTGTGATTGTGATGAATTATGTGATTAGTAAGTGGTTTGTGTTTGCAGATGGGAGGCAGAAAAATGGAGAAGATAACAGTCATAGTTCCATGCTGGAATGAAGAAGAGGCATTGCCGATTTATTATGAAGAAATGTGTAAAATCAGACAGAAAATGAAACCGGTGGAAATAGAGCTGTTATTTGTGGATGATGGTTCAACGGATCACACGCTTTCGATCGTAAAGCAATTTTATTTGCGGGATAAGCAGTGTAAATACTTGTCTTTCTCCAGAAATTTTGGTAAAGAGGCTGCAATCTATGCAGGATTGCAGAACGCAGATGGTGATTATGTGGCGATTATGGATGTGGATCTGCAGGATCCACCGGAACTCTTACCGAATATGTATTCCATTTTGCAAGAAGGCTATGACTGTGTGGCTACAAAACGTGCGACGAGAACTGGGGAACCGAAATTGCGCTCGTTTTTCTCGGATTGTTTTTATAAGCTGATCAATCGCTTATCGGATACAGAGATCGTGAGCGGTGCAAGAGATTATCGGCTTATGAATCGAAAGATGGTACAGGCTGTTCTGGAGATGAGTGAGTATAATCGGTTTTCAAAAGGGATTTTTGAATGGGTCGGGTTTACGACGAAATGGTTGGAGTTTGACAATGTAGAACGATCCGCAGGACAGACAAAATGGTCTATGAAAAAATTGTTTTCGTATTCTATGGAGGGAATTACAGGTTTTTCAGTTGCGCCGCTTTCTTTTGCATCTGTGATCGGTGTGTGTTTCTGTTTATTCTCATTTCTGATCATAGCAGTCATTGTTGTGCGGACGCTGATCTGGGGAGATCCGGTGGCAGGCTGGCCGTCGCTTGCCTGCATTATTTTCTTTGTAGGCGGAATACAGCTATTATGTACCGGGATTGTAGGACAATATCTGTCCAAAACCTATTTAGAGACAAAGAACAGGCCGATTTATATTTTGAAGGACAGCAGCAAAGAAATCAAAGGAGGGGCACATGTTACAGAAAGTGTTTGGGGCAAACGTAGACTGGATCAGTCAGCATAGCGTGTTTCCGGAATATTTTCGGCAGCAGTTTTATGAAACCGGGACGGTGTTCCCGGAATTTGCAGCCAATATCGGCGGTGGGCAGAATATGTATCACTTTGCATATTATGGGTTATATAACCCGTTGTATCTTCCTGCGTATTTTCTCCCATTTGTAAAAATGAGCGATTATCTGATGGTTATCAGTGTGTTGTGTCTGCTGGTAGATGGATTTTTATTTTATAGATGGCTGAAAACCAATGGCGTTTCAAGAGAAAATACATTACTTGCAACCTTTTTGTTTTTGCTGGCCGGGCCGATGATTTTTCATTCCTATAATCAAATTATGTTTGTAAATTATATGCCTTTTTTATTATTGGGATTGATGGGGGTGGATCGGTTTTTCAGAGAAGGAAAAAGAGGATTGTTGATTTGCAGTGTATTTTTGATGATTTTAACGAGTTTTTATTTCAGTATAGGCGGACTTTTGGTTCTGTCGGTTTATGGAATCTATTGTAGTTGGTGGAACCAGGAAGAGAAAGGAAAGGTGACAGTCTGCAATTTTGGAAAAGATGGCGTGCGATTTATCGGGATGCTGCTGACTGGAATTTTCTCTGCAGGATTTCTGCTCGTTCCAACGGCGATGGCGCTGCTGGGAGGAGAACGAAAAGGGGAGATGCAGCAAAGTCTTGGTTCGCTGCTGATTCCGAATCCGGAAGTATTCAGATTCGTATATCAACCTTATGGAATTGGTCTCACAACTTTTGTGATTACAGTATTGCTGACGGGTTTGGTCTATAAAAAACAAAGCGAAAAATACTTGCATTTTGCCTGTGGGATTCTATTAGTGCTCCCGATTTTTTCTTATTTATTGAATGGCGGTTTGTATATCAGAGACAAGGCATTCATTCCACTTTTGCCAATGTTATGTTATTTGATTGCAATATATTTGGAAAAATGCAGGCGCAGAGAATTTTCTGCCCGAGCGGTACTGGTACCGCTGTGTATTACTTTCCTGTTTGTTTTGGTTGGAAGAGTACAGCAAGAGGGAAGTGCATATCGTGGTCTGGTGGCAGCAGATGCAGCGGTGATGCTGCTTTGTGGAGTATATTATGTCTGGAAACGAGGAAGTGAAAAGAGTTTTATTGTATGTTCTGTTTTGTTTTTGAGTGTGTTTGGAGTGGCTTATCAGGGAAAGATGAATCGCATGCTGGATGGCTCGTTTTATGAGCAAGTGACAAATCGGGAATATGAAAATCAAGTGAATGAGCTGCTGAACAATGAAAAAGGATTTTACCGGACAGAGCAGCAGGGGAGCAGTGCAGAAAATGCTGCGAATCTGAATCGGATCTGGTCTGCAAAACAATATAGTTCCTCCGTATACTCTTCTACATACAATGCAGAGTATCAAAGGTTTCGGACGGAAGTGTTTGATGTAGAGCAGCCTTATCGAAATGTGTTGATGCAGGCACAGGCGGAAAATGCCGTTTTTCAAAGAGTGATGGGAGTGAAATATATTTTGTCTTCCGGGGAAGTACCGGGATATCAGGAAAGTTCCGCAGGAATCTATAAGAATGAAGAGGTATTTCCGGTTATTTATGGTACAGATCAAGTGGTGTCTCAGACGGAGTATGAAACATATGAGTTTCCATATAATCAATTGGCGTTTCTTTCCCATGCCGTTGTGCCGGGGGAAATTCCAAAGAAAATGCGGCAGCAAAATGCAGAAGACATATTTGAAAATATGGAGGTACAAGAGATTCTAATCGATCTGGAGGCGAAGAAAAATGCCGGAGATAAGAATATTGTTTTGGATAAAGAACAAACAGGAACTCTCTTCTTTCTGCAGTTTGATGTGAAAAATCATAAGGAATCGGATGTCTGGGTCAGTATCAACGGAGTAAAAAATAAACTTACAGCCGCAAATCATATTTATTACAATGGAAATGAAACATTTACCTATGCAATTGCTTTGGAGGAAGGGCAGCTAGAGATCCCGATTGCGTTTAGTGATGGAGACTATGAAATAACGAATGGGAAAGGTTATCTTTATCAAAGGAAGGAAGAGACTCCGGTACAATCAGAATTTAAAATGTGGAAACAGGATACAAATGGAAATCAGATTGTCGGAGAAATAAATATGGTGAAAGATGGATATATGATTACTTCCATACCTTATGAGGATTCATTTACAGTTAAAATAGACGGAAAGAAACGAAATTATGAAAAAGTAAATACAGCATTCCTGGGATTGCCGTTGGAGAAAGGAACTCATGAAGTAGAGATTGTGTATCATGCACCGGGGGCTGTCGCGGGGAAGATGGTAACAGGAGTCGGTCTGTGCTGCTTTGGAGGCCTCCTTTTTCTACAATTTCGGAATAAGAAAAAAACTCTTTTTGCCGATCGCTGCGTGTAACCCGAGAGGCTGCACGCAATGTCAGTAAAAAGAGTTTTGGTTTTTAATATTATGTGAATTGTTCTAAAGAATTAGTCTTCTTCTACAAATTCATCTTTTCCTACTCCACACCAAGGGCATACCCAATCTTCCGGAAGATCTTCGAAAGCTGTTCCCGGCTCGATTCCGCTATCTGGATCGCCTACTTCTGGGTCATATACATAACCACATGGTTCACATACATATTTTTTCATGTATAATTCCTCCTTCACATAAATAATAACTGTCGTGGACGAGAGTTCTCTCATCTGACGATTATATTATATAAAAAAAGTAAAAGTTATTCAATAATTTTATTTGATTTGCCACATGATATTTATAGGAAAGATAAATGGGAGAGTTGGAGAATGGAAAAAAGGATAGAAGAATCATTGTGGAAGAAATCAGTGGAGATTGCAAGCCGTTCGGTGTTGGAGACAGATATAGAAACGGATGTTGCGGTGATCGGCGGTGGTCTTGCGGGAATATTGACAGCATATTTTCTGGAGCAGGCAGGAAGAAAGTGTATTGTACTGGAGGCGGATCATATCGGCAGCGGACAGACTGCAAATACGACGGCAAAGGCACTCCGGCAAGAGTACAGAACCGCATCTTCTGGTTACAAATCGGGGGAGGGTGTGTGCAAAGCAGATCGTGTTTGCGTGTCACTATCCATTTGTGCTTAGACCGGGCTATTATTTTTTGCGGATGCATCAGGAGAGAAGTCTTATGAATATCTGATGCATGAGGCTGAGAAATATTTTGGGGAAGTACAGGTGAAGTATCAGTGGTCCGCACAGGACTGCATGACGTTGGACAAAATTGCATATATCGGACAATTTGGAAAATCAACAGAAGATTGGTTTGTGGCAACCGGATTTCAAAAATGGGGAATGACTTCTTCGATGGCTGCGGCTCTGATTCTGACGGATTTGATGTGTGGTCGGAGCAATCCTTATGCGGAGGTATTTTCGCCACAGCGGTTAAATGTACTGGCATCTGCGAAGACATTTCTGGAAGAGGGGAAATATGCGGCTGTCAATCTTGCAAAGGAAAAGATGATGGTTCCCGGTATGATTACCGGGGAAGACTTCTGGACGGGCTGGCGCAGACCGCCTCTGCAGCATGTCAGTTGCAGAAAAAATAGAAAGTCATGCTGCAGAAGACAGTTTACGTCAGGGGTTCCGAATCACAGAGGAAATTTTCGCAGTGTTTTTCGGATGAAGTAGATTGCAGGAATCGTAACAATAAATTCTGTTATCGGAAGGGTCAGCCAGATTCCGTTGATTCCAAACAGGAAGGAGAGCAAAAATGCCATTGGAATCACAAGAACAAATCCTCGAAAAATGGAAAGGGTAAATGCCTCCTTCGGATGATCGGTGGAACTTAGGAAGGTGGCTGTGATGATGTTGATTCCTACAAAGAGAAATGCGGTGAAATAAATATGCATTCCATTTTCTGCAATGGCATTCAGGATCGGATCGCTGTCTTTGTTGAAGGCAGCGACGATTGGCTGAGACCAGATAAATGTAACTAAATAAGAAAGAACTGCAAGCACAACGGAGGTTGTAAAGGCGTAGCGCAGTACCTGACGGATCTGTTTATGCTCACGTCTTCCGAAACATTGGCTGATCACCGGCTGAACTCCCTGGGAAATTCCGGTATACATGGAAGTCAGGACAAGAGCGATATTTGCAATCACACCATAAGCCGCTACTCCGATATTGCCACTGATATTTAAGATCAGAAGATTGAATATCAGCATGACGATACCGGAAGAGACTTCTACAATCAAAGAAGAAGAACCAAGGGCACAGATATCCAGAATGCGTTTCAGGGATGGACGTATACGGCATAAATGGAACTGGTTGTTCTTTTTGATGAAATGGATGGAAAGCACCAGGATACTCAGGACCGGAGAGGCTGCTGTAGCAAGGGCAGCTCCCTTCATTCCCAAGCCAAATGGGAAGACTAAAATGTAATCCATAATAATATTGGAAAAGCTTCCGGTCAGCATTGCCATCATAGAAAGCTGAGGAGCCCCATCATTTCTGACAAAGCAGATTAATAAATTGTTACACATGAAAAAAGGTGTAAAAATCAGGATGATTCTTATATATTCTGTAGTCAGCTGTAAGGTTTCGGCATTGGCTCCCAGAAGTATGGAAATCGGTCTGGCAGCTGTGATTCCGAGAATCAGAAAAATGGATGACCAAAATAGCGTAAAACAAAGTGCCTGTGTGAAAATCTGTTTTTGTACAGCGGAATCTGCATTTCCTTTGGAAATAGAGTAGCGGGTTGCGCCGCCCATGCCGATCATCAGTCCAAGACCGTTCATGAAACTGTAGATCGGAATTGCCAGATTGAGTGCGGTCAGACCGTTCGCACCGACACCCTTGGCGATGAAAAAGGTGTCTGCTAAAATATAACAGGACAGACCGATCATGCCGAGAATATTGGCAGATACATATTTAAAAAATGTTTTTGTGATGTTCTGCATATGTGTTTCCTCCTTAAAAATGATATGTATAAATGTTTTTAGAAAAAAAGACATCCGTCTTCCACGCCTGCTTGATACGGAAATCACCGTACAGGGCCTACCGGCTGGAATACGAATGTCTGAAATTCATCTACCCGGCGGCAGATGACAGAACAAAACTAAATTGATTTTATAGATTTTTAATCCGAAAGAAGTTTAGCATAGAATAGAACAGAAATCAATGCTTTTTTCCAAGTTCGGTTTGTTGTAAAATAAGAGTCAGAATATAAGACTACAGAAAGAGGAACGAGTATGAATAAAAAAGAAGTATTAGAGATCAGGAAACAATTTTCATTTGCAAATTGTGCGATTACAAGAATTTGCGGATGTTATGTCGATCATGAGAAGAATAAACGGATGCAGTCAAAAGAAGCTTTTTTGTCATTGCCGGAAGAAGAAGGATTTAAGTATTTTGATATTTTCAAGAAGACATTATCCGGAACAATCGGAAAGAATCTGCTGAATATGGAGTTCCCACTGGAGCAGGAGATGCCGGGAGGAACACAGGAGTTTTTGATGAAACTTCGCAACAGTAAGCTGGAAGACGATATGCTGCTGGAAGAGTTCTATGATAAAGTAATTGAGAATTACATATATGATGAAAATTATTATATTGTGCTGATCCATGCAATGTATGATGTTCCGGGAAAGGCATCGGATGATCTGGAGATGTATGATGCTTCTGATACAGTCTATGAATATCTGCTGTGCAGTATCTGTCCGGTATCACTTTCTAAAGCAGGACTTTGCTATAATGCAGAAGATAACCGAATCGAAGACCGGGTGAGAGACTGGATCGTGGATATGCCGGACAAGGGCTTTTTGTTTCCTGCATTTACCGATCGAAATATGGATATTCATGGTGTTATGTATTACACGAAGAAATCAGAAGATCTGCAGCCGGAACTGATCGATCAGCTTTTGGGTGCGAAGATGCCGATGTCTGCAGATACGCAGAAAGAGACCTTTCAGATGATTATTGAAGATACGCTTGGAGAAGATGGCGATTATGAGACAGTGCGAAATATCCATGAAACGCTCAATGATCTGATTGAGGAACATAAAGAAGAACCGGAACCGTTGATGCTGGATAAGACGGATGTGAAAAAGATATTCGAGAACAGCGGTGTGACGGCAGAGAAGATGGAGACGTTTGAACAGACCTTTGAGGCGGCAGCAGGAGAGAAGGCATCTCTGATGGCAGCTAACATTGCGGAGACAAGAAAGTTCAATATTGAGACGCCGGATATTGTGATTAAAGTCAATCCGGACAGGGCTGATCTGATTGAGACAAGAGAGATTGACGGACGGCAGTGTCTGGTGATTGCGGTGGATGACCATATCGAGGTAAATGGAATCAATGTCAGAACTCTGAAAAGACCGGGGAATATAGAAATTGTAAACAGGGAAGAAAATGAATAATAGACGATAAAGAGAAAACTCCTTTCTGTAGTATTTTGGGAAGGAGTTTTTTGTGATTTTATATCGTTTATAAATCTTCTTGTGTATATTCGGAGATTGTGTTATTCTGTTCTCACTTCATTATAAAATGAAGAGTCTGGTGGTGGCGTTCTTGCCAGATCAACCACAGATATTCTATGAAGTCAATCCTATCATCAGGAGAATTTCATGCATGTGTAAAGTAAATACAAATGAAGAAGGTGATGCCAATGAAATTATGAAAATTATAATAAGAAAACATTGCGCGAAATAATAGAAACATATTATACTAAAGGAGAATTTATGAATAATGAAAAATTACAATGGCATCCCGCATTTGCGGCAGCTTTGCGCATTACTCTGCAAGAAGAAATGCAATATTTGGAGTTGCAGGAAGAACATTTACTCAGCAAAAAGCCGCCACAGATTGACGTGCTGATTCTAAAGAAAGTGAAGGAGATTACCTTAAAAAAGAAAATCGGGCGGATTTTTCGTGGACATAATATTATTGAATATAAATCCCCGGAAGATGAACTCAGTATCAATGATTTTTATAAAGTATATGGCTATACTTGCTTTTATCAATCAAATACAGATAAAATCAGAGAAATTGATCCTGAGGATTTAACTATCACATTTGCCTGTAGTCATTATCCGAGAGAATTATTTAAACATATCAAAAAGACAAGAGGAATAGAAGTGAAACGACAGTGTGACGGTATTTATTATTTACATGGAGATGCAATACCAATGCAATTTTTATATATTCCGCAGCTTGATAAAGAAGAAAATTAAAAGATTATTCAGCAGTGATGAATTTGGTTACAAGAGCAAATTGGACGCAAATGGAGGTGGAGAAAAAGATGTGTGATGCATTAAATGAATTATTTGCAGAAGAATTAAAAGAAGCGGATGCTCGTGGCAGAATAGAAGGGCATAGAACTGGAGTGATAGAAGGTGCAATAGAGGGGCGTAAGGATGGCATTAAACTAACGAAAAAGGTGTTTCAGCTTTCTTCTAATGGAGAATCTATGGAATCTATAGCGGAAAAATGTAATATTTCAATAGAAGAAGTAAGGGATATTTTGGAATAGATGATCAAAAGGAAAAGAAAAAAATAATGCGACATAAGGCAATCAGAGGAAGAATCTGATTGCCTTATTTATTAGAAGGTTAATTAAAACTTATACAAAAGTATTAAAAATTAGTGAAATATAATGTGATTTATTGACTTTTTTGTAGGAGATGAATAAACTAATAGTTAGTTATCTAACTAATTTAAAAAGGGGAAGGAAAATGGAAATGAATTGTATGTTTGATAATATGCCCATGATTGGTATTTTGAGTCAAGTGGCACATTTGAGTGGCTGTTATGCAAAACAGTCGTATGAGATGTTTGATTTGAAACCATGGCAGGCTGGTATTTTGATTGTGTTGAGTATGGATGGAGAGCTGTCCCAAAGAGAATTGGCAAAGAAATTAAATCAGACACCACCATCTGTTACGACAGCTATTCAGAAAATGGAGAAACTGGGATATATCACTCGAATTACGGATCCGGAAGATCAGAGAATTTTAAGACTTCGTTTGACGGATAAGAGCAGAGAATATCTGGAACATATCAGAGAAGCAACACAAAAGATTGAAGAACATATTTTAAAAGGAATGAATACGGAAGAGAAATTATTGTTCCGCCGGCTTTTGATGCAGGTGCGTGATAATCTCTTGGAAGAAACAGATACGGATTTTTTTAAAGCACATATGAAATTATAGAAATCATAAGAGATAAAAAGACAGTATAGCTGAGTAAGGATTACGATAGAGAAACAGCATAAATCAGAAAAGGCAGAAAGGAAAGGCATTATGAAAAAATTATTTAAGTATGTAGGTCTGTATTGGAGAACAGTACTTTTGATTTTTCTCGTATTGTTTGTGCAGGCGTATTGTGACCTGTCACTTCCGTCGTATACATCCGATATTGTAAATGTCGGGATTCAGCAGGGCGGAATTGATGAAACGATCCCGCAGGCGATAGCAGAAGAAGATATAGAGAACGTACTGTTGTTTGTGACGGATAAAACGGAAAGGCAGATGGTAAAAGCAGCGTATGAAAAAGATGAAACATCATATAATCAGATTGCCTGGGTGTTGAAGGAAAGCGTTAAGAAGTCAAAAGAAGAGCAGGATAAATTGACGAAAATTTTAGGTCTTCCTATGCTCTTGACAGAAGGATTTTCTTCGGACAATGAAACAACCCGTCAGATGGAAGAACAGATTAAGGAACAGCTGGAGGCAACACAACCACAGATAAAGATAGAAGATTTGGATATGTTTCAAATCTTGCAGATGATGCCGGCTGAACAGGTGCAGATGCTGATAGAAGAGATGCAGAAGCAGATGAGCGATATGCCGGATATGATCGTGGAGCAGGGAGCAGTTTCTTATGTAAAGACCGCATACCTCAATTTGGGAATGGATGTCGATAAAATACAAATTCAGTATATTTTGACAACAGGAGGAAAAATGATCGCACTTGCATTTTTAGGAATGATGGCAAGTGTGTTAGTTGGATTTTTGGCATCAAAAGCGGCTGCGGCAACCGGTCGGGATTTGCGGGGGCAGGTATTTCGCAAGGTAGTGGGCTTTTCTAATAATGAATTTGACCAGTTTTCCACAGCGTCTTTGATTACCCGAAGTACAAATGATATTCAGCAGATTCAATTGTTGATGGTAATGCTTTTAAGGGTCGTATTGTATGCACCGATTATGGCTATTGGCGGTATATATAAAGTATTTCATACCAATGTTTCTATGTCTTGGATCATAGGGCTTGCAGTCGTTCTGATTGGGCTTGTTGTTTTGACTCTGTTTGCTGTGGCTATGCCGAAGTTTAAGATCATGCAGAAGCTGGTAGACCGATTGAATCTGGTGACAAGAGAAATTTTGACAGGACTTCCGGTAATTCGTGCGTTTAGTACGGAAAAGCATGAAGAAGAACGATTTGATGTGGCAAACCGGGATTTGACAAAAACGAACTTATTTGTAAATAGAGCCATGACATTTATGATGCCGGTTATGATGGTGATTATGAATGGAATTTCCGTTTTGATTATGTGGGTTGGAGCGAATGGAATTAATGATGGACAGATGCAGGTCGGTGATATGATGGCATTCATTCAATATACAATGCAGATTATCATGAGCTTTCTAATGATCTGTATGGTTTCTATCATGTTGCCAAGAGCGGCGGTTGCTGCCGAACGTGTAGATGAGGTGTTAGTAAGTAAGACACTGATTCATGATCCGGAACAGCCGAAAAAACTTCCGGAAAAAGCGGATGGAGTTTTGAAGTTTGACCATGTTTCATTTCGATATCCGGGGGCAAGCGAAGATGTATTGCATGATATAACATTTGAGGCGAAACCGGGTGAAACAACTGCAATTATAGGAAGTACCGGAAGTGGAAAATCTACACTTGTGAATCTGATTCCGAGATTTTATGACGTAACCGGAGGTGCGATTACATTGGATGGAATGGATATCCGGGAAATTGCACAGCATGAACTTCGAGAGAAACTAGGATATGTACCGCAGAAAGGGGTATTGTTTTCCGGAACGATTGCATCCAATATTATGTTTGGCAATGAAGAAGGAACAGAAGAGGAAATGAAGGTAGCAGCAGAAACTGCACAGGCGGCTGAGTTTATTGAAACAAAGAAAGAACAATATGAAAGCTCTATAGCACAAGGCGGAACGAATGTATCCGGCGGGCAGAAACAAAGACTTTCTATTGCCAGGGCAATTGCAAAACATCCGGATATCTTTATATTTGACGACAGCTTTTCAGCATTGGATTATAAAACAGATGTAGCGCTGCGAAGGGCGTTGAAGAAACAGACAGCAGACAGTACTGTTTTAATTGTAGCGCAGAGAATCAGTACGATATTGCATGCAGAGCAGATCATTGTATTGGATGATGGAGAAGTTGCAGGGATTGGAACACATCAAGAACTATTGTCGAGTTGTGAAGTTTATCGACAAATTGCAGAATCACAGCTTTCAGAAGAAGAGTTGAATGGAAAGGAGGCGAACAGTCATGCATAAACATCATGGGGCAGGAAATACAGAAAGAGCAAAAGATTTTAAAGGGACTTTTAAGAAACTAATTCGTTACATGGGCAAATATAAGATTCAAATGCTGTTCGTCGCTATATTTGCAATTGGAGGAACGGTATTTAATATTGTGGGCCCTAAGATTTTAGGAAAAGCAACAACAGAAATATTCAATGGATTGGTAAGTAAGGTGTCCGGTGGAGACGGAATGAATTTTGAGAAGATCGCGCAAATTCTTTTGTTTACACTTGCGTTGTATGTAATCAGTGCAGCCTTGTCATTTGTTCAAGGATTGATTATGACAGGGATTTCTCAAAAAACCACGTATCGCCTAAGAAAAGAAATTTCTGAAAAGATTAATCGTATGCCAATGAGTTATTTTGATACACAGACACATGGAGAAGTATTGTCCAGAGTAACAAATGATGTGGATACTTTGGGGCATAGTTTGAATCAAAGTGCAACACAGATGATAACATCGGTGACTACGATTATTGGAGTTCTGGTAATGATGCTTTCCATTAGTCCATTGATGACTGTAGTGGCGCTATTGATCCTTCCGATTTCAATGACGTTGATTTCACAAATTATGAAACGTTCCCAGAAATATTTCCGGGGACAGCAGGAATATCTGGGAAATGTAAACGGTCAGGTAGAAGAGGTGTATTCCGGGCATAATATTGTAAAAGCATTTAATAAGGAAGAAGACATGATCCGGACCTTTGAAGAAACAAACGACCGATTGTATGAATCAGCATGGAAATCCCAATTCTTTTCCGGAATGATGATGCCGATTATGTCTTTTGTAGGAAATCTAGGTTACGTGGCAGTTGCTATATTAGGTGGATTTCTGGCAATCAAAAAGACTATAGAAGTCGGAGATATTCAGTCATTTATTCAGTACGTAAGAAACTTTACACAGCCAATCCAGCAGGTGGCACAGGTGGCGAATATGCTGCAGTCTACAGCAGCGGCATCAGAACGCGTCTTTGAATTTCTCGAAGAAGAGGAAGAAGATGTCATGGCAGAAAATCCAGTAAGTGTGGAAGGATTGAAAGGAAATGTAGAATTTGACCATGTACATTTTGGATATAATGAAGACAAAATTATCGTAAATGATTTTTCTGCGAAAATAAAAGAAGGACAAAAAATAGCAATTGTAGGACCTACAGGAGCAGGAAAAACAACGATGATTAAGCTGCTGATGCGGTTTTATGATGTCAATGGCGGAGCGATTCTGATAGACGGACATAATGTGAAAGATTTTAATAGAAGTGAACTCCGTCAGATGTTCGGAATGGTACTGCAGGATACATGGTTATTCCATGGCAGCATCAAAGACAATATCAAGTACGGCAAATTAGATGCAACCGATGAAGAAGTCATCGAGGCAGCAAAAGCAGCCAGAGTACACCGATTTGTACAGACACTGCCCGGTGGATATGATATGGAATTAAACGAAGAGGCAAGTAACGTATCACAGGGACAAAAACAATTACTCACAATAGCCAGAGCCATATTAGCAGATCCGAAAATACTGATACTTGACGAGGCAACAAGTTCCGTAGACACAAGAACAGAAATCCAAATACAAAAAGCAATGGATACCTTAATGAAAGGACGAACCAGTTTCGTAATAGCACATCGCTTATCCACAATACGCGATGCAGACTTAATCTTAGTCATGAAAGACGGAGACATCATCGAACAAGGAAACCACGAAACCCTCATAGCCCAAAACGGATTCTACGCAGAATTATACAAGTCACAATTTGAAAAAGCTACAAGCTGTGCATAAATCATGGAAAGAACACAATAGGGAGTGCTTGCATTCACTATTGTGTTCTTTTTATGATTTATATACGGCGCCAGCCGTCAGGGAGATGAAGCGAAGCGGAATCGAGCTGAAAGCACAGCTTGTACAAGCGTCAGTAGTAGCAGCGCCAGCCGTCAACCGGCGCATACGAAGTATGGGGCGGTTGAGAGCACAGCGGAAAAGCGCGAGGGAGTGCTTGCATTCACTATTGTGTTCTTTTTATGATTTATATACGGCGCCAGCCGTCAGGGAGATGAAGCAAAGCGGAATCGAGCTGAAAGCACAGCTTGTACAAGTGTCAATTTGTATGGAGTCGGGAGATATCTGTTCTGAGTTATTTTTCAAACTTGGAAGGGATTCATTTAACTGGTCCGATTTTGTCTAAGATTATTTTATGGATTGCATTAGAAATCATAATGTTTATATGGAAACGAGAAAAATGTATTATCAGGTGGGAGTTATGTATTGGCGTATGGATTGATACTTACAGCGATTGTGATGGAAACGGACACCTGATTGTAGAAAAGACTGTGGAAGAATTGGATGGAATATTGGAATATTATGAAGAGAATGCGGTGTTTTACGTTCATATATATTGTTTGTTAACAGAGTGAGATTTTTTGACAGATATAAGACTCTTATAAAATCAATATAATATATCCAAATATGGCAAAATACTTGCCAAATTAGAATATTTAAATTAAAATATCCATAAAAGGATAGAGAGGAGTCTTCTTATGGATATTTCTCATTTAAAAGAATTAAAAAAGCAATCAGGATTTACGAACAACCAAATATCTGAACTTTCGGGGATTCCGCTTAGTACGGTCAACAAGATATTTTCCGGGGTAACGGCAAATCCACGTTATGCAACGCTCCTTGCAATTGAAGAGGTACTGGTTACAAAGGAGAAGGTTCCTTTTACTTATGATAAATTGCAAGAGATGCCGATGATGGTGAGAGAATCGGCAGTACCTTATCAGTATCATTCAAGAGAATATTCTGACAAGGATGCTGAGCGGTTGGAAGAAGGTGTCAGGGCAGAGTTAATCAAGGGACAGTTGTATGTGTTGGCAGCGCCCAGCCGAATGCATCAGTTTTTGCTGTCAAAAATAATATTTCAGATTCAGAAACATATCGAGAAGAACAAATGTGGCTGTCACGCTTATATAGCGCCGTTTGACGTGCACCTGTTTGGAGACAACAGTACGGTTGTACAGCCGGATATATCAGTAATCTGCAAGAAAGACATTTTAAGTGACAGGGGATGTGAAGGCGCACCGGACTGGTTAATAGAAGTGATTTCATCGAGCAATTCCAAGCATGATTATGTGACAAAGATGATGCAATATCAAAAGTCAGGGGTAAGGGAATACTGGATAATCGATCCGTTTCAGAGAATGACATATGTTTACAATTTTGAAAATCCCCGGCTGACAGACTCGTATACTTACGAGGAATGTGTTTCATCTTCTGTATTACAGGGGCTGGAAATTACATTGGAAGAAATCGAAAAGCAATACTAGAGGGGATTTAATTCAGATTAAATGCAACAAAATTGTGTAATGATGTTACTCTTGTAAAAGGCTACATTTCCCACTATAATGTAGAAAGACGTTCATACGAATAGAAAAGGAAGAAAAGAGAGTTATATTATGGAACTGACACATTTTGATCAAAATGGAAAAGCAGTTATGGTAGATGTGACAGACAAGGCAGATACCGTTCGTGAGGCAACTGCTGTAGGGAAAATATTAGTAAGCAGGCAGGTGTATGATGCCATTGCCGCAGGGACGATAGGAAAAGGAGATGTGCTTGGGGTTGCAACAACAGCAGGAATTATGGGAGCAAAACGTACTTCAGAGTTAATTCCCATGTGTCATATCCTCCCGATTACAAAATGCCGGGTCAACTTTGAAATGGAGCCGGAGGAATGTGCGATATATTGCACTTGTACAGTAAAAGTAACCGGAAAAACCGGAGTGGAGATGGAGGCATTGACCGGAGTCAGTGTGGCACTTTTAACGGTTTATGATATGTGCAAGGCGTTGGACAAATCCATGGAGATTGGAGAGATTTATCTTCAGAGAAAAACCGGCGGCAAAAGCGGAGAAGTAAGAAATGAAAAGAGAGAAAAAGAACTGAGACTTTGGTGATAGCATAGAGCATATATAGGGGGAGTCTATGAGAAAAACAGTCAAAAAAATACGAGTATTGTATTTCATGATAGGATTGTTGGGAATTGGACTGATCGGATGTACAGGCGATGACACGGAAGTAAGACAGACAAGTGCAGAACCGGTGACAGAGCAAGAAGAACAAACCAAGTCTGAATCAGAAGAACAAGTACAAAAACAGAAGTATGTTTTTTATGACGTAGAAGAGAATCGTTATGAGGCAGAATTATTGGAAGAAGTTCCGAAATGTGTGTATGATTTTTCAAATCTGAAAGAAAAAAACGGTCTTAAAATTTATGAAGACAAGGAAAATGATGTTCGATCAAAAGTAGGAATTGATGTATCCGAGTTTCAGGGAGATATTGACTGGCAGGCAGTCAAAAGCAGCGGGATAGAGTTTGCGATTATCCGAATGGGATATCGTGGTTATGGAGAGAGTGGAACTTTGGTTGTAGATCCGATGTTCGATGTACATATAAAAGGTGCCATAGATGCAGGTCTTCAAGCAGGCGTATATTTTTTCTCCCAGGCGATTACAGCAGAAGAAGCCAGAGAAGAAGCGGATTTTGTACTGAAACATATTGAATCGTATGCACTGACCGGGCCGGTTGTGTTTGATACAGAAGAGATTAAATATGATACTGCCCGGACAGACAATAATACAGTAAAACAATTTACAGACTACTGCATTATCTTTTGTGATGAGATAAAGAAAGCGGGCTATGAACCGATGATTTATGCAAATATGAAATGGATGGCATTCACACTGGATTTGACTCAATTGACTGAATATCCGTTTTGGTATGCAGACTATCATGAAACACCGCAATGCCCATATAATTTTGAAATGTGGCAGTATACAGAAACCGGGACCGTACCGGGAGTAAATGGGAATGTAGATATCAATTTGTGGTTTCAAAAATAATACGAGTGAAACAAAACAATACAAAAAGAAAGGAAAAAATGACTATGAAATGGAATAAATTTCGGTTAAAAACGACAACAGAGGCAGAGGATATAGTGAGCAGTATGCTTGCTGATTTAGGAGTAGAAGGCGTACAGATAGAAGATAAAGTACCTCTTACCGCTGCAGATAAAGAGCAGATGTTTGTAGATATCCTTCCGGAAATTGAAATGGATGATGGCATTGCATATTTAAGTTTTTATCTGGATTCTGAGATGGATCAGACCGAAACAGAAGAACTGCTTGCGAACATAAAACAAGAATTAAAAGAAATGTCAGAGTTTATTGACCTTGGGGAATGTACCATTGAAGAATCTCAGACAGAAGATATTGATTGGGTCAATAACTGGAAAAAATATTTCCATCAGTTCTATGTGGACGATATTTTGATCATTCCGTCCTGGGAGGATGTAAAACCGGAAGACAGCGATAAGCTGGTGATCCATATTGATCCGGGTACTGCATTTGGAACCGGAATGCATGAGACAACACAGCTTTGTATCCGTCAGATCCGCAAATTTGTGACACCGGAGACAAAGATTTTAGATGTAGGATGCGGCAGCGGGATTCTGGGGATGCTTGCATTGAAATTTGGTGCGGCTTATTCGGTAGGAACCGATTTGGATCCATGTGCGATTGACGCAACTCATGAAAATATGGAAGTCAATGGGATTCGGAAAGATCAGTATGAGATTATGATTGGAAATATCATTGACGATAAAGCGGTACAAGATAAGGTTGGTTATGAAACATATGATATTGTTGTGGCAAATATTCTGGCTCCTGTACTGGTAGAACTGACGCCGGTGATTGTGAATCAGATGAAACCGGGAGCAGTCTATATCACAAGCGGAATCATTGATGACAAAGAAGATATGGTTGTAGAGGCTGTAAAAAAAGCCGGTCTGGAAGTGCTGGAGGTAACATATCAAGGCGAGTGGGTTTCCGTTACAGCACGAAAAAATGCCTGAGTTTAGAAAGGAACAATAACAATGCATCATTTTTTTGCAGAGCCGTCTCAGATTGCAGACGGGAAAGTGACAATTATCGGAGCAGATGTAAATCATATGAAAAATGTGCTGCGGATGAAACCGGGAGAACAAGTAGAGATCAGTGATGGAGATGGTCTGCGTTACATTTGTGTAATAGAGAACTTTGCAGACGAATGCGTACATTTACGGATAGAGGATGTTGAGGCTGATGCAGTAGAACTTCCTTCCAAAATTTATTTATTTCAAGGTTTGCCCAAGAGTGATAAAATGGAATTGATTGTTCAGAAGGCTGTGGAATTGGGAGCGTTTGAGGTTATACCGGTTGTTACAAAACGGGCAGTTGTGAAGCTGGATGAGAAAAAGGCGGCAAAGAAGGTGCAGCGCTGGAATGCGATTTCAGAAGGAGCGGCGAAACAGTCAGGCCGGTCAATCGTACCAAAAGTGCATGATGTTCTTTCTTATGCAGAAGCATTGGAGTATGCACGGCAGATGGATGTGCGGTTGATCCCTTATGAAAAAGCAAGTGGAATGGAAGTGACGAGACAGGCAGTGGAAACAATCCGTCCGGGACAATCTGTTGCGGTCTTTATCGGTCCGGAAGGCGGCTTTGAAGAGGCGGAAGTAGAGCAGGCAGAGGAGGCGGGCGCTTTGCCGGTCTCTCTTGGAAAACGGATTTTACGAACAGAAACGGCGGGACTTGCTGTCCTCTCTGTTTTGATGTATCATCTGGAATGTATGACCATATAATATAAAATAAGAAGATAAAGGAAGGCAATCATGGAAGTTTATTTGGATAATTCGGCAACAACAAGATGTTATCCGGAAGTTGGCGAACTGGTTTATAAAGTAATGTGTAAGGATTATGGCAATCCGTCTTCCATGCATCGGAAAGGTGTAGAGGCGGAACATTATATAAAAGATGCAAAGGAAATCCTTGCAAAGTTGTTAAAGGTCAATACAAAGGAGATTTTTTTTACATCAGGAGGAACAGAGAGTGATAATCTGGCGCTGGTCGGAACGGCAAGGGCAAATCGGCGGTCAGGCAATCATCTGATCACATCCTCAATTGAGCATCCGGCAATTTTAAATACCATGCGTCATCTGGAAGAAGAGGAAGGATTTCGTGTGACCTATCTTCCTGTAGATGCGAATGGTCAGATCAAATTAGAGGCACTGAAAGAGGCGCTTTGTGAAGATACAATTCTGGTTTCAGTGATGTATGTCAATAATGAAGTGGGCTCGGTACAGCCGATAGAAGAGGCAGTAAAGATTGTAAAAGAATACAATCCAAAGATTTTATTTCATACAGATGCAGTACAGGGATTTGGGAAATATCGTATTTATCCAAAACGTCTTGGAATTGACATGCTTTCCGCAAGCGGTCATAAAATCCATGGGCCGAAAGGAACAGGCTTTATCTATATTAATGAAAAGGTAAAAATCGTACCGATTCTCTATGGCGGTGAGCAGCAGAAAAATATTCGTTCCGGTACCGAAAATGTACCGGGAATTGCAGGTCTGGGGCTTGCGGCGAAAATGATTTATCAGGATCTGGATATGAAAGTTGCTTTGATGAGAGAATTAAAAGCATATTTTCTGGAAGGAATACAGAAACTGGAGCATACAACAGTGCATGGGCTGACAGATGAACGTAGCGCACCGCATATTATCAGCGTAGGAATCGCAGGTGTGCGGAGCGAGGTGGTGCTGCATACATTAGAGGAAAAAGGAATCTATGTATCTTCCGGTTCTGCATGTGCGTCCAATCATCCGGCAATCAGCGGCGTCCTGAAAGGAATCGGTGCGGCAAGGGAATATCTGGATGCAACGTTGAGATTTAGTATGTCAGAATTTACGACAAAAGAAGAAATTGACTATACTTTAGAAACACTATATAATTGTGTTCCGATGCTGCGAAAATATACCCGACATTAAATCCGGGGAAAGAAGATAGAAAACCACAGATAAAAAAGGAGTTGATAAGAACATGAAATTTCATGCATTTTTGATTAAATATGGAGAAATCGGAATCAAAGGAAAGAACCGTTATCTGTTTGAGGATGCACTTGTACGGCAGATTCGTTTTGCGTTAAAGGATGTGGACGGAGAGTTTTATGTACACAAATCTTACGGAAGAGTATTCGTAGACTGTAACGGAGAATATGATTATGACGAGACGGTTGAAAGTCTGAAACGGGTATTTGGAATTGTCGGAATCTGTCCGGTCGTTCGTTTGGAGGATAAAGGTTTTGAGCAATTAAAGCAGGATGTTGTTTCTTATGTAGCAGAGATGTATTCGAATAAGAATCAAACCTTTAAGGTTGAGGCAAGAAGAAGTAAGAAATCTTACCCAAAAACATCCATGGAGATTAATTGTGATCTTGGAGAGGTTATTCTGGACACATATCCCGAAATGAAAGTAGATGTTCATAATCCGGATATTCGTTTGAATGTAGAGATCAGAGAAGAAATCTATCTGTATTCTGAGATTATACCGGGACCGGGCGGTATGCCTGTAGGAACCAATGGAAGCGCAATGCTGCTGCTTTCAGGTGGAATTGACAGTCCGGTGGCTGGATATATGGTAGCAAAACGTGGCGTGGAATTGGAGGCAACTTATTTCCATGCACCTCCGTATACAAGTGAACGTGCGAAAGAAAAGGTTGTAGATCTTGCAAAACTGGTTTCCAAATATGCGGGTCCGATCAAACTCCATGTCGTAAACTTTACTGATATTCAGTTATATATTTATGAAAAGTGTCCGCATGAAGAACTGACGATTATTATGCGGCGTTATATGATGAAGATTGCAGAACATTTTGCAAAGAAAGACGGATGTCTGGGATTGATCACAGGAGAAAGTATCGGACAGGTGGCAAGTCAGACAATGCAGAGTCTTGCAGCAACAAATGCAGTTTGTACACTGCCGGTATATCGTCCTTTGATTGGGTTTGATAAGAGAGATATCGTAGCAATTTCAGAGCAGATTGATACTTATGAAACTTCGATTCAGCCGTTTGAGGATTGTTGTACAATTTTTGTGGCAAAACATCCGGTGACAAAGCCGAATCTGGAGCGAATTGAGAAATCAGAACTGAATCTGACAGAAAAGATTGATGAATTGGTGCAGGAAGCAATTGATTCTGTGGAAATAATTAAAGTAAAATAACAAGATAATAAGATAATGAAAAGAGGCTGCCTCCAAGGAGACAGCCTCAATGTAATCAATACAATGTAATCAATAGTAAGTTCGTTATTTGAACATTATTTGATAATGTAGGAATCTAATGCAGCCAGGATGCTATCCAAGTCTCCGTCCGCGTGAATATTGAGGTCGATTGGCTTAGAGAGATCTAAACTGAAAATTCCCATGATAGATTTGGCATCGATTACATATCTGCCGGATACTAAATCAAAATCATTATCATACTTTGTAATTTCATTTACAAATGATTTTACTTTGTCGATTGAATTTAAAGAAATCTGTACGGTTTTCATCACGATAATCCTCCTTGCATAAGTTAATATATGGGTCAATACCCTATGAACATTTTACGAGAAGATAGATTAAAAGTCAAGGAAGAGAAAATAAAAAATGGATAAAACGGAGAGAGGATATATGGGCAAAAAAGTAGCACTTCATAATTTGGGATGTAAGGTAAATGCATACGAAACAGAGGCCATGCAGGAGATGCTGGAACGGGCCGGATATACGATCGTGCCATTCAAAGAAGGAGCGGATGTATATGTGATCAACACCTGCACAGTGACAAACATTGCGGATCGTAAATCCCGGCAGATGCTGCATCGGGCAAGAAAAATGAATCCGGAAGCAATTGTAGTTGCAGCCGGCTGTTATGTTCAGGCGCAGGCAGAGCATGGTGAAATAGATGAATGTATCGACATTGTTATAGGGAATAATAAGAAAAAGGATCTGATCCCGCTTTTGGAACAGTATTTTCAAAAGCGAGAAAAAGAAAATGCAGTCATTGATATCAATCATACAAAAGAATATGAAGAACTTCATTTGAGTAAAACAGGGGAGCATACACGTGCCTATATCAAAGTGCAGGATGGATGTAATCAATTTTGCACATATTGTATCATTCCGTATGCAAGAGGACGCGTGAGAAGCCGCAGTCTGGAAAGCGTGCTGGAGGAGGTGCGGAATCTGGCGGCACATGGGTATCGTGAAGTTGTGCTGACAGGAATTCACCTGAGTTCTTATGGAATTGATCTGAAGGATACAGATTTACTGCGGTTGATTCTGGCGGTTCATGAGATAGAAGGGATCGAACGAATTCGGCTTGGATCTTTGGAGCCGAGGATTATTACAGAAGAATTTGCCCGGACGATCGCGGCGCTCCCGAAAATGTGTCCGCATTTTCATCTGTCTTTGCAAAGTGGCTGTAATGCAACACTTCGAAGAATGAATCGGAGATATTCAGCAGAAGAATATTTTGAGAAATGTGAATTGCTGCGGAAATATTTTGATAATCCGGCATTAACGACAGATGTGATCGTTGGTTTTCCGGGAGAGACAGAAGAAGAATTTGAAGAGTCTCGGGCGTTTGTGGACAAGGTGAATTTTTATGAGACGCATATTTTTAAATATTCCAGAAGAGAAGGCACAAAAGCAGCGGTGATGAAAGAGCAGATTCCGGAGCAGGAAAAGGCGAAGAGAAGTGCTGTAATGATTGAAATGGGACAGAAAAAACAGGCAGATTTTGAGAAATCATTTGCCGGGAAACAGGTGGAAGTGCTTGTGGAAGAGAAGGTACAGGTGGAAGGAACGGAGTATTGGATCGGACATACAAAGGAATATATGAAAGTTGCATTACAATCTGAAAATAATTTAGAAAATCAGCTTTTAACGATTACGTTGAATCAGGATGCAAAAATTATTCATTGAATTTTGTGTGGGATTATATTAAAATGATAAGTAGGGATTCTGGCAAATTTGCCGGATAATTGTGATTTCATGAATCATAAAAGAAACACGCAAATGACGAAATATGGAGGAAAAAAGATGAGTGATTTGAGTAATACACAGTTCTTTCAGGTAGAACCGGGACCACAGATTTCAGCAAAAGATATCCTGGAAATTGTGTTTAAGGCATTAAAAGAAAAAGGGTATAACCCGGTCAATCAGATCGTGGGATACATCATGTCCGGAGATCCGACTTATGTTACAAGTTATAATGGAGCAAGAAGTCTGATCATGAAAGTTGAAAGAGATGAGCTCGTAGAAGAATTATTGAAGTCGTATATCGAGCATAATTCCTGGGAATAATGAATCATGAGAATTATGGGATTAGATTACGGAACAAAAACAGTCGGCGTTGCAATTAGCGATGCCTTGTGCCTGACTGCGCAGGGCATCGAAACAATTACGCGCAAGGAGGAAAATAAACTTCGACGTACCTGTGCGCGTATTGAAGAGTTGATTCGCGAATATGAAGTGGAGCGGATTGTTCTTGGATTGCCAAAACATATGAACAATGATATTGGAGAGCGGGCGGAGAAATCTTTGGAATTTAAGGAGATGCTCGAACGCAGAACCGGTCTTGAAGTTGTGATGTGGGACGAACGTCTGACAACTGTCTCCGCAGAACGGACACTGATGGAGAGCGGGGTAAGACGCGAAGACCGAAAAAAATACATAGATAAGATCGCGGCAGTCTTTATTTTACAGGGCTATCTGGATTCTATTTCGAGAGCATAGACAGGTGCAGAAGTTTAAGAATAAGGGAGTATAAGAATGGAAAAAATTCAGTTTACATTTGACGAAACAAATGAAGCAGTGGAGTTCTTTGTGCTGGAACAGACAATGATCAATGGAACAGGATATATTCTGGTTACAGATTCGGAAGAAGATGATGCAGAGTGCCTGATTTTAAAAGATACAAGTGCAAAAGAAGACAGCGACAGTGTTTACGAGATTGTAGAAGATGATACAGAATTAATAGCAGTTTCCAAAGTGTTCGAAGAATTATTGGAAGATGTTGATATAGAGATGTAATTATATATACATTATTTATATAAAATGGAGGTGTTAGTATTTGAGAAAAGAGTTTAAAGGAAAGCTGCGTATCATTCCGCTGGGCGGACTGGAGCAGATCGGTATGAATATTACTGCCTTTGAATATGGGGACAGTATTATTGTAGTTGATTGTGGGCTGGCCTTTCCGGAAGACGATATGCTTGGAATTGATCTGGTGATTCCGGATGTTACCTATCTTAAGGATAATATCGAGAAGGTAAAAGGATTTGTGATCACGCATGGTCACGAGGATCATATCGGGGCGCTGCCGTATATACTGAAGGAGTTGAATCTTCCGATTTATACAACAAAGCTCACAATGGGGATCATCGAGAACAAATTAAAAGAGCATAATTTGTTGCGCAGCACAAGAAGAAAGGTCGTAAGACATGGACAGTCTATTAATTTGGGACAGTTCCGTATCGAATTTATTAAAACAAATCACAGCATTCAGGACGCATCCGCACTGGCTATCTATTCTCCGGCAGGAACGGTGGTGCATACGGGAGACTTTAAAGTAGATTATACACCGGTGTTTGGAGATGCGATTGATCTGCAGCGATTTGCAGAGATTGGGAAAAAAGGTGTTCTGGCATTGATGTCAGACAGCACCAATGCTGAGCGAAAGGGATTTACCCAATCTGAAAGAACCGTAGGAATTACGTTTGATCATATTTTTGCAGAACATCAGAATACCCGTATTATTATTGCTACGTTTGCGTCAAATGTAGACCGGGTACAGCAGATTATTAATTCTGCCTATAAGTATGGAAGAAAAGTAGTTGTAGAAGGAAGAAGTATGGTAAATATCATTTCTACAGCTTCAGAACTTGGATATTTGAACGTTCCGGAGAATACGTTGATTGAGATTGACGAGATGAGAAATTATCCGCCGGAGAAAATGGTACTTATTACAACCGGAAGTCAGGGCGAATCCATGGCGGCGCTGTCACGTATGGCGGCAGATGTGCATCGCAAGGTAACGATTCAGCCAAATGATACGATTATTTTCAGCTCCAATCCGATTCCTGGAAATGAAAAGTCCGTATCCAGAGTGATCAATGAATTATCTGCAAAAGGAGCAAATGTTATTTTCCAGGATGCGCATGTATCAGGGCATGCCTGTCAGGAAGAATTAAAGCTCATTTATTCTCTTGTAAAACCGAAATATGCGATTCCTGTTCATGGTGAGTACCGTCATTTGAAGGCAAATGCTGAGATCGCCAAGAACCTCGGAATTCCATCGGGAAATATCTTTATTATGCAGTCCGGAGATGTGCTGGCGCTGGATCAGGAGTCTGCTAAAGTTGTGGATAAAGTGCATACAGGAGCGATTCTGGTAGATGGACTGGGCGTAGGAGATGTAGGAAATATCGTGCTTCGAGACAGACAGCATCTGGCAGAAGATGGAATTATTATCGTAGTATTGACTCTTGAAAAAGGAACAAACCGTTTGCTGGCAGGTCCGGATATTGTTTCTCGTGGATTCGTGTATGTGCGTGAATCCGAAGGGTTGCTGGAGGAAGCAAGACAAGTTGTTTCAGAGAGTCTGGATAAGTGTCTGTCTAACAGATATGCGGACTGGAATAAGATCAAGCTGACCATTCGTGACACAATGAATGATTATATCTGGAAGAAGACGAAGAGAAGACCAATGATTATCCCGATTATAATGGATGTATAGAATGATGATAGTAGACGAACGAATTGTAACGTTCATCAATTCTATGGAGACAGAGAACAGTGAAATATTGGAAGTAATTGAGAGAGAAGCTTTGGATTCATACGTGCCGATTATACGGAAAGAAATGCAAAGCTTTCTCAAGTTACTTTTGAGCATACAAAAACCTATGCGCGTTCTGGAAGTCGGAACTGCCGTAGGTTTCTCTGCGTTATTGATGAGCGAATATTTACCGGATGGGGCAACCATCACAACGATTGAAAATTATGACAAACGAATCCCGATTGCACGCAAAAATTTTGAACGTGCAGGGAAGGAGCATATGATCACACTGCTGGAAGGCGATGCACAGGAAGTGCTGAAGACATTGGAAGGCGAGTATGATTTTATTTTTATGGATGCAGCAAAAGGACAATATATACATTTTCTGCCGGACGTTTTGCGACTGCTGCGGGCAGGCGGACTGCTTGTATCGGATAATGTGATGCAGGAAGGTACGATCATAGAATCCCGATTTGGTGTGGAGCGAAGAGATCGGACCATTCATGCAAGGATGCGGGAGTATTTATATGTCTTAAAGCATCATGAAGAGTTGATCACGTCAATTGTGCCGTTAGGTGACGGCGTGGCATTGAGTGTAAAGAAGGAGATAGAAAAAGATGGCGAGACATCCTGAGTTATTGATTCCGGCGAGTAGTCTGGAAGTGTTAAAAACAGCAGTAATATTTGGAGCAGATGCAGTGTATATTGGAGGCGAAGCATTTGGTCTCCGGGCAAAGGCAAAGAATTTTTCCATGGAAGATATGAAAGAAGGAATTGCATTTGCACACGAACATGATGTGAAGGTCTATGTGACTGCCAATATTTTGGCGCACAATGAAGATCTGGAGGGCGTACGCGCATATTTTGAGGAACTGAAGGAGATAAAGCCGGATGGGTTGATCATTGCAGATCCGGGAGTTTTTGAAATTGCAAAAGAAGTATGCCCGGAGATTGAACGTCACATCAGCACACAGGCAAACAATACAAACTACGGAACTTATAACTTCTGGTATAAACAGGGGGCAAGCCGCGTGGTTTCAGCAAGGGAACTGTCTATGAAAGAAATCAAGGAATTGCGTGAGCATATTCCGGCAGAATTGGAAATCGAAACATTTGTGCATGGAGCAATGTGTATTTCCTATTCCGGACGGTGTTTATTGAGTAATTATTTTACAGGGCGTGATGCAAATCGCGGAGCCTGTACACATCCTTGCCGTTGGAAGTATGCTGTTGTGGAGGAGACGAGGCCGGGAGAATATATGCCGGTTTATGAAAATGAGCGCGGAACATATATTTTTAATTCAAAAGATCTGTGTATGATCGAACATATTCCGGAATTGATCGATGCCGGTATTGACAGTCTGAAAATCGAGGGTCGGATGAAGACTGCGCTGTATGTGGCAACAGTGGCGAGAACGTATAGAAAAGCATTGGATGATTATCAGAAGGATCCGGAACTGTATCGGGAAAATATGCCATGGTATCTGGAACAGATTTCAAATTGCACGTATCGCCAGTTTACAACAGGATTTTTCTTTGGAAAACCAGATGAAAATACACAGATTTATGACAGCAATACGTATGTAAAAGAATACACGTATCTGGGGATTGTCGGAGAGGAAAAGGATGGACTTTTCAGAATTGAGCAGAGAAACAAGTTTTCTGTTGGCGAAACTATTGAAATTATGAAACCGGATGGACGAAATGTAGAAGTTCAGGTATCCAGAATTTTGAATGAGGACGGAGAAGAACAGGAGAGTGCGCCGCATCCGAAACAGATCTTGTATCTTGACCTGGCTGGACAGGCAGAAAAATATGATATCCTGCGAAGAGCGGAGAAAGAATAAAAAGAATCAAAAGAATCTTTGATATTGTTTGATATTGCTCTTTTTCTTTGTGTATGTTGCTGAAAATAAAAGATTTCAGTAATTTATCACACTAAAACACCGAATTCTATTGCATATTTATGCAGTTTTCGATATAATATCCATGTTGTGACTAATGAAAAGGAGAGAGGATATGAACGACAAAGAATTCAAGCCATATATCCCTGCCGAGAAGGTAACACCTGAATTGACAGTAACATCTATTGTTATGGGTATCATTCTTGCAGTAGTATTTGGCGCAGCAAACGCATATCTTGGATTACGTGTTGGTATGACAGTATCTGCATCCATCCCGGCTGCAGTTATTTCCATGGGTGTAATTCGTGTGATCATGCGCAAAAACTCTATTTTGGAGAGTAACGTAGTACAGACAATTGGTTCTGCCGGAGAGTCTCTGGCAGCAGGAGCAATCTTCACATTGCCGGCACTTTTCTTGTGGGCAGCAGAAGGTAAGATGGACAAACCGAGTATTGTAGAGATTACAATCATTGCATTGCTCGGTGGACTTCTGGGTGTATTCTTCATGGTACCGCTTCGTAATGCTCTGATTGTAAAAGAGCATGGAACATTGCCATATCCGGAAGGAACTGCTTGTGCAGAAGTTCTTCTTGCAGGTGAAGAAGGCGGAGCAAATGCATCTACTGTATTTGCAGGACTTGGATTTGCAGCAGCATTCAAGTTCATCATTGATGGATTGAAACTGGTTCCAAGTGAAGTGTCTTTACGTGTAAAAGGATTTGCAGGAGAGATTGGAACTCAGATCTATCCGGCTGTTATGTCAGTTGGTTACATCTGCGGACCGAGAATTTCTTCTTATATGTTTGCCGGTGGATGTATCAGCTGGCTCGTATTGATTCCGTTGGTAGTACTGTTTGGTGGAGATATGGTTCTCTATCCGGGAACAGCACCGATTGCTGAGATGTTCGCAAACGGCGGAGCTAGTGCTATCTGGGGAAGTTATATCCGTTACATTGGTGCAGGAGCTCTGGCAGCTGGTGGTATCATCAGTTTGATCAAATCTCTTCCATTGATTATACGTACATTCCGCGATGCTATGAAGAGCATGAAGGGCGGAATCGGAAGTGACAGCAATGCCCGTACAGCACAGGATCTGAGCATGAAGTTCATCCTGATCGCAATTTTGGTTCTGACATTGCTTGTATGGCTTGTACCGGCTATTCCGGTAACATTGGTTGGAGCAATTATCGTAGTAATCTTCGGATTCTTCTTTGCTACAGTATCTTCCAGAATGGTAGGTCTGGTAGGAAGCTCTAACAACCCGGTATCCGGTATGGCAATCGCTACACTGTTGTTTGCAACAATCATCCTGAAAATCACAGGAGATGTTGGAGCACACGGTATGCAGGGAGCAATCGCAATTGGTTCTATTATCTGTATCGTAGCAGCTATCGCTGGTGATACATCTCAGGATTTGAAGACTGGTTACCTGCTTGGTGCTACACCGAAGAAACAGCAGATTGGTGAGGTACTTGGTGTTGTATCTTCTGCATTTGCAATCGGCGGAGTTCTGTATCTGCTGGATGCAGCTTGGGGATTTGGTTCTGAACAGCTCGGAGCACCACAGGCTATGCTGATGAAGATGATCATCGAAGGTGTTATGGATGGTAACCTTCCATGGGCACTTGTATTTACAGGTGTATTCCTTGCAGTAGTAGTTGAGATTCTTGGAATCCCGGTACTTCCATTTGCAATCGGTGTATATCTGCCGGTACAGCTGAACGCATGTATCATGGTTGGTGGTCTGGTTCGTCTTGGTGTTGAGAAATACAGCGCTAAAAAGGCAAACAAAGACGCTATCGTTAACGACGGTGTACTGTTCTGCTCCGGTATGATCGCAGGAGAAGGTCTTGTAGGTATTCTGCTTGCCCTGTTTGCAATTGCTGGAATCGATCAGGTAATTGACCTTTCCGGCAGATTAAATCTGGCACCGGCTGTTGCTAACATCGGAAGCCTTGTAGTATTTGCTCTGATTATCCTGACAGTTTTGAAATTCTCTGTTTGGAAAAAGAGAAAAGAGAGTAAATAATCATGAAGAAAAAAAAGAATGTGATTTCAGAGAATTATCTGGAACAGATTCCAATGCGACCGGAAACAATTTCGTGGAGCACTGATGAAAAAGGAATCGTGACACTGGATATCGAGAATACGGGAGTTATGAACCGGATTGCTCAGAAACTATTTCGAAAGCCGAAAGTCACACATGTACATCTGGATGAGACCGGCAGTTTTGTATGGCCTCTTCTGGATGGAGAAAAAAATATTATTGAGCTTGGAGAAATTGTGAAAGAGCATTTTGGAGAGAAGGCAGAGCCGCTTTATCCGAGACTGGCAAAGTACTTCCAGATATTAGATAGTTATCATTTCCTGAAGTGGAAAAATAAAGTGTCATAAAGCAGAAGGGGTTGTTGTGAAAGCAGCAGCTCCTTTTTTAAAAAAGGAGGAGTGACAAATGAAGAAAAGTAACCCAATTGCATTGTTACCGATTGGTGTTTTTCTGGTAGTTTATCTGGGACTGGGCATTCTCTTCGAGTATGTACTGAAGATCCCAATGGGATTTTATAATATTCCGATTATTATTGCATTTCTTGCAGCAATTTTAGTTGCCTGTTTACAGAACAGAAGTGTAAAATTTGACGATAAATTGGGAATTATGGCACAGGGGCTGGCAGATAAGAATATCATAACTATGCTTCTGATCTTCTTAACAGCAGGTACATTTGTCGGAGTTGTGGGAAGAAGCAGTGCAGAAAGTGTTGCATATTTTATGTTGGGACTTATTCCGGCACGTTTTGCAGTGGCTGTTTTATTTGTAGTTGCATGTTTCGTTTCCACAGCAATGGGAACGTCTGTTGGAACGATTACATTGCTGACACCGATCGCAGTCGCTGTATCTTCTGCATCTGGCTTTAATCTGCCGCTGTGTATCGGTTCTGTTATGGGCGGAGCGATGTTTGGGGATAATCTGTCCTTTATTTCGGATACAACAATTGCAGCGTGTAACGGACAGGGATGTGAGATGAAAGATAAGTTCCGGGAGAACTTCGGAATTGCACTTCCTGCAGCGTTAGCTACATTGGTGTTGATTTTGGTATTATCTTTTAATACAGAATTAAATGGCGCAGTAGTGGAATCTTATAATCTGATACAGATCGTTCCATACGTGCTTGTGCTGATTGGCGGAATTGCAGGAATTAACGTATTTGTAGTTCTTTTGATTGGAATTGTTTCCGGGGCAATTATTATGTTGAGTACCGGTCAGACTGCACCGACAGATCTTTTGGCAAACATGGGATCAGGAGCAGCCGGGATGTTTGAGACTTCCATGGTAGCGATTCTTGTTGCGGCAATGTGTGCGTTGATTCGGGAGTATGGTGGATTTGAAGCATTGCTGTCTGCGATTCGACGTGTATTCAAAGGAAAACGCGGTGGACAGCTTGGAATGGGACTTTTGGTTGGTGCAATGGATATTGCAACAGCAAATAATACTGTTGCAATTGTAATGGCAAATCCGATTGCAAAAGAAATGTCCAAAGAATATGGGATTACATCGAGAAAGGCAGCTTCACTGCTGGATACCTTTTCCTGTATTTTCCAAGGTGTGATTCCTTATGGTGCGCAGATGCTGGTTGCAATTTCTGCGGCATCAGAGTTGGGATATGAAGTTTCCGCATTTCAGATTATGCCGAATTTATTTTATCCGGGATTGCTTTTGATCAGTTCCTTGATTTTTATATTTTTACTGCCACAAAAAGAGGCAAAATAATGCAATTACAAAAGCGAAGAGTGTGAGAGAAGATACGTTTAAAAGTTTAAAAGAAGTTACGAAGTTTCTCAACTGCACTTTTTTCTATCCGGGAGACATAGGAGCGGGAGATGCCGAGTTGTGAGGCAATCTCCCGCTGTGTATATTCTTCTCCATGATAGAGGCCATATCGCATTTTCAGAACGAGTTTTTCCCTTTGGGAAAGCTCGTTTTCTACTTTCTCATATAATTTTTGAATATTTTCTTTGAGATGAATTTTTTCGGAAACGTCTTCATCCTCAGCTTCGATGATGTCATAAAGTTGAATTTCATTACCCTCTCGGTCGGTACCGATCGGTTCATAGAGAGAAATCTCCCGGGTCGTTTTTTTCTTGGATCGCAGATACATGAGAATTTCATTATCAATACACTTGGAAGCGTAGGCTGCAAGTCGGTTCCCTTTATCGGCATTGAAGGTAACAATGGCTTTGATCAATCCAATCGTTCCGATTGAAATCAGATCATCCGAGTCTTCATCCAGAGACTGGTATTTTTTGATGATGTGTGCAACCAAACGTAAATTACGCTCAATCAGGATATGTTTTGCCTGAAGATCCCCTTCTGTATAGCGCTGCAAATAATATTTTTCTTCAGCCGGTGTGAGCGGATTGGGAAAAGATTTCAAGATGACACCTCTTAGCACGTTTATTATAGTTTATGAAAGAGAGACTTTTTTCGTGCTTTTCCAAATCAATTTGATAAAATTCATTGATAATATATAAAAATAAAGATATAATTATATCAAGAAAGCCATATAGAAAAAAGTCGATATGAAAGGGTGAGTGAAATGATTATTAAGCCTTCTGCAACACTTAGGAATGATTATTCTTCCATTTCCAATCTTGCAAGAAAAACAAGTGAACCTATTTATATAACAAAAAATGGTGAGGGAGATGGTGTATTTATGAATATTGATGCCTTTGAGAAAAGGGAACAGGCATTAGAACTTCGTGCTAAAATCATACAGGCAGAAGAAGAGAGATTAAATGGAGCAAAGACAAGAAGTATCTCTGAAGCGAGAAAGGAATTAAGAGAACGTGCAGGAACAATATAGAGTGGAGATTCTTCCTACTGCGTGGGAGGATTTGAAAAAAATTGAAGATTATTATCTTCTTCAATTTGGTATGGAATCTGCGATGAAAGTAACAGATCAGATTTTAAATAGTATTGAACGTTTGGAATTATATCCGGATTCGGGTTCTCTTACACCGGATAAATGGTTGAACCGAAAAGGGTATCGTATGGTTATATCTGAAAGGTATGTTTCTATATACCGACAGATAGAAAAAACAATTTATGTATATCATATTGCAGATACACAGACGGAGTACACGAAGTTGTTTTCGTGATGGGGTAGTGTCAAGTGAGTTATGAAAAACTGAGTTAAAGGAAA
>UMFB01006918.1_pt1 | contig 40391 bp, 29 predicted proteins | sample 1964921 | NCBI WGS metagenome assembly UMFB01 (sample SAMEA4836037, study PRJEB28245) | human gut metagenome | biome: gut microbiome; material: fecal sample | place: Denmark | collected 2008
TGTGCGCCGACATTAACCAGCGCCTGGGCCATATCGCGGTCATAGCAAGGCGTTGCGGTGCTGTCGAGCGCTGCCAGCCCCAGCACTTTGATGCCGCTCTGGACACACTTTTTCACCTGATGCGTCAGCAATGATGATGACCCACCTTCATAAAAATCGCTCACGAGAATAATGACACTTTTTGCAGGTTGTTCAATAAGTTGCCGACCATACTCCACGGCACTGGCGATATTGGTCCCGCCGCCCAGTTGTACTTTCATTAATAACTCTACCGGATCGGCAACGTCTGCCGTGAGATCAACCACGCTGGTGTCAAAAGCGACCAGATGGGTACGAATGCCGGGTAACTGCCATAAACAGGCCGCCATCACTGCGGAGTGGATCACCGAATCAACCATCGATCCGCTTTGATCAACCAGTAGGACCAGTTGCCATTGTTCGCTATGGCGTTTAATGCGGCTGTTAAAGCGGGGGGATTCGATATACAACTTGCCGTGTTGCGGGTGCCAGTGTTGCAGGTTGGCGCGCAGAGTACTTTTGAAATCAAAGTTTCGCGCCAGTGAAATAAATGAGCGGCGACGGCGATCGCGTACTCCAGAAAAAGCCTGACGAACTTCCTTTGCCAGTCGAGCCATAATTTCTTCCACAACCTGGTGCACTATCCGGCGGGCGGCAGCCAGTACTTCGGGATTCATCAGATGTTTGGTGTGCAAAACGGCGCGTAGCAGCCTTTCAGAAGGCTGCATACGTTCCAGCACGTCGAGATTCGTCATCACATCTTCAATGCCGTAGCGCAGCACGGCATCGCTTTCCAGCCGCTCAATCACCTGTTGCGGAAACAGCGTGTGAATGCTGTTAATCCACTCAGGGGTGGTGAGATTTGAACGACCTAATCCACCGTAACGTTCACCACGCTGGAGCCGTTCAGGATCGCGCCCATACAGCCACTCCAGCGCGTGGTCTATCTGCCGGGTGTTGTCATCCAGCCCACAAAGCGTCGTTTCTGCCGCTTCGCCAAGAATTAATCGCCAGCGTTGTAGCTCACGGGTGGTCAGAAGATCGTTCAGTTCAGACATGGAAAACTCCCCAGTGTTGCAGCGATGCCAGTGCCTGCTGTTCGAGTTGTTGATGATGTGCAATGGCTTGTGGTGGACAATGCAACGGCATTCGCAGCGCCGAAACGGGAAGTTGCACCAGTTGATAATGCTCAAGCACCTGATGCGCCAGCGTCCCGCGTTCTCGTGGTGGTAGCCAGGCCATCGCCGCGCGTAAATCAGGCAGGGCATTGATAAAATCGGCATCACTCAGTTGATTTAAATGACTGCTGAAACCAGCGATAAATGCCGGCTGACAGGCCAGTTGATGGCGGGCCAGCGCCAGCAAACCGTGCAGCGCCTCGCCGGATTGTGTCGGGGATAACTGCGCCAGCATCGTCAGCGCCGCTTCGGCACTGGCGTTGGGATGTTCCAGACGCATCAGCGCACCAAGAGTCGCGCCGCGATCCAGTGCCAGGACATGAATCGCCTGACTGCGGCGCTCCAGTAAGGCTACCGCCGCAGAAAGAGAAACGCCGGGTAAATTAACGCCGCTATGTAGATCGCGCAGGATATGGCAAAGCGCCTGCCAGCTATGCAGGTGAGTGTGAAACTCCTTTTCATCCGGTCTGCCGTTGGATTCACATAGCCAGAGTGTGCGATCGATAGCCGCGCATAACGTCGTCTGTAATATCTGCGCGCCTTGCATACCGCTAATTTCATCCAGCCGCCATAAGGCATATAGCACTTCCAGCGCCTGGCCCATTTCGGCGAATTGATTTTCCTGGGCGATTAATAATGTGAGTTGTTCCAGTAATTGTTGACTGAAAGACGCCAGACCCGCTAACGCTGCCTGGCTAAGACATGCAGTGATGATGCTGATTCCACCCGCGTCCAGCATATCGGCTTCTAATTTATGGCGTGCGGCTTCCTGGAGTGTGGCGCCAAAGCATGCGGCTTCAATCAATGCCGCATGCTGGCTAAGTGGCCGGGTTAATTTCCAGCGTTCTTCACCGTTGCCTGCAAGTGACAGTGTACTTCCCTGCTGGCGCACAACCCCTGGGATCTCCAGTATTGCCAACCGATGTAACACCTGACTTTGCGCCAGTCCATCGGGGGTAAAGCGATTTAAGGTAAGCTCCGCCGGAAGAGAGATTCCGGTACGTTCCAGTTCGCAGGTGACATCTTTTGGCAGAGGCGGTTGTGGCGTAGAAGGGGCAAGTTTACCGAATCCGTCACCCGCTAATGTGTCTATCAACGTTACCAGAATCGGATCGGTATCGGGATTAATGACCCCGCGGTAGCTCCACGGCAACGGCGCGTTCAAGGCTTCTTTAATCAGCGAACCAGCTATGGCATCCAGCCAGTCAGTGCGTAGAGGTAGTGTATGGCCGCGCAACTGTGCCAGCGCCATAGCATGCAGATGAGCAGCAGCCATATCAGCGGTAGAAGCGGGCAATTTGTGCTGGCGCAAACGGGTAAGAACCGTTTTCAGCAGCTGTTCACCTGCCTGCTGTAAGCCACACTGCCAGCACCAGTTTTGCCAGACCGGGGCAGGCATTCCGGAAAGGTATCCTGCCAGCACATCAAGGCGCTTTTCACTGTAGGGTGTGAGATAACAACCTGTAACGCCATCTGCCAGCGAGGACAATTCTGGCTTGTTCATTTCCTGCGGGCATTTGCGCCACATTTTTGCCTGTGCAGGAGCGTGCCAGCCGCCGCAGACGACTAACACGTCGCCATTGTTTTGCTGCATCGCCCATGTAATCCAGCGAGCCATAAAGGCTTCGCGCTGACGATTGAGAGCATCTCCGGGGGAATCGCCCCGCAGTTGGGCAAAATAGTGCGCCAGCGTAGAGGGTAATGCAGTTTGCTGGCTTTCATCTTCGAATAAGTGATCCCACAGGGTATCGCTGTTATCCATGCGGGTGGCACGCAGCAGTAAGGTCTGGCTTTCATCTTGTGTATCAGGCGAATCGTCCTCTTCTTCACTCTGCGCCCAGCAAGGCAAATCGATGAAGTAAGTTTGTGCCTGAATACGACGTGCGGCTTGTAGCGCCTGCCACTCCGGCGAAAATTCAGCAAATGGCGTCCAGGCACCACGCCCGGGGGCCGCACCGTCCTGATACTGGCAATACTGTAAATAGCTACCGGAAGCTGGTGGGCTAAAAACAGTTCGTCTACCCGGTCATTAAAATCAGCCGGGCCTTCAATCAATACGTATCGTGGCCGCTGGCTTTCGATTAACAATTTCACCAGCCGGGCGCAGGCCGGGCTATGATGCCGGATGCCGACAATTAACGGCTCGCTCATACATCTTTCCTCACGGCAGGCGGTGGCGAGCTTGATAATAAGCCTGCCAGTGAGCTTCTTTATGTGTAGCAACACGTTGTTCGAAGTAACGGCGCAGGCGCGCGCGATCTTCTTCGTTATCTTTGACGATGGTTCCGGCAATACAGTCCACCAGATCGGCTGGCTCACCTGCGCGATTCGCTAAAAACCAGGCGCGGACGCCCACCGCGTGGGCCACGTTCACGGCTTCAGCGGTGGACATAATCGCTGTTAGTGTATCCATTGACGTTTTCTTTTCGCCGTTGGCACGCAGATCGCGAAAGGTGCGGACCAGTAACTCCAGTACCGCGTCAGGCACTTTATGCGGAATGCCGCTATGGGCCAGCAAACGCGCCGAAGCACTGGCGACAAGCTCCAGCTCCTGGGCGAAATCCATAATCGGAAAGACAGTTTCAAAATCGAAGCGACGCTTTAGCGCGGCACTCATTTCATTGACGCCGCGATCGCGCGTATTGGCAGTGGCAATAATATTAAAGCCTTCCCGCGCATAGAGTTGACTGGCTTCACCAGTGAGTTCCGGCACCGTCATAACCCTGTCAGAAAGCATACCTAATAAACAGTCTTGTACTTCCAGTGGAGTACGCGTTATCTCTTCAAAACGGACGATTTTGCCGTCGCGCATTCCCTGGTAAAGCGGGGCAGGAACCAGCGCTTCCGTTGACGGACCATGATTGATAAGCAGGGCGTAGTTCCAGCCGTACTTGATTTGATCTTCGGTGGTAGATGCGCCGCCCTGGATGGTTAACCCGGCATCGCCGCTAATAGCGGTTGCCAGTAATTCAGACAGGAGAGATTTTGCGGTACCCGGTTCCCCCACCAACATCAAACCGCGCCCGGTGGCAAGAGTGACTAACATGCGTTCGACAGCAGAGGGACTAATCACCACTTTACGGCGAATATTTTGCGCTTCGTCGCCAAGAATAAAAGCACGGGCCGCAGGCAAACTTAACTGCCAACCGGGCGGGCAAGGTGCGTTATCATTTTGTTTTAATTTTGCCAGTTCAACGGCGTATAACACAGCAGCAGGCGGACGCTGCAGGTGATTATTCTGCGGTGACATATATTCATCCCTGAAATGTATTAATGAAATAAACGATATTTTACGCGCAATAAATGTTTGGCGCATTAGTTGTTTGAGCGGAAAATATCTGGAAAGCAGATCGCAAAAAATAAAAAAACCTGCTGGTGAGGCAGGTTCTTTTATTTACTACTTTCAGGCCTAACACCGCAGGCTGTGCAACATCGTGTTCCAACGAACGAATTATAACCACCGCTGGACCCCGTTGCAATTAAGATAATGAGATTTATAATCCTGACTGTTGGGAGGTTGCGCCGGATCGAACCAATTTCAAGTCCTGGCTACCGGACGGGTGGTGCTGCAGGTGGTGCCCTGATCCGGAGTGCAACATCGTGGTCCAACATACGTAAACCAGTATCGACAGGCAGTTTAAGGGTAAGGTGCTGGTGTTGCGCTCCTTAATAAGGAGAGCGGATGGACACGCTGACACAAAAGTTAACCGTGCTCATTGCTGTACTGGAGCTATTAGTGGCTCTGTTACGGTTGATTGATTTGTTGAAGTAACGGGCAAATTGAAACGCATCTAAGGGGAATACCGTTTCCCCCTTTAATAAAGCTATACTCGCCATACTTCAAGTTGCATGTGCTGCGACTTGAAGTATGGTGAGTATATTATTCTATTTCTTGGTTGAATATATTCTGTAGTTCACAATTAAAAATTGCTATTACTGTTTCATGTGATTCACCTCGTAATTTCCGCTCATCAATAAACTCATCTCTTGTATAAATCAACGCATCATTTATTAGTGGTCGGCATCTTCTCGATCACGTTGATGAAATGTTGGATGTAGCCGGAATCGTTCCAGTCGATAGACGGAACCTGTAAATAATTCAGAGAATTTATGGATCTCAAGTCTGAAGGAAAACGGATCTTCAGGAGCAGGAACCTCATAATCGTAAATAGCAACCAGCTCTTTTTGCACGATCATCGCTTTTCCCGGTGGTAGGTCGTGTTGATAACGGGCAGTTGCATCACTGCCCGCTGTGTTTTAATGGAAAATAACGTCGGGTGCGCTTAACGCTTCACTCAAATCAAACACATCAAGTTCGGCAAAAGTGACAGATTTATTGTCACGGTAAACCCGAAGAGAACGGAAGCTCATTAGCGCTTTGCTATCAACATTGTAGTGGTTAAAACCGGGTGAAAACTTAAGGACCAGCCGGTACGCACCTAAGTCATAGACAAATGCGTCCTCATAGCCTGACTCCCAGCCTTTGTATCGCATTCCCATAAGTTGCCCAACGGTAGCGGATTTACCTTCCCAGCGAGTCAGGCTGTTACTGGCTGACTCGTCAGGTGTGAGCAGCACCGTGCGCCGCGCCAACTGGCGAAAAGGCGGCATAATTTCGTAATCGGCAAAAAGCTGTGCAAATTCACTGCGCATTTCTGCTGCCATTTCTAACGGGTGGGCAATGCCAATCAGAGCATCTGCAGGCAGGTCAATGGGCTCATCTTGTGCATTGCAGAACTCCCCCTCTGCGGCCACACGAAAGGCGTTGAGTAAACGACGCGGTTCATTTGCCGGATAAACCCCCCATATTAATCGCTGGGTAACCAGGCGGGTAAAGGGATGATTAACAAACAGAGAATGAAAATCTGCCAGCGACCAGCGGCGGGTGATACGTAGGGCTGCTTCAAGACGTGGGAGCAGGTTTTTGCTCACCTGAGTGGCATCTTTTTTTAGCCCTTTTAGTCGGGCCAGTGCCTCGTGCGCTTTCAGTTGATCGTCATCGGCGCGCAACCGGGGAACACTTTTCTGGCGAACGTTTTGTTGATCGTAGATAACCGGGTTGAGGTTTTCATCGAAGCGAACGGTAAACTGCCGGGGACCAAAATCAAAACTCAACGCCTGCGGATCATCAAGGCCCAATGTTGGGACTAATCTGTCCGCTAACTCTTCCTGGCTTAGCCCGCGATTTTCTGCGACCACCTGAAGAAATTCCGCCGCGTTATCACGTAAGGAGCGGGATTTCGCCCGTTGGGATATATGGTGCAGCTGTATCAGCGCCATATCATTATTCATCAGGGTAAGGATGTTCAGGCCACTGACAGCACGGGCAGATTTGCCTTCTTGTGGCCAGGCGAGGATCTGTGTCGTCAGATCCCGAGCCGTGCTTTCGTCACCAAAGAGACTTAACGCCAGAAATGCCCAGTTGTCTTTTGCGGGGGCGCCAGCTTGTTGCCACGCGGTGAAAAGATCCCAGGCAAAAGCTGCCAGCGTTTGCGGCTGGCAAAACGTTTTCAGCTGTTCCAGTCCGCCATAAAAACGTCCGCCCTGGGTAAAGCGCAGCATTTCGCCGATAATTTCCAGAGCGTCATCGGTAACAGGCTGATTATTCTTGATAAGGCGCGGCCTGGACCACATTGCCGGATGCCAGAAATCAGGAGCTTTTGGAATACGTGCCGGGTAAATTTCTATTGGACCCAGTTTAAGTAATTGCTCCAGGGCAGGCCATACATCTGTACGCTGCCAGCGGTTTGCCACGGTTTGCAGTAATTCGCCATGCCCTTGTTCATACAGTAAACGCAGGGCAAGTAATGCAGCTTCGCTATTATCGCTGGGTTTTGTAAAGACAAGAGGGATAAGTGCAGTAGCCGTATGTTCCGGCCATTGTAAAATCCACTGGCGAGCCAGATCACGCTGCGCCGCGAAACGTCGCCAGACGCGGGCAACGGGCAGGGCCAGTTCTGTTGCGCCGAAATTTAAAATTAACGGAAATGTTTCTTTTGGATGATGTGAAAAAGCCAATAACAGGCCAGGTAATGTATCCAACCCGAGGATACTGAGAAAATAGTCCTCACCCGCGAACAGATGCTTTTTCTCATTGATACGCAGCCAGAAAGTCAAAGCCATCTCACGCGGCAACTGTGCCAATAAATACAGGTTCCAGACACTCTTTTCCTGACGATAATGCGAGTAGCTATCATTTTCCCAGGTGTTAATTAACGCTTCAACGTCGCCGGAACGAAGCGCCTGTTCGGCTGATTTTGCTTCCGTGGAGTGCCAGCCATTGTTGATTTCCTCTACTCTGCGCGGGGAGTAATGCCACTGACCCACTAATGATTTGCGCGCCGCATCCAGTTTGCCGGGCAGTATATAATTCCGGAACAGCCATACATCATCCCCAAAACCTAGCTCCTGTAGTACAACTCGACCACTTTTTCGTTCCATGCGTTCCGTAAAAGATCCCGTGCTGAAATAACGGGCAGACTCTGTGGCGGCAAGTCTCTCTCGTTCGCCTGGTTGCCAGTAAACTTGCGGAGTTAATTCGAGCGGTGCCAAATCAAGACGTGGAGCTGTCATTTTTTTCTTACTACGCCACGGTGGTGAAACGAGGATTTCAGGCATTTGGCTGTTATCGGTGCCATCAATAACCGGTTTTGGCGATGTCGATAAATAATTATTCACCACTGCCTGGGCTTGAGTACTTAACCACGGCATCACCTCTTCTGCCAGTTGTGGCTGCGATGCAATCAGCGTTTGTAACAGCGTATGCCAGTATTCATCACGTGCTTTTTGCTGTGCAGGCAGCTTTTTGTCTTCGATGATGGGATAACCAGGGCGCGCAGGGGGGGCTTTTAACGCCAGCAGTTCTGCCAGTGCGGCGAGCGTCGCATGGGGGAAGTTTTTACTGTATTTAGCCACACGTTGCAGGCTGGGTTTGTTTTTATCAGCCACCAGTAGCAAGGTGCGGATGACTTGCGGATGGTTAATTTGTACCAGCAGACTGCCGCAATCTTCTTTATGTGCATACATCGCGAGGCGCGGAACGGCTGCCAGTCCTTGTTCGCGCAAAAGGGCAGCGCAGGCCGCGTAACCGAAGTGGTTTTCATGCGACATGTCGCTGGCTTCTCGATCGCTAAATATATCCTGGCTCCAGTAGCGTGCGAGTTCTTTCACCGCCTTAGGGTCATCAGCAACAACTTTTAACCACTCTTTTGAGCGAAAATGAGTTTGCGAACATTCAAGGCTTACCAGCTCGTTGGCGATTTCGGGTTTTTCCGGGAGGTTCAGCGCAATAAAAGGGCGGCGAACTTTGGTTATTCCTGGCAGTGCGGCAATGAGTTTGTCGGCGCAACGCTGCCAGCAGCTTTCCTCTGCCAGAGAGAGATGCTTACGCAATCGGAGATCGAATTCGTTATAGGTTTCTGAGCGATAACCATAGCCATAGTCCTCGTTCTGATATTGCAATGTTACTACCAGAGGATCACTCTCATAACACCGTACAATAAACTGGCGTGCAATCACCACCTCAGTTGCATATTCCAGCCCCTCTTGTTGGACGATTTCGTCGAGCAACTGTTGGCTATCATTTTGCGCGATACAGGCTAGCGCCGCCATTGTCCGGGCCGTGATTGAGGGTTTGTGTTCGCCGATCAAGTTGATGGCCTGCGTGATGGCGGACTGCCACTCCAGTGAAAAGTTTTCATAACGCCAGACAATGTTTTTTTTCTTCTCTGCTTTTTGTAGCAATTCATCACCCAGTGTCTGAATGATGTTTTCAGTGATAACAGGTATCGGTTCGCCTGGCCAATTGCGATGGCTGAGTGGTGTTTTGCCTTTTTTATATTTCAGTTCCAGTTGGGCGTTATCCGCCAGCCACGGTAATTCCTTGTCCATGCTCTTTCCTTATTCAAACAGGGCTTCAATATCGTTAATTAGCTCGCTGGCGGTGATGGCATCGAGTACGGAGAACTGCGCTTCCTGTGTTGAATTACTCCCCCAGCCATAGCTTTCTGCTTTGCCTTCCCATAGCCACAGCTTGCTTAAGAGTTGCTCGGCACTGAGTTCGGCTGGCGACATGCCGACCGCAAAACCTTCATCGATTTCCATGATTAACGACCAGCGGCCCAGAGGTTTGATCATCCAGCCGATCCAGCCAGCATCCTGCGGGGTGCCCTTTATCCAGCCTTTATTCGCCAGCCCCATTATCCGACCACTCGGGCATTTTCTGCCTGTCCAGCGTGTCAGTTCGCTGGCGTTGCGCTCGGCTTCTGTCAGCGCGTAACTGTTACGATCAAGCTGGCGGAACGGTGGTAACAGTTCGTAGTCGGCAAAAAGCTGCCCGAAGGCGGCAGCATCTGTCGGTGATATTTCCAGAACGTGAGGAATACCAATAGAGATATCGCCTTCCGGCAGGGTGAAAAGATCATCGTCAGCGGTGCTGTAGCTGTTATCTTCCGCTACGCGAAAGCAAGCCAGTAGCTGGTTTTCGGCGCTATAAACGCCCCAAATCAGACGGCGGGTTAAGTGGCGGACCAGCGGATGCTCAACCAGGAAGAGCTGAAAGTTTTCCGGTGACCAGCGGCGACGCAGGCACATGGCGGATTCCAGCCTTGCTACCTGCTGGGCGGCGACGGTACGCGCATCTTTTTTCAGCAATTTGTAGCGGTTAACAGCATTGTTCGCCTGTGATTCATCATCGCTTTTGTTTGGTTTGGGCAGGTCTTTCAGACGACTGCCGGAAGCGTCACGCACAAACGGTTTTAAGGTTTCATCAAAGCTGACGGTGAACTGGCGTGGGCCGAAATCCAGCAGCAACGAACCGTTATCATCCAGACCGAGATCCGGTGCTAACCGATCTTCAAGCTCCGCCACCGTGAGTTCGCGGCTCTCGGCAATGTTGGCTATTTTTTCTTTTGCCCGCTCCTGTAATGCTTTGAATTTCAGTTTCTGGGTGATGCCGTTAAGCTGCATCAGGGCGATATCACTACCGATAGCAGCGAGAATATCCAACCCGACGGTGGCGCGTTTATGCTGGGATTCACCAGGCCAGGCGCGAATCAAAGGCGTCAGTTTGCGGGCGGTGTCATCGTTACCGAGAACGCCTAACGCAGTGAACGCCCAACTCTCTTTCGACGGCGCGCCAGCGGTCTGCCAGGCGGTAAACAGATCCCAGGCAAATTCAGCCAGTGAGTCGGTGGTACAGGCATCTTTCACCTGCAATAATCCCGGATACAGTGCCTCTTCCTGAGGGAAGCGGAGCATTTCACCGAGGTGGAGGAGTGCGCTATCAGGCAGTGATTGGGCGTTTGCTTTTAATAACGGGCGCGTCCAGAGCGATGGCTGATAAAAGGTCGGAAGAGTGGGGATTTTTGTCGGGTGATTATCTAAGGGATCGAGCGCAAGGAGAGCGTTCACCGCATCGGTTACTTCCGGCTGGTTATAACGCCGGGCGATTTCTTGCAGCAATGGCTGATGACCGTTTTCAGTAAGCATACGCAAGGCAGCACGGGCGTTGTCCTGTGCTTCACCGGTTTTGCCGAGCGCTGCAGGCAGCAGGCCGGTAATGGCGTGTTGCGGGTATTTCAGCAGCCAGCTACGGGCATCTTGTCGTAGGGTTTTGAGTTTGTTGAAGGCGCGGGCGACGGCAGGTGCCAGCTCACTCGCTGCGAAGTAATTCGTTATGGGCAAGGCTTCCTGTGGATAGCGTGCAAGTGAGTTCACTAACCCAGGTAACCCTTTGAATCCAAAATGTAACATGGCGTATTCGGTATCGGTATGCGGAGATAGAGTAAGGGCATTCCATGCTCTTACTGCTTTCTCCAGCGGCAATGTTGTCAAAATCCCCAAATGCCAATAATGCCCGGTAGGTGAATGAAACACCTTAAACTCACTTATTAAGGTTGAATAATCTTCATTTAGCCATGCCTCAACTACCGCTTCGGGAGCTTTAATATATGTACCAGCGATCCGTCGTTGAAAACCCATCCTTGCCAACAGATTGGCAGTACTTTCTTCATGACTAACCGTGATGTGTTTTGAATACCAGATATATTTCGCCAAAAGTTGATTACTGATTTCTTCTGTCAGATAACTGATTGGCTCAATACCTAATGGTGCTAAATTCAGCACTGGAATCGGCGATTTTTTCTTTTTCGAAAGCCATGGTAGGGAGACTACTATGGCCGACAGTAGATCGGCGCTGGCATGGTTTGAGGGCTGTGTCAGTTGTTGCTGGCATGATTTCAGCACTGCAACTGCGGGTGTCGAAAGCCAGGGAATGACCTGTTCTGCTAGTGTAGGTTGCGAGATAAGCATCGTCATTAGCATAATGCGCCAACTATTCTCTTCTTTTTGCACTAGAAGTTCCGCCAGTGCTGCCAGTGCTGCGTGTGGGAACGCAGCGCAGGCTTTCGTCATTCGATCGTGACAGCGTTTAGTATGCCCGGCTACACGTATAAGCAGTGTTAATGCGAACGGATGATTGATATGACGCAACACATCGGCGCAGTAGTCACTTGCGGCATAGGGAGCAAATCGGGGCAGGGCTGTAACACCTTGCTCCTGTAATACGGTGGCTGACCATATCGCACCACAATAGTAATCATCAAAAATGGCATATGGCTCGTGATATTTTTCTAATGAGGCAAGAATATGCTCATCAGTCGCCACTATTTTTAGCCACTCAAGCGAGGGTAATTTTTTTTGCCCCAGTAGACGCTGGGCAATTTCATGTGCAATTTCTGGTTTTTCGGGTAATAACAAAGCAATTAATGGTTGCCGCCATTCTGGAATATGTGGAATTGCGGCAATAAGTTTTTGTGCACATTTTTGCCAGAGAGACTCTTCCGCCAGTGATAAATGTTTACGTAGGCGTAATTCAAAGCTGGAATATTGCTGCAAGTAATCAGGTGAAATGCCAGACGACAGGAAAACAATATTATTGTTGACATAATCCCATTCAATAGATATTTGTTGAAGATGTATTATTACATCAGTAGCATATTCCAGACCGCCTTCCTGAATAATCTGATCCATAACATCCTCACGCTCTTTATATCTTGTGCATTTCATTTCAAGTGCCGTGAGTACAGCCATTACGGGTGATGGTAGCTGTGTTGTTTTCAGGCCGTCGATCTGACTGATCGCCTGTGCGACGGTGTTTTGCCATTCTAAAGAACAGGCGCTAAAGTCAAATGTGGCTGTTTTATTATCCCGTTGCGACACACTACAGGCTAAGCGACGTAATTGGGTCAATTTGTCTGCTTGCTGAACAGGAGCTCCGGGAAAGCGGCGATGACTTAACGTGGTGTGTACAACTTCGGGCGGAAAAACGACAGCAATATCTTTCGCCAGCCATGGTAAAACAGCATCTGTATTTTTGTCAGCCGCACGGGTTTCTGCTACGAAAGAGGGTTGTTCCTGAATAATGGTGGATAAGTCCGTTACCGTTTGGGAAGGTTGCAAAGAATTATCCTTCGCTTGCTCCACATATCCCTTCTTCACCTTCTCCGCAATCAGCTTCAGTTCCGCTTTTTCCGCCGCCGCAGCATCAGCAAAGCTTTTTACCTGGTTTTGCCCGTTAGTGCCGACTTTGCCCCAACTGATATGTAACTCGTTGCCTTGCTGCTCCACCGACCAGAATTTATGTGATTTTTCGTCCTGATAGATAAAGTGTCTCATTCTGCATCCCTGTAATTTTATCCAGTTGAATGCAGATGCTACCAGTATTTATGCGGGTTAGAGAGAGACAAAATCGCAAGAGAACAACTTTAGGAATTTATAAAGAAAAGGCGCTGTCGATGCAGCGCCTTGAAGGGGGATTATTTCACCTGATGACCCGGTTTAGCACCGGCATCCGGGCTTAGCAGGAAGATATCTTTCCCACCAGGACCAGCAGCCATTACCATGCCTTCGGAGATACCGAAGCGCATTTTACGTGGTGCCAGGTTAGCCACCATAATGGTGTGACGACCAATTAGTGCTTGCGGATCCGGGTAAGCAGAACGAATGCCGGAGAAGACATTGCGTTTTTCACCGCCGAGATCCAGCGTCAGGCGCAGCAGTTTGTCAGAACCTTCAACAAACTCTGCGTTTTCAATCAGCGCCACGCGCAGGTCAACTTTAGCAAAGTCGTCAAAGGTGATGGTTTCCTGAATCGGATCATCTGCCAGTGGGCCAGTTACTGGCGCGGCAGCGGCTTTTACTTCCTCTTTGGATGCTTCCACCAGTGCTTCAACCTGTTTCATATCGATGCGGTTATACAGCGCCTTGAATGGATTCACTTTATGGCCCAACAGCGGTTGCTGGATACCATCCCAGGTCAGTTCTGTATTGAGGAATGCTTCTGCGCGCTCGGTCAGTTTCGGCAGTACCGGTTTCAGGTAAGTCATCAGCACGCGGAACAGGTTGATGCCCATTGAGCAAATCGCCTGCAGATCGGCATCGCGACCTTCCTGCTTCGCCACCACCCACGGAGCCTGTTCATCGACATAGCGGTTAGCCAGGTCAGCCAGCGCCATGATTTCACGGATAGCTTTACCAAATTCGCGGCTTTCCCACGCTTCACCAATCACTTCAGCGGCATCAGTGAAGGTTTTGTACAACTGCGGGTCAGCCAGCTCGCTTGCCAGCACACCGTCAAAACGCTTATTGATAAAGCCAGCGTTACGGGACGCCAGGTTAACCACTTTGTTCACGATATCGGCATTCACGCGCTGAACGAAATCTTCCAGGTTGAGATCGATATCATCAATGCGCGAAGACAGTTTGGCGGTGTAGTAGTAGCGCAGGCTGTCGGGGTCAAAATGATTCAGCCAGGTGCTGGCTTTAATAAAGGTGCCGCGAGACTTGGACATTTTCGCGCCGTTCACCGTCACATAGCCGTGAACAAACAGGTTGGTCGGCTTGCGGAAGTTGCTGCCTTCCAGCATGGCAGGCCAGAACAGGCTGTGGAAGTAAACGATATCTTTACCGATGAAGTGATACAGCTCGGCAGTGGAATCTTTCTTCCAGTATTCATCGAAGCTTACGCTGTCGCCGCGCTTGTCACACAGATTCTTGAAAGAGCCCATATAGCCAATCGGTGCGTCCAGCCAGACATAGAAATATTTGCCCGGCGCGTTCGGAATTTCAAAACCGAAATAAGGCGCGTCGCGGGAGATATCCCACTGTTGCAGGCCAGATTCAAACCACTCCTGCATTTTATTTGCCACCTGCTCCTGCAACGCACCGCTGCGGGTCCATGCCTGCAGCATTTCGCTGAAAGAGGGCAGATCAAAGAAGAAGTGTTCAGAATCACGCATTACCGGGGTAGCACCAGAAACCACCGATTTCGGCTCGATCAGTTCAGTCGGGCTGTAGGTCGCGCCGCAGACTTCGCAGTTATCGCCGTATTGATCCGGGGATTTACATTTCGGGCAGGTGCCTTTTACAAAACGGTCCGGCAGGAACATGCCTTTTTCCGGATCGTACAGCTGAGAGATGGTGCGGTTTTTAATAAAACCGTTTTCTTTCAGACGAGAGTAGATAAGTTCTGACAACTGGCGATTCTCTTCGCTGTGCGTCGAGTGATAGTTGTCATAGCTGATGTTAAAGCCTGCGAAATCAGTCTGATGTTCCTGACTCATTTCGCCAATCATCTGCTCCGGGGTGATACCAAGCTGCTGAGCTTTAAGCATGATCGGCGTGCCGTGGGCATCGTCGGCGCAGATGAAGTTGACCTCGTGGCCGCGCATTCGCTGGTAACGGACCCAGACATCAGCCTGGATGTGCTCCAGCATATGGCCGAGGTGGATTGAGCCGTTAGCGTACGGCAGTGCGCACGTCACCAGAATTTTCTTCGCGACTTGAGTCATAGTAGGCATTACTTCTTAATAGTGAAAAGGGCTTAGATAGTACCAAATGGGAAAATGTTAAGTAAGTACTTCTCTATATTCTTCAGGTAAACTATCAGCTGATGGTTTATCTATACAAAAAAGGAGTCGGGATGAACGAACAATCCCAGGCCAAATCACCAGAAGCCTTGCGCGCAATGGTCGCCGGGACACTGGCCAATTTTCAGCACCCAACCCTGAAGCATAACCTCACAACGCTGAAAGCGTTGCACCATGTCGCCTGGATGGACGACACGCTGCATGTGGAACTGGTTATGCCATTCGTCTGGCATAGCGCGTTCGAAGAGTTAAAAGAGCAATGTAGCGCCGAACTGCTGCGCATCACCGGAGCGAAAGCTATCGACTGGAAACTGTCGCATAACATAGCCACTCTGAAACGCGTGAAGAATCAGCCGGGAATTAACGGCGTGAAGAACATTATCGCGGTCAGTTCCGGTAAAGGTGGCGTGGGTAAATCCTCCACGGCGGTAAACCTGGCGTTGGCACTGGCGGCGGAAGGGGCGAAAGTCGGCATTCTGGACGCCGATATCTACGGCCCATCAATCCCTACCATGCTGGGCGCAGAAAATCAGCGTCCAACTTCGCCGGACGGTACCCATATGGCACCGATTATGTCTCATGGCCTGGCAACCAATTCAATTGGTTATCTGGTCACTGACGACAATGCGATGGTGTGGCGTGGCCCAATGGCGAGCAAGGCGTTAATGCAAATGTTGCAGGAAACCTTGTGGCCGGATCTCGACTATCTGGTGCTTGATATGCCGCCAGGTACCGGTGACATACAATTGACACTGGCACAAAACATTCCAGTAACTGGCGCGGTAGTGGTCACCACCCCGCAGGACATCGCGTTGATCGATGCGAAAAAAGGCATTGTGATGTTCGAGAAAGTCGAGGTTCCGGTGCTCGGTATTGTCGAGAACATGAGTGTGCATATTTGCAGTAACTGTGGTCACCATGAGCCGATTTTCGGTACCGGTGGTGCAGAGAAACTGGCCGAGAAATACCACACGCAGCTGCTGGGGCAGATGCCGTTACACATCTCCTTACGTGAGGATCTCGATAAAGGCACGCCAACGGTTATCAGCCGTCCTGAGAGCGAATTTACCGCTATCTACCGCCAGCTGGCTGACCGCGTTGCAGCTCAGCTCTACTGGCAGGGTGAAGTCATTCCTGGCGAGATTTCCTTCCGCGCGGTCTAACGCGTATTAACCATTCTGGTTATTCTTCATACACCGCAGAGATGTTACATTGATGCGGTGTATTTGTTTTTGCAACATTAATGAACACTTATTTAATGTTGCGAATATTCTGCGGACCTTCGTCCGAAACTCTACAAAGTCGATTGATCGTACCGGCGATGCTTCATTATCATCCTTCGTGGCTGTGTAGTGGATGTACAGCTATAGTTTGTTATGCACTCATTCTTTCCAGGCATAACCTTTACTACAGGGATAACGTTCAATGAATAAGTACTGGCTGTCAGGAATTATTTTTCTTGCCTATGGATTGGCTTCTCCCGCGTTCTCTTCAGAAACTGCCACATTAACGATTAATGGTAGGATCAGTCCCCCGACATGCAGTATGGCTATGGTTAATGGTCAACCTCAACAGCATTGTGGTCAGTTAACGTATAATGTTGATACCCGTCATCAGGTTTCTTCGCCAGTTAAAGGTGTAACGACGGAAGTGATTGCTGCAGATAGCGATAGCAAACGTCGAATCGTGTTAAATCGCTACGATTAATTTGCCACCCTAGTTTTAATCGGATTTAGAAAGCTTAAATCATTTACATGAATGGTTTAAGCTTTTTTATTGATATTAATAATACCATTTATAGAAATCCACATTAATTAATAGATTTGATAAATATTTAATGTGCTTAAGTATTTGTTGTGTTTATATTGCAATAGTTAATTTGCTTTAAATCAATAAAACAATGTGTTTACATTGCGGCAACTTTTTTGGTGTGAGAAATTTGTTTCCAAGAGATACAGACTCTTAACAACCAAAAATAGATTTTATTAAGGAGCATATTATGAAACGTTCAATTATTGCTGCCGCTGTTTTTTCTTCTTTTTTTATGAGCGCTGGGGTATTTGCCGCAGACGTTGATACCGGAACATTAACCATTAAAGGGAATATTGCAGAATCTCCGTGTAAATTCGAAGCGGGTGGCGATTCAGTAAGTATTAATATGCCAACTGTACCAACCACTGTCTTTGAAGGTAAAGCTAAATACTCGACCTATGATGATGCAGTTGGTGTAACCAGCAGCATGTTAAAAATTAGCTGTCCGAAAGAAGTTGCTGGTGTAAAACTCTCGTTGATTACCAACGATAAAATAACCGGAAACGATAAGGCGATAGCCAGTAGCAACGATACCGTGGGTTATTATCTCTATTTAGGTGATAACAGCGATGTCCTGGATGTTTCTGCACCTTTCAACATCGAGAGTTATAAAACAGCGGACGGTCAATATGCCATTCCGTTTAAAGCAAAATATCTGAAACTGACAGATAACTCAGTGAATTCAGGTGATGTGTTATCTTCCCTGGTTATGCGTGTGGCGCAGGATTAATAAATAAAATTGCAAGATTCTTCAGGTAATTAACATGGCCGCTATCCCCATGGCGGCCTTTTAATTTAAGAGGCATTAAGATGAAAGGATTATTAGCTTTACTCATTTCTTCTATGGTCCTTCCTGCACATGCCGGTATTGTTATCTACGGGACGCGTATTATTTACCCGGCAGAGCACAAAGAAGTGATGGTGCAGTTGATGAACCAGGGAAATCGTTCTTCGCTGATGCAGGCGTGGATTGATGATGGCGATACGTCATTACCACCAGAAAAAATTCAGGTTCCTTTCATGTTAACGCCACCAGTGGCAAAAATAGGGGCAAATTCCGGGCAGCAAGTAAAAATTAAAATTATGCCGAATAAACTACCCACTAATAAAGAGAGTATTTTTTATCTGAATGTTCTGGATATTCCACCAAATAGTCCAGAACAAGAAGGTAAGAATGCACTGAAGTTTGCGATGCAAAACAGAATTAAGTTGTTTTACCGGCCAGCGGGTATTGCTCCGGTAAATAAAGCGACCTTTAAAAAGTTACTGGTAAATCGCAGTGGCAATGGATTGGTGATAAAAAATGACTCAGCTAATTGGGTGACGATTTCGGATGTCAAAGCTAATAATGTCAAAGTCAATTATGAAACTATTATGATTGCCCCCTTAGAAAGTCAGAGTGTTAATGTCAAAAGTAATAATGCAAATAACTGGCATCTGACCATTATCGATGACCATGGCAACTATATTAGTGACAAAATTTAATTGCAGGAGCTGCCTATGTTGAGAATGACCCCACTTGCATCAGCAATCGTAGCGTTATTGATCGGCATTGAAGCTTATGCAGCTGAAGAAACCTTTGATACCCATTTCATGATAGGTGGAATGAAAGACCAGCAGGTTGCAAATATTCGTCTTGATGATAATCAACCCTTGCCGGGGCAGTATGACATCGATATTTATGTCAATAAGCAATGGCGTGGGAAATATGAGATCATTGTTAAAGACAACCCGCAAGAAACATGTTTATCAAGGGAAATGATCAAGCGGTTAGGCATTAATACCGATAACTTTGCCAGCGGTAAGCAATGTTTAACATTTAAGCAACTTATTCAGGGCGGGAGCTATACCTGGGATATCGGAGTTTTTCGTCTCGATTTCAGTGTCCCGCAAGCCTGGGTGGAAGAACTGGAAATTGGCTATGTACCACCTGAAAACTGGGAGCGGGGTATTAATGCGTTTTATACCTCTTATTATATGAGTCAGTATTACAGCGATTATAAAGCGTCCGGTAATAGCAAGAGTACATATGTACGTTTTAACAGCGGGTTAAATTTATTGGGGTGGCAACTGCATTCTGATGCCAGTTTCAGTAAAACAAATAACAATCCAGGGGTGTGGAAGAGCAATACCCTGTATCTGGAACGTGGATTTGCCCAACTTCTCGGCACGCTTCGTGTGGGTGATATGTACACATCAAGCGATATTTTTGATTCTGTTCGCTTCAGCGGTGTGCGGTTGTTTCGTGATATGCAGATGTTGCCTAACTCGAAACAAAATTTTACGCCACGGGTGCAGGGGATTGCTCAGAGTAACGCGCTGGTAACTATTGAACAGAATGGTTTTGTGGTTTATCAGAAAGAGGTTCCTCCAGGCCCGTTTGCGATTACAGATTTGCAGTTGGCCGGAGGTGGAGCGGATCTTGATGTCAGCGTGAAAGAGGCGGACGGTTCGGTAACCACCTATCTGGTGCCTTATGCTGCGGTACCAAATATGCTGCAACCCGGCGTGTCGAAATATGATTTTGCGGCGGGGCGTAGCCATATTGAAGGGGCGAGCAAACAAAGTGATTTTGTCCAGGCGGGTTATCAGTATGGTTTTAATAACTTATTAACGCTGTATGGTGGCTCGATGGTCGCGAATAATTATTACGCGTTCACTTTGGGGACTGGCTGGAATACACGCTTTAGTGCCATTTCCGTCGATGCCACAAAGTCGCATAGTAAACAAGACAACGGCGATGTGTTTGACGGGCAAAGTTATCAAATTGCCTACAACAAATTTGTGAGCCAAACGTCGACACGTTTTGGTCTGGCGGCCTGGCGTTATTCGTCGCGTGATTATCGGACATTTAATGATCACGTATGGGCAAACAATAAAGATAATTATCGCCGTGATGAAAACGATATCTATGACATTGCCGATTATTACCAGAACGATTTTGGCCGTAAAAATAGCTTTTCTGCTAATATGAGCCAGTCATTGCCAGAAGGCTGGGGTTCTGTGTCCTTAAGTACGTTATGGCGAGATTACTGGGGGCGTAGCGGCAGCAGTAAGGATTATCAGTTGAGTTATTCCAACAACCTGCGAAGGATAAGCTATACCCTCGCGGCAAGCCATGCTTATGACGAGAATCATCATGAAGAGAAACGTTTTAATATTTTTATATCGATTCCCTTTGATTGGGGTGATGACGTTACGACGCCTCGTCGGCAAATATATATGTCTAACTCAACGACGTTTGATGATCAGGGGGTTGCCTCAAATAATACGGGATTATCAGGAACCGTTGGAAGCCGGGATCAGTTTAACTATGGGGTCAACCTGAGTTATCAGTATCAGGGAAATGAAACGACAGCTGGGGCGAATTTAACCTGGAACGCGCCGGTTGCGACAGTGAATGGCAGTTATAGTCAGTCGAGTGCTTATCGACAGGCTGGAGCCAGTGTTTCAGGGGGCATTGTCGCCTGGTCGGGTGGCGTTAATCTGGCAAACCGTCTTTCTGAAACGTTTGCTGTGATGAATGCGCCAGGAATTAAAGATGCTTATGTCAATGGGCAAAAATATCGCACAACAAACCGTAATGGAGTGGTGGTATACGACGGAATGACACCTTATCGGGAAAATTACCTGATGTTGGATGTGTCACAAAGCGATAGCGAAGCAGAATTACGTGGCAACCGGAAAATTGCCGCCCCTTATCGCGGCGCGGTTGTACTGGTTAATTTTGATACCGATCAGCGCAAGCCATGGTTTATAAAAGCATTAAGAGCGGATGGGCAACCATTAACGTTTGGTTATGAAGTCAATGATATCCATGGTCATAATATTGGTGTTGTCGGCCAGGGAAGCCAGTTATTTATTCGCACCAATGAAGTACCGCCATCGGTTAATGTGGCAATTGATAAGCAACAAGGGCTTTCATGCACAATCACCTTCGGTAAAGAGATTGATGAAAGTAAAAATTATATTTGCCAGTAATAGTCAGGTGGTTCTATGGAAATTCGCATAATGCTATTTATATTAATGATGATGGTTATGCCTGTGAGCTATGCGGCATGTTATAGTGAGTTATCTGTTCAGCACAATTTGGTTGTTCAGGGGGATTTTGCACTTACTCAAACACAAATGGCGACATATGAGCATAATTTTAATGATTCGTCATGCGTGAGTACAAATACTATCACCCCTATGAGCCCGTCGGATATTATTGTTGGACTTTATAACGATACCATTAAATTAAATTTACATTTTGAATGGACAAATAAAAACAACATTACATTGTCAAATAATCAGACCAGTTTCACCAGTGGTTATTCGGTAACGGTGACACCTGCGGCCAGTAATGCAAAAGTGAATGTTTCTGCGGGGGGCGGTGGTTCAGTGATGATTAATGGAGTTGCGACATTATCCAGTGCTTCATCATCGACACGTGGGAGTGCCGCAGTACAATTTCTACTGTGTTTATTAGGTGGTAAGTCATGGGATGCATGTGTAAATAGCTACAGAAATGCATTGGCACAAAATGCAGGTGTCTATTCCTTTAATCTGACATTGTCATACAACCCGATAACCACAACCTGCAAACCGGACGATTTATTAATTACGTTAGAGAGTATTCCCGTTTCACAATTACCAGCCACAGGTAACAAAACAACAATAAATAGTAAAAAAGGGGATATTATTCTGCGTTGTAAAAATTTATTAGGTCAACAAAATCAAACATCACGGAAAATGCAGGTGTATTTATCAAGTTCTGACTTGTTAACCAACAGCAACACGATCCTGAAAGGTGCGGAAGATAATGGCGTAGGATTTATTCTTGAAAGTAATGGTACGCCAGTCACACTTTTAAATATCACTAACAGCAGTAAAGGATATACAAATTTAAAAGAAATTGCGGCAAAGTCAAAACTTACAGATACAACGGTTTCAATTCCGATAACGGCCAGTTACTACGTCTACGATACAAACAAAGTTAAATCTGGCGCACTGGAGGCAACCGCATTAATCAACGTGAAATACGACTAATAACAAGCAAGACGAGCAAGTGGCTAATAATAAAAATATTAAGGTGTCTGCATTCCCCCCTCTCTCCGAGGGGGCTTTTTTTTAGCGATGATAAAAAATCTCACCGTCGTAGGCTTTAATGATTTTACCGTCGGTGTCGCTGATCAACACGTACGCGCCACCCATATAGGTCCAGTGCGTCCCGGCATCAGGCGCGGGCAGGTTACGTAACTGCCACTGCTTAATGTTGTACTCATCGGTGCGGTACATCTCTGGGACGGTGTCACCTGGTTTGAAATGCTTAAAGTCAGCAATGAAACTGCTTAACTCATACTTAGAAATTCCCGAGGTATTGGTCGAACCCGCGGTGGCTGGTGCGGCCCAGGCGGCACTGGTAACCAGCAAAAGCGCACCCAGCAACATCTTATTTTTAATGGTCATAAACTCTCCACTTTGGGGATCTGTAATATCAGTCGCATATCTTTCCTGCCATACAATATAACTGACAAGCGATATTTTGTTAGTGATCCCATGATTTCGTAAAAAGTGTAAATGAAAGGATGCCCTAAAAGCATCCTTAGCGAGCAGAGAGTCAGCGGAAATAGCTGATTTAAGAATCATCCTGGGCTGAAGATAACATGCAAGCCTAAAGGATTGAGTTATCGCATTATGCCCATGAAGCCATGTACGCCCATATACACACCAACTAAGCCAATCAACAGACTGGAAAAATAGGGAGCGCGTTTAGCGAGAGTGTTAAATCCGCTCCAGCGTTTTGCGACCTGCTGAACGCTGATTGCTGCGCCAACGCCTACGGTGACAAGCGTTAACGCCAGGCCGAGGCTGAAACTGACGACCAGTGTTGCGCCCAGTGTCAGGGCTTTCAACTGAATGCAAATCAACAGCACGGTAATTGCTGCCGGGCAGGGGATAAGGCCACCGGTTAAGCCAAATAGCAAAATTTGCCAGTTGGTGACCTCTCTACCATCAAAGCGTCGTTTAATGTCATTGGCATGGGCTCGTGCATGGGCATCCTGATACTCGCCATGTTCGTGATGGTGATGATGTCCATGGTCGTGGTGATCTTCGTGATCGTGGTGATGATGCTCATGATCATGCTCGTGCATATTCTCCAGCCAGTTGCGTTCGCCGCGCCAGGTACGCCAGAACATCCAGAACGCGGTGCTAATAATGATCACTGCGGAAATCAACTGGAGCCACGGTTCTGCTGATTGAGCAGTAAAGCGTTTGCTGATCACCATCCCGCCAAAGGCAATTAACCAGACCACTGCGGTATGCGAAATAGTTGCTGCCAGTCCGAGCATCACCGCCTGTTTAATGGTGCCTTTGATGGCGATGATAAACGCCGCCATCATCGTTTTTGAGTGCCCCGGTTCCAGACCATGAAGCGCACCAAGTAAGATGGCGCTGGGGATGAAGAACCAGGCGTTTCCTTGCTGAAGAAGTGTTGTAAATTCGGTCATGATAATAATTCTTAGTATTAATTCGGCAATCTGATTCTACTCCCCCCCAGTACCTGATACTACCCCCCAGTAGATTAATAGTGCTATGATTTTTCATATTCTTGTTAACCAGGTGTTGCCATGTCTCATACAATCCGTGATAAACAGAAACTGAAAGCGCGTGCCAGTAAGATTCAGGGCCAGGTCGTGGCGCTCAAGAAAATGCTCGACGAACCGCATGAATGCGCTGCAGTTTTACAACAGATTGCTGCTATCCGTGGCGCGGTAAACGGTCTGATGCGGGAAGTGATTAAAGGCCATCTGACGGAACACATCGTTCACCAGGGGGATGAGCTAAAACGTGAAGAAGATCTGGATGTCGTTCTGAAGGTGCTGGATTCTTATATCAAATAATTTATTAACGCGATTGTAAAACTGCCGTTTTTCCCCGTTTACAACGCGTGCGCTGGACATTACCATCCTCCTCTGCGATTTATTATCGCAACCAAACGACTCGGGGTGCCCTTCTTTGTGAAGGCTGAGAAATACCCGTATCACCTGATCTGGATAATGCCAGCGTAGGGAAGTCACGGACCACCAGGTCATTGCTTCTTCACGTTATGGCAGGAGCAAACTATGCAAGTCGACCTGCTGAGTTCAGCGCAATCTGCGCACGCGTTACACCTTTTTCACCAACATTCCCCTCTTGTGCACTGCATGACCAACGATGTGGTGCAAACTTTTACTGCCAATACCTTGCTGGCGCTCGGCGCATCGCCAGCGATGGTTATCGAAACCGAAGAGGCCAGTCAGTTTGCGGCTATCGCCAGTGCCTTGTTGATTAACGTTGGCACGCTGACGCAGCCACGCGCGCAAGCGATGAGTGCTGCCGTTGAGCAAGCAACACGATCACAAACGCCCTGGACGCTTGATCCGGTTGCGGTTGGTGCGCTCGATTATCGCCGCTGTTTTTGTCTGGAACTTCTGTCCCATAAGCCAACCGCCATACGTGGTAATGCTTCGGAAATCATGGCATTAGCTGGCGTTGCTAATGGTGGACGGGGAGTGGATACCACTGATGCCGCAGCTAACGCGATACCTGCTGCACAAACACTGGCACGGGAAACTGGCGCAATCGTCGTGGTCACTGGCGAGGTGGATTATGTTACCGATGGACATCGTATCATTGGCATTCACGGTGGCGATCCGTTAATGACCAAAGTGGTAGGAACTGGCTGTGCACTATCGGCGGTTGTCGCTGCCTGTTGTGCGCTACCAGGCGATACGCTGGAAAATATCGCATCTGCCTGTCACTGGATGAAACAAGCCGGAGAACGCGCAGTCGCCAGAAGCGAGGGGCCAGGCAGTTTTGTTCCACATTTCCTTGATGCGCTCTGGCAATTGACGCAGGAGGTGCAGGCATGAAACGAATTAACGCTCTGACGATTGCCGGTACTGATCCGAGTGGTGGTGCGGGGATTCAGGCCGATCTTAAAACCTTCTCGGCACTTGGCGCTTATGGTTGCTCAGTTATTACTGCACTGGTGGCGCAAAATACCCGTGGCGTACAGTCGGTGTATCGCATTGAGCCTGATTTTGTCGCCGCCCAGCTCGATTCGGTGTTCAGCGATGTGCGAATCGACACCACTAAAATCGGTATGTTGGCGGAAACCGATATTGTTGAAGCGGTGGCAGAACGGTTGCAACGTTATCAGATCCAAAACGTGGTACTCGACACCGTTATGCTGGCAAAAAGCGGCGACCCGCTGCTTTCACCTTCGGCAGTTGCCACGCTACGCAGTCGATTATTGCCACAGGTTTCATTAATAACGCCAAACTTGCCCGAAGCAGCCGCCTTGCTCGACGCGCCACACGCGCGCACCGAACAGGAAATGCTGGAACAAGGGCGATCGCTGTTGGCGATGGGCTGTGGCGCAGTGCTAATGAAAGGTGGTCATCTGGATGATGAGCAAAGCCCGGACTGGCTGTTTACCCGCGAGGGTGAACAACGGTTTACCGCACAGCGCATTATGACCAAAAACACTCACGGCACTGGTTGTACGCTCTCTGCGGCGTTGGCTGCACTGCGCCCGCGCCATACAAACTGGGCTGACACCGTACAGGAGGCAAAAAGCTGGCTTTCATCGGCATTAGCCCAGGCCGACACGCTGGAAGTTGGTCACGGTATTGGTCCGGTTCACCACTTCCACGCCTGGTGGTGAGCACCGTACTATAGCTGCTTTGGTTATTGTCAGCCTTTGGTGCTGACATTCAGGGATGAAACCAATGCAGTTGAGAATCACCAGTCGAAAAAAATTCACCGCTTTATTATGCGCTCTTGGGCTAATTTCCATCGTTGCAATTTATCCGCGTCAGACGGTGAATTTTTTCTATTCGACAGCAATTCAGATTAAAGACTACATCCACTTCTACGGTTATCGCCCGGTTAAATCTTTCGCTATTCGCATTCCTGCCAGTTACACCATTCACGGAATAGATGTTTCGCGCTGGCAGGAGCGGATCGACTGGCAGCGGGTGGCAAAAATGCGCGACAACGGTATCCGCTTACAGTTTGCTTTTATTAAGGCGACGGAAGGCGAAAAGCTGGTGGACCCCTATTTTTCGCGTAACTGGCAACTAAGCCGGGAAAATGGCCTGCTGCGCGGGGCGTATCATTATTTCTCCCCGTCAGTATCCGCTTCAGTTCAGGCGCGATTATTTCTGCAAACGGTGGATTTCTCACAAGGCGATTTCCCTGCGGTACTGGACGTAGAAGAGCGAGGAAAATTATCGGCAAAAGAATTACGCAAGCGGGTAAGTCAGTGGCTAAAAATGGTCGAAAAACGTACGGGAAAAAAGCCGATTATTTACTCAGGAGCCGTTTTTTATCACACCAATCTGGCGGGCTATTTCAATGAATATCCGTGGTGGGTTGCGCACTACTATCAACGTCGTCCGGACAATGAGGGAATGGCCTGGCGCTTCTGGCAGCATTCCGACCGTGGACAGGTCGATGGCATTAATGGTCCGGTGGATTTTAATGTGTTTAATGGCACGGTGGAGGAGTTGCAGGCATTCGTTGATGGGATTAAAGAAACGCCTTAAATAAGAAGCAGTGATATACTCCCACCAGATTCCCCGGCAGGAAAAAGACAAATGGAACAAGCGCATACCCAGCTGATTGCCCAACTGAACGAACGTATTTTAGCGGCGGATAACACGCCGCTTTATATTAAGTTTGCCGAAACGGTAAAAAATGCCGTGCGCAGCGGGGTGCTGGAGCATGGCAATATTTTGCCCGGTGAGCGTGATTTAAGTCAGTTAACCGGCGTTTCGCGCATTACGGTGCGCAAGGCGATGCAGTCGCTGGAAGAAGAGGGCGTGGTGACGCGTTCGCGTGGTTACGGCACGCAGATCAACAACATCTTCGAATACTCGTTGAAAGAAGCGCGAGGTTTTTCTCAGCAGGTGGTGTTGCGCGGGAAAAAGCCCGATACGCTATGGGTTAACAAGCGTGTCGTGAAATGTCCCGAAGACGTCGCGCAGCAGCTGGCGGTCGAGGCAGGAAGTGATGTTTTTTTGCTTAAGCGTATTCGCTATGTCGATGAAGAGGCGGTATCGATTGAGGAATCGTGGGTTCCGGCACATTTAATTCATGATGTTGATGCCATCGGGATTTCTCTTTATGACTACTTCCGCAGCCAGCACATTTACCCACAACGTACGCGTTCCCGCGTTAGCGCCCGGATGCCGGATGCCGAGTTTCAGTCACATATTCAGTTAGATAGCAAAATACCGGTGCTGGTGATCAAGCAAGTGGCGCTTGACCAACAGCAACGGCCTATTGAGTACAGCATTAGCCACTGTCGCAGCGATCTATACGTTTTTGTGTGCGAGGAGTAGTTCCTCGCGCGTTGGCGCACAATCACCGCCCCGATGCCCGACAACCCACGACGCCACTGCATTGCCCAGTAATACGGCATCCGCCAGTGTCAGACCAGAGGCCAGCCCGGCAAGTACGCCGCCGGCATGACTGTCGCCCGCCCCAATGGTGTCTACAACTTGCGTTGGAAATGCCGGAATGCAGCCAGAAGCGTCGTTGCTGAAATACCATGCGCCCTCTTTATCGAGACGAACGATCAACGGCGCGGCAAATTTCTCCTGCCATTGCTTGCCTAGTGTTGTTATCTCTGCGGATAAAGCAAAACGTTCGGCGGCAATCTCAGCCTCCTGACGATTGAGTGACACTAAAGGTCGATAGGCCATGATCCGCGCCAGTAATGCGTCCGGGATATCGCCAATACGTGGGCCAAAATCGATAAATGGCGTCACGTCTTGCAGCTTTTCCAGCCATTCCACTAACAATTCGCCGCAGGGCGAGGCCAGTTGATAACCAGAAAAATAGAGCAGGCTGCCAGGCGCAACGGTTAATCGTGCCAACCATTGGCGATTCCATTGATTTTCCACACCGCTGAATGACATAAAAGTGCGTTCGCCATCCGGCTCAACCAGCGCCAGACACCAGCCGTTATCGCCTTCAGCGTTATCGATCAGGCTGATTAACCCCTCTTTCGCCATCCGGTTGCGAATAATCTCCGCCCACACGCCCTGACCGAGCGGCAGGGCATTACCCGCTTCGATGCCGAGGCGCTTTAACGCCACGGCAATATTCAGTGCGCAGCCGCCAACGTTAACGCTCTGCTGTTTCAGTTCGATATCGCACCCACGCCAGGGCAGAGCGTAAGCGTCGGCGATCACATCAATGACCGCCGCGCCGACGACCATCACTGGCTGACGCGTGGTTAATTCAGGCAGCAGCGTGTGTAATCGAGCGCCGCTCATACCGCCTCCCGTTGTTGACGATATTTCGCCAGCGCTGTGGCATAGCGGTTGAAATCAAGCTGATTTACTGCATCCAGTTCCGCCTTTAACGCAGGATCGATAGCGTTAACGCCATGCAACGCGCCGCAAATTGCCGTCGCCATAGCACCGATGGTGTCTGTGTCGCCGCCAAGGTTAGCGCACAGGACGGCGCAACGGTTCGGGTCGGTTTGTGCCAGTTCAACCAGCGCAATGGCGCACGGAACGGACTCAATAGTGCTGGTACCTGCGCCAACGACCTGGTAAAGCTGTTCGCTGGCGGATTCGGTGCCGTCAGCATTGCGCACAATTTTCAGCGCAATCTCCAGACGAGCTGCCAGTGAGGCGCTGAAGGTAGTGATGCGTTTTTGTTGAGCATGTCGCGCAATTGAAGGCAGTGAATCAACAATCGCTGACCAGCTTTCTCCGTCAATGGCACGAGAAATCGCCCATGCGATGACTACCGCCCCCGCAACCGCCAGATCGGATTTATGGGTCGGGCTGGAGGCCAGCGCCACATCATCAATAAAAGAGTCAATATCGCGCGCCGGAAGCAAACAACCTAATGGCGAGACGCGCATCGCTGCGCCGTTGGTCACGCCGTTATTTTCCAGTTCAGCAACGAGTTTACCGTCGCGAATGGCGTTAAGCGCAATCTTCGAGGTCGGACCTAGTACGTTTTTGTTAAAGGCGTCGAAACGCAGCGCCCAGTCGAGAATATTACGCCCAATCAGATCCGGATCGATCTTGCCTTCACGTTCCAGTAACGCATCCGCCAGACACAGCGCCATCGAGGTATCGTCGGTGAATTCGGCGCGGTTAAAATAACAGGCTGCGTTATTCTCCTTTGGCCCAGGCAGAAAACGGTCAATCCAGCCAAAGTGTGCTTTGACGCGACTGCGCGGCCAAAGCTCGGAGGGCATCCCCATCGCATCCCCTAACGCCTGCCCATAAAGAGCACCGAGAATACGTTCTGTTTTCATTTAACTTCCCCTTGTGTCAACGCAATATCGCGATCATCGACCTTGATAGCCGTAATTTCGTTGTCGGATTCGCGGAAAAAAATCATGAACAGCACGGCGATAATGGCAATCATCACCGCGCCGAAAGTCCACATCCCGGCCCAGTTGAAAGTCAGTCCGTTTACCGGTTCCTGATAAGCGAACATCTTTTCCATCATCACACCGCCAAGACGATAGCCGAGCAAACTGCCGAAGCCCTGGCAGCAGAGCGTGATCAGCCCCTGCGCGGCGGTACGCATATGCACGGGGGCTTTTTTATCGACATAGATGTAAGCGGTAACGTAGTAAAAATCGTAACTTACGCCGTGCAGCAAAATACCGAGGAACAGTAACGCGTAGGTGAAATATTCATCCGCACTACCGTAAATAAAGAAGCCATAGCGGATCGCAGCGGTGACCAGACCAAGCAACAATACCTTTTTGATACCAAAGCGTTTAGTGAAAAACGGCAATGCCAGCATAAAGAAGATTTCAGAGAACTGGCCGAGCGTCATCCAGCCAGTGGCGTTTTTCATGCCAACTTCGGTCAGATAACCGTTGGCAAAGATGTAATAGAACGCCAGTGGCATCGCAAACAGGAATGAACAGAAGAAAAAGACGAGGAAGTTTTTATCGCGCAGCAGGATCAGCGCATCCAGGCCGAGCATGACTTTAATATCCATTTTGCCGGTGCTTTTTGGCGGCGTGTCGGGCAGGAAAAACGCAAACACACCGAGCAGAGCAGAACTTCCGGCGGTAATCAGTAGCGGGATGTTAGTCGGTGAGATATCGGCATAACCCAGCATTTGCGGCAAGAATCCACATGCCAGACCAGAGGCAATCCAGCCGATAGTGCCCATCACACGAATGCGTGGGAAATCACGCTCCACATCCGGCACGTTGGCAAAAGCGATACTGTTAGTCAGCGCAATGGTCGGCATATAGGTTAGCGAGTAGGCCAGCAGTAACGGGAAGAACCCGGCAAAAGTGGTCTGTTGCGCAGCGAAATACATCAGTACCGCGCCAGCGAACATCAATACCGCCAGCACTTTCTGCGCCGAGAAAAAGCGGTCAGTGATGGAGCCAACCAGAATTGGCGACAGGATCGCCGCAATGGCGGTACAGGCATACGACCAGCCAATTTCTCCGGCACTAAAACCGCTTTTACTTAACCACAACCACAATGGCACAAACCACGCGCCCCAGATAAACCATTCAACAAACATCATGAACGACAGCTTTGCTGTTGTTTTCATCTTTTAATTCCTTCATGACAGGTAATGTAAGGTACGCGATGACAATACCACTTAGTAATACCTTTTAAATACCTTTGCGGTGAAAACTTGACCGCGGTAACATTTTTTCTGATGAATCGAGCCAACAGAAAACGCTGAAAAAACATCCAAAAGATGGAAAAACTCGCCCGTAACGACCAGGATTATGATTGCCCGCAAAAGGCGGGCCAGGACAATCCATAGCCGATATCCAATCGGAATTTACGGGAGCATAGTAATGACAGATATTGCGCAGTTGCTTGGCAAAGACGCCGACAACCTTTTACAGCACCGTTGTATGACTATTCCTTCTGACCAGCTTTATCTCCCCGGACATGACTACGTAGACCGCGTGATGATTGACAATAATCGCCCGCCAGCGGTGTTACGTAATATGCAGACGTTGTACAACACCGGGCGTCTGGCTGGCACGGGATATCTTTCTATTCTGCCGGTTGACCAGGGCGTTGAGCACTCTGCCGGAGCTTCATTTGCCGCTAACCCGCTCTACTTTGACCCGAAAAACATTGTTGAACTGGCGATCGAAGCGGGCTGTAACTGTGTGGCGTCAACTTACGGCGTGCTGGCATCGGTATCGCGGCGCTACGCGCATCGCATCCCATTTCTCGTCAAACTTAATCACAACGAGACGCTAAGTTACCCGAATACCTACGATCAAACGCTGTATGCCAGCGTGGAGCAGGCGTTCAATATGGGCGCGGTGGCCGTTGGTGCGACTATCTATTTTGGCTCGGAAGAGTCACGTCGCCAGATTGAAGAAATTTCTGCGGCTTTTGAACGTGCGCACGAGCTGGGCATGGTGACAGTGCTGTGGGCCTATTTGCGTAACTCCGCCTTTAAGAAAGATGGCGTTGATTACCATGTTTCCGCCGACCTGACCGGTCAGGCGAACCATCTGGCGGCAACCATAGGTGCAGATATCGTCAAACAAAAAATGGCGGAAAATAACGGCGGCTATAAAGCGATTAATTACGGTTATACCGACGATCGCGTGTACAGCAAGTTGACCAGCGAAAACCCGATTGACCTGGTGCGTTATCAGTTAGCTAACTGCTATATGGGCCGGGCCGGGTTGATAAACTCCGGCGGTGCTGCAGGCGGTGAAACTGACCTCAGCGATGCAGTGCGTACTGCGGTTATCAACAAACGCGCAGGCGGAATGGGGCTGATTCTTGGACGTAAGGCGTTCAAGAAATCGATGGCTGACGGCGTGAAACTGATTAACGCCGTGCAGGACGTTTATCTCGATAGCAAAATTACTATCGCCTGATACGCCTCATACGAACAGCACCACCCCGTAGGACGGAAAAGGCGTTTACGTTGCATCCGGCATAAAAACACGCGCACTTCGTTACGGCTTCCCCCGGGAGGCCGTTTTTTTTGCCTGTCATTCTGATTAATTTTCATATTGTCGTTTTTGTGATCGTTATCGCGACATTTAAAAACAAATAATTTCATTATGTTTTGAAATCGAAAATAAATGACAGGATGTGAAAATGTACGTGGTATCGACAAAGCAGATGCTGAACAACGCGCGGCGCGGCGGTTATGCGGTTCCGGCATTCAATATTCACAATCTCGAAACGATGCAAGTGGTGGTGGAAACCGCTGCCAGCATGCATGCGCCGGTCATCATCGCCGGAACGCCCGGCACATTTACTCATGCCGGTACAGAAAATCTGATGGCGCTGGTCAGCGCGATGGCGAAGCAATATCACCATCCACTGGCGATTCATCTCGACCATCACACGAAATTTGACGATATCGCTCAGAAGGTTCGTTCTGGCATGCGCTCAGTCATGATTGACGCCTCGCATTTGCCTTTTGCGCAAAATATTTCACGGGTCAAAGAGGTGGTGGATTTTTGCCATCGCTTTGATGTCAGCGTCGAAGCGGAGCTGGGGCAACTTGGCGGCCAGGAAGATGATGTGCAAGTCAATGAAGCCGATGCTTTTTATACCAACCCCGTTCAGGCGCGTGAATTTGCCGAGGCAACCGGGATTGATTCCCTGGCGGTCGCCATCGGCACGGCTCACGGTATGTATGCCAGAGCACCGGCGCTTGATTTTTCTCGACTGGAGAACATTCGCCAGTGGGTGAATTTACCGCTGGTGCTGCATGGCGCGTCAGGATTATCGACTAAGGATATTCAGCAAACCATCAAACTGGGGATATGCAAAATCAACGTTGCAACGGAGCTGAAAAATGCCTTCTCGCAGGCGTTAAAAAATTACCTGACCGAGCACCCCGAAGCGACCGATCCCCGTGATTATTTGCAGTCGGCTAAATCTGCAATGCGCGATGTGGTGAGCAAAGTGATTGCCGATTGTGGCTGCGAGGGCAGGGCATAACGCACCTGCCATTTAACAAGGAAAAAACATGAAAACGTTAATTGCCCGGCATAAAGCTGGTGAACATATTGGCATATGTTCAGTCTGTTCTGCACATCCGTTGGTTATCGAAGCGGCGCTGGCATTTGATCGCAACAGCACGCGTAAAGTGCTGATTGAAGCAACGTCAAACCAGGTCAATCAATTTGGCGGTTATACCGGAATGACACCGGCAGACTTTCGCGAATTTGTTTTTGCGATTGCCGATAAAGTCGGATTTGCTCGTGAGCGTATTATTCTCGGCGGCGACCATCTGGGACCAAACTGCTGGCAGCAAGAAAATGCGGATGCGGCGATGGAAAAATCCGTCGAGCTGGTAAAGGCATATGTTCGTGCCGGCTTCAGTAAAATTCATCTTGATGCGTCAATGTCCTGCGCTGACGATTCCATACCGTTAGCGCCAGAAACGGTTGCTGAACGTGCCGCTGTGCTTTGTCTGGCGGCGGAAAGTGTGGCGACTGATTGCCAGCGTGAGCAACTGAACTATGTCATTGGCACTGAAGTTCCGGTTCCGGGCGGTGAGGCCAGCGCCATTCAGTCAGTACACATCACCCAGGTTGAAGATGCCGCCAATACTTTACGCACGCATCAAAAAGCGTTTATTGCCCGCGGTCTGGCAGAGGCGTTAACACGCGTGATTGCCATCGTGGTGCAGCCTGGTGTGGAATTTGACCATAGCAATATTATTCATTATCAGGCGCAAGAAGCTCAGGCGTTGGCGCAATGGATAGAAAAAACCAAAATGGTTTATGAAGCGCATTCCACCGATTACCAGACTCAGACGGCCTATCGGGAATTAGTTCGCGATCATTTTGCAATTTTGAAAGTCGGTCCCGCATTAACCTTTGCGTTACGCGAGGCGATATTTGCGCTGGCACAAATTGAGCAGGAACTCATCGCTCCAGAAAATCGTAGCCGTTGTCTGGCGGTAATTGAAGAAGTGATGCTCGACGAACCGCAGTACTGGAAGAAATATTATCGCCCGGGTTTTAACGATTCATTACTGGATATTCGTTACAGCTTGTCGGATCGTATTCGTTATTACTGGCCGCATAGCCGGATTAAAAATAGCGTCGAAACGATGATGGTGAATCTGGAAGGCGTGGACATCCCACTGGGCATGATTAGTCAGTATCTTCCGAAACAATTTGAACGCATTCAGTCCGGGGAATTATCAGCAATACCGCATCAGCTGATTATGGATAAAATTTATGATGTTTTGCGCGCCTATCGCTACGGCTGTGCGGAATAAGGACGGTATATGACTAACCTGTTTGTTCGTAGCGGAATTTCTTTTGTCGATCGTAGCGAAGTTTTAACCCATATCGGTAATGAGATGCTCGCGAAAGGTGTGGTTCATGATACCTGGCTACAGGCATTAATTACCAGAGAAGCAGAATTCCCTACCGGGATAATGCTTGAGCAGCACGCCATTGCAATACCGCATTGTGAGGCGATTCATGCTAAGTCGTCAGCCATTTATCTGTTAAGGCCAACAAATAAAGTTCATTTTCAGCAAGCGGATGATGATAACGACGTGGCGGTATCGTTGGTTATTGCGTTGATTGTGGAAAATCCGCAGCAGCAATTGAAACTTTTACGCTGTTTATTTGGCAAGTTACAACAGCCCGATATCGTCGAGACACTAATCACTCTTCCTGAAACCCAGTTAAAGGAATACTTCACAAAGTATGTTTTAGATTCAGACGAATAAATCCCTCTGTAACAATAAAAAGGACTATTTATGAAACGCAAAATTATTGTCGCTTGCGGAGGCGCGGTTGCGACCTCTACGATGGCGGCGGAAGAAATTAAAGAGTTGTGTCAGAGTCATAATATTCCTGTTGAATTAATCCAGTGTCGGGTTAATGAAATAGAAACCTATATGGATGGCGTGCATTTGATATGCACCACTGCCAGGGTGGATCGTAGTTTTGGCAATATTCCGTTAGTTCACGGCATGCCTTTTGTTTCTGGTGTCGGTATCGAAGCATTACAAAATAAAATTCTGACTATCTTACAGGGGTGACCTATGTTTTCAGAAGTCATGCGTTATATTCTCGACCTCGGCCCTACGGTGATGCTGCCGATTGTCATCATTATTTTTTCTAAAATATTAGGCATGAAGGCAGGCGATTGCTTTAAAGCGGGTCTGCATATCGGGATTGGCTTTGTTGGCATTGGCCTTGTGATTGGCTTAATGCTGGATTCCATTGGTCCGGCGGCGAAAGCGATGGCGGAAAATTTCGACCTGAATCTGCATGTGGTCGATGTCGGCTGGCCGGGCTCTTCACCCATGACCTGGGCGTCGCAAATTGCGCTGGTGGCGATTCCGATTGCGATTCTGGTTAACGTGGCGATGTTACTGACCCGTATGACGCGGGTGGTAAATGTTGATATCTGGAATATCTGGCATATGACCTTCACCGGCGCGTTGCTGCATCTGGCAACCGGTTCATGGATGATAGGGATGGCGGGTGTGGTAATTCACGCGGCGTTTGTTTATAAGCTCGGCGACTGGTTTGCCCGCGATACCCGAAATTTCTTTGAGCTGGAAGGCATTGCTATTCCACACGGTACGTCGGCGTATCTGGGACCAATCGCGGTACTGGTGGATGCCATTATCGAGAAAATCCCTGGCGTTAACCGAATTAAATTTAGCGCCGACGATATTCAGCGCAAATTTGGTCCTTTTGGCGAACCTGTCACCGTGGGTTTTGTGATGGGGCTGATTATCGGCATCCTCGCGGGTTACGATGTCAAAGGTGTATTGCAACTGGCGGTAAAAACGGCGGCAGTCATGCTGCTGATGCCACGGGTGATTAAACCCATCATGGATGGTTTAACGCCCATCGCTAAGCAGGCCCGTAGTCGTTTACAGGCGAAGTTCGGCGGTCAGGAGTTCCTGATTGGCCTTGATCCGGCGTTGCTGCTGGGACATACGGCGGTGGTCTCGGCAAGCCTGATTTTTATTCCACTCACCATTTTAATTGCTGTTTGTGTGCCGGGTAATCAGGTGCTGCCGTTTGGCGACCTTGCCACCATCGGCTTCTTTGTGGCGATGGCGGTCGCGGTGCATCGTGGAAATCTGTTCCGCACCTTAATCTCGGGTGTCATCATTATGAGCATCACCCTGTGGATCGCGACGCAAACTATTGGTTTGCACACCCAACTGGCGGCTAATGCGGGCGCGTTAAAAGCCGGGGGTATGGTGGCTTCAATGGATCAGGGCGGTTCTCCCATTACCTGGTTACTGATTCAGGTTTTCTCCCCGCAAAATATTCCCGGTTTCATTGTTATCGGCGCAATTTATCTTACCGGTATTTTCATGACCTGGCGTAGAGCGCGTGGTTTTATTAAACAAGAGAAAGCCGTTCTCGCAGAATAATTTTTACCTGAGGGGGAGGTTATCCCCCTTAACAATCAGGAGTTTTTATGAAATCAGTGGTGAATGATACTGATGGTATCGTGCGCGTAGCAGAAAGCGTCATTCCTGAAATTAAACATCAGGATGAGGTGCGGGTAAAAATTGCCAGCTCGGGCTTATGTGGTTCCGATTTACCCAGGATATTTAAAAATGGTGCACATTATTATCCAATAACGTTAGGCCATGAATTTAGCGGCTATATTGATGCGGTGGGATCCGGTGTTGATGATTTACACCCCGGCGATGCGGTTGCCTGTGTGCCGTTATTACCCTGTTTTACTTGTCCAGAGTGTCTGAAAGGGTTTTATTCCCAGTGCGCAAAATATGATTTTATTGGCTCGCGGCGTGATGGTGGATTTGCTGAATATATTGTCGTTAAGCGAAACAATGTCTTTGCACTACCTGCGGATATGCCTATTGAGGATGGCGCTTTTATTGAACCGATTACCGTTGGCCTGCATGCGTTCCATTTAGCGCAAGGATGTGAGAATAAAAACGTTATTATTATTGGTGCCGGAACCATTGGCCTACTGGCTATTCAGTGCGCTGTCGCGCTGGGAGCAAAGAGTGTGACGGCTATCGACATTAGCTCAGAAAAACTGGCACTGGCAAAATCTTTCGGTGCGATGCAAACATTTAACAGTAGCGAAATGAGCGCGCCGCAAATGCAGGGCGTTTTACGCGAGCTGCGCTTTAATCAGCTTATCCTCGAGACGGCTGGCGTCCCGCAAACTGTCGAACTGGCGGTAGAGATTGCCGGTCCTCATGCCCAACTGGCGCTGGTGGGCACGTTGCATCAGGATCTGCATTTAACATCTGCAACGTTTGGCAAAATATTGCGTAAAGAGCTGACGGTTATCGGCAGTTGGATGAACTACTCCAGCCCTTGGCCGGGGCAGGAGTGGGAAACGGCGAGCCGATTGCTGACAGAACGTAAGTTAAGCCTGGAGCCATTAATCGCTCACCGTGGAAGCTTTGAAAGCTTTGCCCAGGCGGTGCGTGACATCGCTCGTAATGCTATGCCGGGCAAAGTGTTGCTCATTCCCTGAAACCGGGGGCCAGCGTGATGCTGGCCCGGTATTGTGCAAAACAGATCATTCACCAATGGTTCCCCTTCGTTTACACTAGCCACAATTGAATATGGGTAAATGACGATGAATTCATTCGAGCGAAGGAATAAGATCATCCAATTAGTGAATGAACAGGGAACCGTGCTTGTTCAGGATCTGGCGGGAGTATTTGCTGCCTCGGAAGCGACAATCCGTGCCGATTTGCGCTTTCTCGAACAAAAAGGCGTGGTCACGCGCTTTCATGGCGGTGCGGCGAAAATAATGTCAGGTAATAGCGAAACCGAGACCCAGGAAGTCGGGTTTAAAGAGCGATTTCAGCTCGCCAGCGCGCCGAAAAACAGAATAGCGCAGGCGGCAGTCAAAATGATCCACGAAGGGATGACCGTTATTCTCGACAGCGGAAGTACCACAATGCTTATCGCCGAAGGATTAATGACCGCCAAAAATATCACGGTGATTACCAACAGTCTCCCGGCGGCGTTTGCCCTTTCCGAAAATAAAGACATTACTCTGGTCGTCTGCGGTGGCACGGTCCGCCATAAAACGCGCTCGATGCATGGATCTATTGCTGAACGTTCCCTGCAGGATATTAATGCCGATTTAATGTTTGTCGGTGCTGATGGTATTGATGCGGTTAATGGTATTACGACCTTTAATGAAGGTTATTCCGTTAGCGGTGCGATGGTGACAGCGGCGAATAAAGTGATTGCCGTTCTTGATTCATCGAAATTTAATCGTCGCGGTTTTAATCAGGTACTGCCAATCGAAAAAATTGACATTATTATTACCGATGATGCTGTGTCTGAGGTGGATAAACTGGCATTGCAGAAGACACGGGTAAAATTAATTACGGTGTAGTATTGTTCTGTATGCCGGATAAGGTGTTTACACCGTATCCGGCATTACGGATTCCCTCTGGTTCAACAGAGAATAGTTTGATTAACGCAACAATGGACAATCTGGTGGTAATCGACAACGCAACGCCGCCGGAAGTATTTCAATATGGAAGTTTTGCCCACTCAACGGTTCGCCATCAAGATTAAAAGTGATTTCGTGTGGGGCTTGTATATCAAACCACGACGAAGCACCTTCGATAATATTCGGGTTATCTTCGTCAGATTTTAAGGTTGATACGAGAGCCGGAAGAATTTCATCGCCGGTAAAAATGCGCAGTTGCAGCAAGCCATCGTTAATTAACGCGTTCGGGCACAATTGTTGACCGCCACCGGCCTGACGCCCGTTACCAATACCAATGACCAGGGCGTCACCTTGCCAGTGAAAGTTTTCACCGCGGATTTCACAACGGTCCGGTTGCAGAGTGTCCATGCGCATTAAGCCATGAATGATGTAAGAGACGCCACCCAGCGCGGCTTTTAATTTTTCCGGCGTTTCTGTGGTAATACGCGTCCCAAACCCGCCTGTCGCCATATTAATAAAACAGGTTTGTTTGTTGACCTGCGCCATATCTATCGCAATGACGTTACCGGCAATTGCCAGTTTCAGCGCCTTATCCAGTGCCTCAGGAATCCCTACACTGGTGGCAAAATCATTGGCGGTTCCTAATGGCAAAATTCCCAGCGCGGGTATGTCATCCCCCTCACACTGAATCAACGCCGTAGAAACTTCATTAATGGTGCCATCGCCACCACCGGCAATCACCGTTGCGACGCCCAACTTCCGGGCCTCCTCTACATATCGTGCGGCATCGCCTTTCTCCCAGGTGACCCGCACATGGATCGTCATTCCTTCCTCACGCAACAGCATAATTGCTTCGCGCAAGGGTAGATTGTCAGTACTTTTGCCATTAAGAATCAGTAAGCTGGCGGGAAATTCTGCCATGATCGTATGTGCCTTTATGATTGGTCTGTAGATAGTGTAGAGCAGAAAAGAAAAGGTGGAGTCAGAACAGGATGAAAGTCGGAGGATAAAAAGTCAGTTCAGGTATGGGGATTCAGTGGTTACCACCAGGAGCTTGCAATGGGGACAGTGAATGTTAACGGTAGCCACCGTTAAATTTCAAAAAAGAGCATATACCTAATATTCAACTAAACAGTGGCATCTTCAATATACTATTAAAAATATATTCCCCCCCCCCATGGGGTTACCCGGAAGGGCATCCGTGTATGTAATCCCTACTTATGTAGGAAATGTTGTACAGAACATTTATTATAATCCTATTCAATTATAATAATCATGCCATTATTATATTTAAACACCAGAGCGTGTCGTTGGTATTTAATGGGGGAAGGTGAGATGAAAAAGATAGCTGCTATATCATTAATTAGTATTTTTCTTATGTCTGGGTGTGCTGTACATAATGATGAGACAAGTATCGGTAAATTTGGCCTTGCATATAAAAGTAATATTCAGCGTAAACTCGATAACCAATACTACACCGAAGCCGAAGCTTCTTTAGCCAGGGGTAGAATATCTGGTGCAGAAAATATAGTAAAAAATGATGCAACTCATTTCTGTGTTACTCAGGGCAAAAAAATGCAGATAGTTGACCTGAAGACAGAAGGTGCAGGATTACATGGCGTTGCTCGTCTGACATTCAAATGTGGAGAGTGAGAATAGATTCAAGACTACCATGCACATATTTATTTTATCTGTGATGGGATATTCTTCAACACCATTATTGAATGTGAGTAATAATGACAAACAGATAGATGAAACTAAAGCAGAATTTTTATTTTATGCAGCCATCAGAAAATGATGTCAAAAATATTCCAATGCTTTAGGTTTATTTTTTGGTAAGCGTCAAACATGCGCGTTCTGGCTGTGCGTAACCGGAACCTGTGCGAGCACGATGTCGATAAGTGAAAGGCATCGTGCTATTAAGGGAGATTCTATCGATGTGGTCAATGGAAGACGGTGACCAGGGATAGGGCTTATGCATAAAAAATAAGCCCGTGTAAGGGAGATTTAGGGTGTCACCA
>UMFB01024471.1_pt1 | contig 40136 bp, 31 predicted proteins | sample 1964921 | NCBI WGS metagenome assembly UMFB01 (sample SAMEA4836037, study PRJEB28245) | human gut metagenome | biome: gut microbiome; material: fecal sample | place: Denmark | collected 2008
GCCGGGAGGTGCCGCTGCACTATGCCTCTCCGGCCGATTACGAGATGGTCTGTGGTTACCGCAAACGGTTCCGGGTGCCGCCGGTACAGGCTGCGCCCCGGCTGTTCCTCCGCTTTGACGGAGCCGCCCATCAGGCGGTGGTGCGGGTCAACGGCAGGGTTGCCGGGCAGCACCGGGGCGGCTATACCGGCTTTGCGGTGGAGATTACAGACCTTGTGGACCGGGAGGGTGAAAACCTGCTGACCGTGCAATTGGATACCCGTGAAGACCCGGCCATTCCACCCTTTGGCTTTGTCATCGACTACCTGACCTACGGCGGGCTGTACCGGGAGGTCTGGCTGGAAGCTACAGCAGAGAGCCGCCTGAGCGATTTGTTCGTCTACACGCCCACCCTACATGATGCCGTGGTGCAGTGGACGGCAGAGCTCACACCCGCAGCCGTGGCGGTCCGCATCCGGCTGGAGACCGCAGACGGCACCCTGCTGGCAGAGCAGACCGCACAGGCGGCAGAAACCGGGAAGATGCAGTTTTCCGTCCCGGACGCACAGCCGTGGGATACCGAGCACCCGGTTTTGCATCATGCCGTGGCAGAGCTTTTGAACTCAGCCGGACAACCCATCGATCGCAAACAGGTGACGTTTGGCTTCCGCACCGCAGAGTTCCGGGCGGATGGGCTTTTACCTCAACGGAAAAAAGACCTTCCTGCGGGGGCTGAACCGACACCAGAGCTACCCTTACATCGGCTACGCCGCACCGGAAAGCCTGCAGCGGGAGGATGCCCGCGTTTTGCAGGAGGAGCTGCACTGCACCGCCGTGCGCACCAGCCACTACCCTCAAAGTCCATATTTTCTGGACGAGTGCGACCGGCGGGGTCTGCTGGTGTTCACCGAACTGCCGGGCTGGCAGCACATCGGGGACGACAACTGGAAGGACGCCGCCTGTGAAATGCTGCGGGAGATGCTCCTGCAAAACCGCAGCCACCCCAGCATCATCCTGTGGGGCGTGCGCATCAACGAGAGCGTGGACGACGATGCCTTCTACACCCGCACCAATCAAATTGCCCATCAGCTGGACCCCAGCCGCGCCACCTCCGGTGTACGGTATCTGGAAAAAAGCCATCTGCTGGAGGATGTCTACGCCTACAACGATTTTTCCCACAACGGCGTAACGCCCGGCGCAAAGCCCAAAAAGGACGTGACCCCGGATATAGGCAAGGCACTGCTCATCTCGGAGTGCAACGGTCACATGTACCCCACCAAGCCCTTTGACGATGGCCCTCATCGACAGGAGCACGCCTTGCGGCACGTCCGGGTGCAGAACGCCGCCTATGCCAGCGGAGAGCACGCCGGGTGCTTTGGCTGGTGTATGTTCGACTACCAGACCCACAAGGACTTTGGCTCCGGGGATCGCATCTGCTACCACGGGGTGTTGGACAGCTTCCGCAACCCCAAATTGGCGGCAGCGGTCTATGCCAGTCAGGGCGATACTGACCCGGTGCTGGCGGTCAGCTCCTCCATGGACATCGGCGATAACCCCGCCGGGCAGCTGGGCACGGCCTATGTTTTCAGCAATGCTCAACAGGTAAGACTTTACAAAAACGATGTGTTCGTCACCGCCCTGCGCCAAAGCGAGTGGACGGCGTTGCCCCATCCTCCCTTTGTGATGGACGATACCATTGGCAAGCTGCTGGAAACGCAGGAGCACTTTTCACCCGCCAAGGCAGCCGCTGTGCGGGACTGCCTGCTGGCCGCCGGAAAATACGGCTTGGCGGGACTGCCGCTGGCCTACAAGGTCAAATTCGGCTGGTGTATGCTGCACTACAAAATGAGCTTTGAAGATGGCGTGGCGCTTTACGGCAAATATGTGGGCAACTGGGGCGGCGAAGCTACCCGCTGGCGGTTAGATGCCGTGCAGGACGGCAACGTGGTGCGTAGCGTGACCCTTTGCCCCAGTGCAAAGCTGCACTTGGAAGTCAAGGTCAGCCGGACGGCTCTTCGGGAAAAAAATACTTACGATATGGCGGCTGTCCGGGTGCGCATTCTGGACGAGAATGGCACCCCTGCCCCCTACGCACAGTTCCCGGTGCAGTTTGCAGTGGAGGGCAGCGCCGCCCTTGTGGGCCCGCAGACCGCCGTTGCCGAGGGCGGCATGACCGGAACCTATCTGCGCACCGTGGGCACTGCCGGAGAAGCCCTGCTGACCGTTTCTGCACCGCAGACCCAGCCCGTTGTGCTGCAGTTCACCATTGAAAAGGAGGATGCTGTATGGAACTGACCCTGAAACAGAAAACCGCATTTGGTATTGGTGCCGTGGGCAAGGATATGGTATATGCCCTGTCGGCTTCTTACGTCATGTATTATTATCAGGATGTGCTGGGGCTTTCGGCCGGCTTTGTGGGCGTCGTGCTCATGGCTGCCCGATTCTTTGATGCCTTCAACGACCCCTTTATGGGGGTTCTGGTGGCAAAGACCCGCACCCGCTGGGGACGTTTCCGTCCGTGGATCTTTTCCGGCACGCTGCTCAATGCGCTGGTGCTCTACGCCCTGTTTGCCGCCCCGGTGCTGAACGAAGCGGCGTTGATGGTCTATTTCAGCGTGGTGTACATCCTGTGGGGCGTCACCTATACCATGATGGATATCCCATACTGGTCCATGATCCCGGCCGTGACCCGCACCCCAAAAGACCGGGAGAACCTCTCCATGGTGGGGCGCACCTGTGCAGGCGTTGGCTCTGCCCTCATCGCTATGTTCACCATGCTGCTGGTGGGAGCCCTTGGCGGCGACAGCGAGCGCGCTGGCTTCCGCTGGGTGGCATTGATCGTAGCGGCAATTTTTGCAGTGACAGAGCTGGTGTGCTGCATTTCCATGAAAGAAATCACCCACAGTGAGATGAAGACCGCCACCGTAAAGGAGATGTTCGCCGCCCTGTTCCGCAACGATCAGGCTATGGTAGTGGTAGGCAGCATCGTGCTGATCAACTCGGCGCTGTACCTTACCTCCAACTTCATCATCTATTTCTTCAAATATGACCTTGGCGGTGCAGGCTGGAAAGCCACCTACACCCTGTTTTCCACCGTAGGCGGTGCGGCGCAGATCCTTGGCATGATGGTGCTTTACCCCTTGCTGCGCAAAAAGTTCAGCAGTACGCAGGTATTTTACCTGAGCCTTTTGCTGGCGCTGTGCGGCTACGGCATGCTGCTGGTGTTCTGCCTGACCGGCCTTTCCCATAGCCTTGCCATGCTGTGCATTCCGGGCGTGGTGGTGTTCGCCTGCAACGGTATGCTGAGCGTGCTGACCACTCTGTTCCTTTCCAACAGCGTGGATTACGGCGAGCTTAAGACCGGACGCCGGGAGGAGAGCGTTATCTTTTCCATGCAGACCTTTGTGGTCAAGGCTGCCTCCGGTGTGGCGGTATTCCTGACCGGCATCGGGCTGGACCTCATCGGCCTTGTGGGCAACACGGAGGAGACCGGCCCGGTGGCAGTACAAAGCGCCGGAACCCTGCTGGGTCTGCGCCTGATGATGACCGTTCTGCCCATGCTGGTGCTGGCTGGTGCGCTGGTGCTGTTCCGCCGCAAGTTTGTTCTGACCGATGCCCGCGCTGCGGAGATCAGCGCACAGCTTCACGGGGAGGAGGCGCACCATGACTGAAACGCTGCACTGGTACGCGGAAACTTCCGGTGGCGTACAGACAGGCAACTGCACGGTCACGGAGAATGGCGGTGCGCTGCATCTGACGGCAGACCTGCCCGCCGGAACGCTGAAGGCGGTGCGTGCCGAGATGCCGTGGATGATGGAAGTAGACGAGTGTCTGTTCATGAACGGCTACCAGACATGGACCTACAGCCCGGAGCTGGACCGTAACGGCAAGCTGCGCGGCACCGACCACATCCCCGGCTTTCTGCGCAAAAAATATGCCTTTGACCGCTACGGCGATTATCATTTTGCGCCTTATGGGCATCAAAAGGGGCAGAGCCACGGCTTTTCCTACTGCTATTTCCGCAAGGGCACACAGTTCCGGCTGGTAGCATCGCTGGACGAGAAGCCGGGCTACACCATCCTCCGCTACGACAGTGGCAAAACCCTGCTGACGCTGGAGCGTGACTGCGCCGGGGTGGAGCATCCCGGTGGCAGTTTCCCACTCTTTGACCTGTTTTTTGCCGAGGGCGGCGAGACCGATGTGTTCGACGGCTGGTTTCAGGCTATGGGCATCAAGCCCCGGACTGAAAAGAAGCTGGCAGGCTATTCCAGTTGGTACAACCGCTATCAGGACATCACCGAGGATACCATCCGGGAGGACCTGACCGGATGTCGCAGCCTGCTTTGTCTGGGAGACCTGTTCCAGATCGACGATGGCTGGGAGCCGCAGGTGGGCGACTGGCTGGAAACAGATGCACAGAAATTCCCCCACGGGCTGAAAGGCATGGTGGAGGAAATTCACGCCGCCGGATTTCAGGCTGGGCTATGGCTTGCACCCTTTGTGTGCGAAAAGGACTCTGCCGTTTTCCGGCAGCACCCGGACTGGCTGCTGAAGGTGAACGGTGCACCGTGGTGCTGCGGCAGCAACTGGAGTAGCTTTTATGCGCTGGATATCGACAACCCGGCCGTGCTGGATTATCTGCGCCGGGTATTTGACCGGGTGCTGAACGACTGGGGCTTCGACCTTGTCAAGCTGGATTTTCTGTACGGTGCTGCCCCCTTTGGCAACGCCCGCGAGAGCCGGGCAGCCCGGATGTACCGTGCTATGGAGCTTTTGCGCACATGGTGCGGGCAAAAGCAGATTCTCGGCTGCGGCGTACCGGTGATGCCTGCTTTCGGGCTGGTGGATTACTGCCGTGTCAGCTGTGACGTAGGGCTGGACTGGGACGATGTGTGGTATATGCGCCTGTTCCACCGGGAGCGGGTGTCCACAAAGCAGGCCATCAACAACACGCTATTCCGGCGGCAGCTCAATGGCCGTGCCTATGGCAGCGACCCGGATGTGTTCTTCCTCCGGGAGGAAAACTGCAAGTTGACGGCAGAGCAAAAACGCACCCTCGCCACGGTCAATGCCCTGCTGGGCAATGTGTTCCTTACCTCGGATATGCCGTCCCACTACACGGATGCGCAGCGGGCAGAGTGCCGCCGTCTGCGCGATATATTTGAACATGCAGAACAGGTGGAGGTGAAAACGGAAGAGGGGGCGGTTTGTATTCAGTATCTTCTGTACGGCAGACCGCAAAAGTTGCTTTGCAGCCCTTTTTAGAAAGCAGCCGAATATGTGCTTGTATAGTCATACTTTATAAATGGAGAAAATGGCTTATATTGGAGAAAAAACGCATTGCATCGATTGTTCCGGCTGGTTCCACTCCTGCGGATATGCGCTTTAATTTTGAAAATTGCTATATACACAGGAGCAGCTTGACCAGATTAAACAGGCTGAAGAACAGCGACTTCGGCAGCGGAGAATGGAGCGGGAAGCGAAAGAAAGGGAACGGCTGGCAGAACTGTATGAGGACTGCGATGATCGTTTTGCCTTTATTGCTGGATATACAGATGGTGGTGCACCGTTCGGTGTGATGTGGGAAGAAGTCGGCATTGCTCCGGGACTGCCATTTGAGGAAAAAGTGAAGCTCTATCACATGCAGATGTTAGGCTGATAATTGTGCAGACGGCATCTGCACGATTTGCAACAAAAAAGAGGAAGCGATCAAGGCTCCTCGAAGATACGTTATTTCAAAAAGTTGCTTTTATATTCCAGTGCGTGCAGATTATAGCCAAGTGTAGCCAGGTGCGCTACCTTCAGCGCAACCCGATTGATGTCGGTGGACATCGCACGGGCGATCTGCTCGGCTGTGTATCCATATTCATAGTAGATATGTTGTCCGTGACGCTGACATTATTTACCAGAACATCCGGCTTCCCGAATTCCTTTACACAGGTATTTATCATGCCTTCGCAGTCTTCCGCTTTGGAAACGTCTCCAACATACGGAACGATGCGGCCTGCTTCACCGGACAGTGATTCAGCCAGCGCTTCCAGACGTTCCCGGTGTCTTGCAACCGCGACGACGAAAGCTCCCTCCTTTACAAAATATTCCACAATGGCTTTTCCCATTCCGGAGGATGCTCCGGCGCAGACAGCCATATGAAATACAGAATAGGAAGTCGTGTTTTGTATCCTGTTATTTCGGGTTTCTGTTATCTACCATTATACTTGCATTTATATGAGATATTCTGCGGAAAAATAGGAGCATGAGCATTATGATAGAGACAGATATGCACAAATCTTTTGCAGGATAATGTGATGCAGTAAAAAAGTGCTTGACAACTCACCTTTCAGAGAATATGATAATACCATATTGAAAAGGTGATGAACGGAAAAAGTAGTCGTGGTTCTGTCTGCAGAGAGCTGCCGGCCGGTGCAAGGCAGCGTCAGGAAGCGATGAAACTGGTCCGGGAGCTGTCCACTGAAAGCTGTTTTGCCGGTAGGATGGAACGGATTCCCACCGTTACAGGGGAGGCGCGTTGTTGGATGCGTATTGAGCGGCCGCGTTTGCGGCAATGAGAGTGGTACCGCGGAGTGAATGCTTCGTCTCTTAATGTTTGGATTAAGGGACGGAGCTTTTTTTATTCTTTTATATGTTTTTCGTCCCTGAGCGCTACGAATCATGAAAGTGAGGACAAGAAAATGGGCAGAACGATTAAGATTTTTGACACGACCCTGCGGGATGGTGAGCAGTCTCCCGGATGCAGCATGAACCTGAACGAGAAAATCGAAGTGGCCAGACAGTTGGAGGCACTGCGTGTGGATATCATCGAAGCGGGTTTTGCTATCGCCTCCCCCGGAGATGCGGCGGCTATTGCAGCGATAGCGGATACCGTTAAAAACTCCACTATCTGCTCGCTGGCGCGCAGCAGCGAGAAGGATATCGACGCAGCATGGAATGCCATCCGGAAAGCGGAATCGGCGCGTATCCATACTTTTATCGCCACTTCTCCGGTCCATATGCAGTACAAATTGAAGATGACGCCGGAGCAGGTGATAGAGTCGGTCGCTCATCATGTTGCTTATGCGAAAAAATATTGCAGCGATGTGGAGTTTTCTGCAGAGGACTCCACCCGTTCGGAGCTTGATTTTTTGTGCCGTGTGTTTGAAACGGCTATCAGGGCGGGCGCTACAACGCTGAATATCCCGGATACGGTCGGTTATATGGTACCGGACGAATATGCGGCGCGCGTGCGCTATATCCGTGAGCATACGCAGGGAATTGAAAATGTGGTGCTGTCCTGCCATGTGCATAATGACCTCGGCATGGCGGTCGCTATCTCACTGGCAGGGGTACAGGCGGGGATAGACCAGATAGAGTGTACGATAAACGGTATCGGTGAGCGTGCGGGAAATGCGTCCATGGAAGAGTGCGTGATGGCGCTCAATACCCGTAAGGATGCCTTTGGTATCGAATGCAATATCGATACAAAGCAGATTTACCGCGCCAGCCGTATGATTCAGACCATTACAGGCGTTTCTATCGCACCGACAAAACCGATTGTCGGCGCAAATGCCTTTGCACATGAATCCGGTATTCATCAGCATGGCGTATTGGCAAATAAGCAGACCTATGAGATCATGACGCCGGAATCGGTCGGGATTCCGAAAAATGCCATCGTTCTGGGGAAACATTCCGGAAGGCACGCATTTGAAGACCGTCTGCGGGAGCTGGGCTATTCATTGGATAAAGAAAGCCTTGATAAGGCATTTGAAAAGTTCAAGGTGCTGGCGGATAAGAAAAAAGTCATTAAGGACAGGGATTTGGAGGCATTGGTCGGTGCGGTTCCGGTTTCCGGTGCAGAACGATATACGCTGGACCGTTTTGTGATCAATTCCGGAAATTCCATCACTTCTACGGCCGTTATCCGTGTGAAAAAAGGCAATGAGGTATTTGAACGCGTCGCTGCATCGGATGGCCCGATCAACGCAGCGTTCCGTGCTATTAATAAGATAGTAGGTAAAGATATCGAATTGACAGATTATTCGCTGAATTCTGTAACGGACGGCGAGGACGCTCAGGCAGAGGCTATCGTTAAGCTTAAGATAGACAGCGGAGAAGATGTCGTAACCGGGCGCGGCGTTTCGGTTGATGTGATAGAAGCTTCCATCAAGGCTTATATCAATGGCATAAACAAGTATTTTATCGAATAGGGACAGGGGGAAGAAAACGATATGGGAATGACGATGACGCAGAAGATACTTGCAAGGCATGCGGGGATGGAGGCAGTAACAGCAGGTCAGTTGATAGAGGCAAATGTGGATCTGACGCTCGCCAATGATATTACGGGGCCGGTCGCTATCCGGGAAATGGAAAAGGCCGGTTTTGATAAGGTGTTCGATAATACGAAAATTGCGCTGGTCATGGACCACTTTGCACCGAATAAAGATATCAAATCTGCAGAACAGTGTATGGAATGCCGGCAGTTTTCCAAAAAACACGGTATTGTAAATTTTTTTGATGTGGGAGCAATGGGAATCGAGCATGCGCTGCTGCCGGAGAAAGGACTGGTTGCGCCGGGAGAGCTGATCATTGGCGCAGACAGCCATACCTGTACCTATGGGGCGCTGGGCGCGTTTTCAACCGGCGTCGGTTCCACGGATCTGGCGGCGGGAATGGCGACCGGTAAGGCATGGTTTAAGGTGCCGGGAGCGATACGGTTTGTGTTAAAGGGCAGGCTGAAGCCGTGGGTATCGGGCAAGGATGTGATACTGCATATCATCGGGATGATAGGAGTGGACGGAGCGTTGTATCAGTCGATGGAGTTTGCAGGGGAGGGAGTTGCCTCCCTGTCGATGGACGACCGGTTTACCATCTGCAATATGGCGATCGAGGCGGGCGCAAAGAACGGGATTTTCCCGGTGGATGAAAAAACGATGGCTTATATCAGGGAACGCGTCGACCGGGAGGTGACGGTATTTGAAGCGGATGAGGATGCGGTCTATGACCGGGAGATAGAGGTCGACCTTTCCGCGCTCGAGCCGACGGTAGCCTGTCCGCATCTGCCGGAAAATACAAAGACGATAGCGGAGCTTGGGCATATCGAGATACAGCAGGCGGTCATCGGTTCCTGTACGAACGGCCGTATCGAGGACATGCGTGCGGCGGCGGCTGTCCTCAAGGGACGGAAGGTGCATCCGGATGTACGCACTATCATCATTCCTGCCACGCAGGAGGTTTATCTCCAATGCATGGAAGAGGGGCTGGCGAAGATATTTATTGAAGCGGGCGCAATTGTTTCGACACCTACCTGCGGTCCGTGTCTGGGCGGTCATATGGGTATTCTTGCTCATGGAGAAAGAGCCGTTTCCACGACAAATCGGAATTTCGTCGGACGGATGGGACATATTACCTCGGAAATTTATCTGGCAAGTCCGGCAGTAGCGGCAGCCAGCGCGGCAGCAGGCTATATCTGTGCGCCGGATGAGCTGAAATAAGAGAGGAGAGCGCGAACATGAATGCAAGAGGCAGAGTTTTTAAATATGGCGATAATGTCGATACGGATGTGATAATCCCGGCGCGGTATCTGAATATCGCGGATGCAAAGGAGCTTTCTTCGCATGCGATGGAGGATATAGACGCAGAGTTTGTCAAAAAAATGAAGCCGGGTGATATCGTTGCGGCGACCAGAAATTTCGGCTGCGGTTCGTCTCGTGAGCATGCGCCGCTCGTCCTGAAAGAGAATGGAGTTTCCTGTGTGATTGCAGCTTCCTTTGCCCGTATTTTTTACCGGAACGCCATCAATATCGGGCTGCCGATACTGGAATGTGAGGAGGCGGCAAATGCGATAGAGGACGGGGATATCGTTTCTGTCGATTTTGATACAGGCGTCATCACAAATGAGAGCAGGGGCGAAACCTATCAGGCAGCAGCTTTTCCGCCGTTTATCCAGAACATCATCAAGGCGGGCGGACTGTTGAAGTCCTTAAAAGAACGGGAGGAGTAAGCCTATGGAATACAATATTGCAGTTGTCAAAGGAGACGGTATCGGGCCGGAAATCGTGACGGAAGCGATGAAGGTGCTCGACCGGACGGGCGAAAGGTTTGGCCATACATTTCATTATCAGGAGGTACTGGCGGGCGGATGCTCGATAGATATGAACGGAGTTCCGCTGACGGAGGAGACGATAGAAATCTGTAAAAATGCGGATTCGGTATTGCTGGGTGCTGTAGGAGGCCCGAAATGGGACGAGGTTCCTTCGGAAATACGCCCGGAAAAGGCGCTTCTGGGGCTGCGTTCCGCGCTCGGTCTGTTTGTAAACCTGCGTCCGGCGCAGATGCATCGGGCACTGTCAGACGCCTGCCCGATAAAATCCGAATTTATCGGAGATGGATTTGATATCCTGGTCTGCCGTGAGCTGACGGGAGACGTGTATTTTGGAAAACATTATCGCCGGGAGAGTGAAAAGGGCTGGGGAGAGACCGGCGCGGATGATATGAATTATTCGGTATATGAGGTTGAGCGTATCGGCAGGAGAGCCTTTGAAATGGCGATGAAGCGCAATAAAAAGGTGTGCTCTGTCGATAAAGCGAATGTACTGGAAACCAGCAGGGTATGGCGTGAGACAATGCACCGCATCCGGGAGGAATATCCGGAGGTAGAATATACGGATATGTATGTGGATAACTGCGCGATGCAGCTGGTACGCAACCCCGGACAGTTTGATGTGATAGTGACAGGCAACTTATTCGGCGATATCCTGTCGGATGAAGCATCCATGATAACGGGCTCTATCGGTATGCTGCCTTCGGCATCCATTAACGAGAGCGGGAAGGGGATGTATGAGCCCATCCATGGCTCGGCGCCGGACATTGCGGGCAGGGGGATTGCCAATCCGATAGCGACAATATTGTCCTGTGCGATGATGCTCCGTTATTCCTTTGGTCTCGGGGCGGAAGCGGATGCGATAGAAAAGGCGGTGGAGACGGTGCTCGATGCCGGGTATCGGACGGCGGATATCGCGGTAAAAGGCGAAAAGGCGCTGTCTACCAGCGAGATGGGGGCGCTTATCTGTAAGCAGATTTAAAACGGAAATGAAGTGAAAAAACTACACGGAGAAAGTCTCGTATCGCTAAAATGTGGTGCGGGGCTTTTTCATATCTGGTTTCAAATCTGAAGAATTGAAAAAACAAATGTTAGTGCAGGGTGTTCCCGAAAGGTTTTAAGTATATTTTTTGCAGGAGATGTGATAAAATAGCGGTAGTATAAGGATATGGAGGAGATGATCATGGAAGAGACTTTTTTGACAGAAGTTGATATTAAGAAAGTTCGTCATTTAGAGAATATCCGGATTCCTTTGGATAACGAAAAAAGAAAGCATTTGATATTGACCGGTAAAAATGGAAGCGGAAAGACGAGTGTGCTGGAAACACTGGTTAAGACATTTGAGCTTATTATTTCAAAACCTCTATTTTCAGAGGAAATGGTAAATTATTATATTCAAGGCAGCAGAAAAAAAATAAATGAATTAAATTTTCCAGATTCAAGAAAAGATTCGGAGGAAGTTAGGGAAGAGTTAAATAAGCAAAAGATACGTCTGCAGAAATGGAAATCTGAATTAGAAAAAAGAGATACGGGGATTTTGCCGAAGTGGACTTCCAAAGCTTTGTTAGAAGAAAAGTATAATGAAGGGAATTATATTTTTGCATATTATAAAGCGGAAAGGGAGTTTCAGGTAGAAGAATACCGAAATATTGAAAAAATAACATTTCAGGATAAATATGGAATTTCTGAAAAGCCGGGCGCAAAACTGACAAAATATCTTGTGGATTTGAAAGCTACGCAGGCATTTACAAAGGATAATGAAAAAAAAGAAAAGATAGATAAATGGATTCAGGCATTCGAGAATATTCTGAGGATGATTTTTGAGGATGAAGGCCTTGAATTGAAATTTAATGATGAAACATTTCAGTTTTTAATTTGCGGGTCGGACAGGGAACCGTTTGATTTTAATACAATGTCCAGCGGTTATGCGGCTGTGTTTGATATTATCAACGATTTGATCATAAGGATGGAAGCGCGGTCGGGACTGCGGACAAAATTTGATATGGAAGGAATCGTTCTGGTAGATGAGATTGAAACTCATTTACATCTCGAACTGCAGAAAAAAATCCTTCCTATCCTGACAGAACTTTTCCCGAATATACAATTTATTATCACGACACATTCACCATTTATTTTGAGTTCTTTAGAGAATGCTGTTATATATGATCTTGAGAATGGAACGCTTGTAAAAAATGGTTTGCAGAATTTGCCATATGAAGGGATTGTAGAAGGATATTTTAAGGCAGATGCATTGTCGGAACAATTAAGGGAAAAATTTTTGAAATATAGGGAACTTGTTTCTAAAAAGGAATTATCTGATGAAGAATATGCAGAGGTAGATCGGCTGGAGTATTATTTAGATGAAATTCCGGATTACCTTGCGAAGGAATTGACGACAGAGTATAGTCGGTTAAAATTAGAATTTTCCAACAGGGGGTGAAGGGGATGGTAAAAATAGAAAGAACCCTGATTCCTCCGGAGTCGCTGGATATTGAAAAGCAGAAAGTGAATGGATGTTATAATAGACCGGATGTGATGCGGCAGCTGAGAGAAGACTTCCATGATAAATGTTATATTTGTGAGTTGGGAGGATTATCAGACCCGGAAGTAGAACATTTAAGGCCGCATCACGGCAGAAAATTGGCAGAAAGGGTTTTTGACTGGAATAATTTGTTTTATGTATGTCCGCACTGCAATAATTTGAAAAAAGAAGCGAAATATGATGATAAAATTATAGATTGCTGTATTGAAGACCCGGAAGAAAGGCTGGAACAAATTTATGAAAATGGACATGTAAACGTAAAACATATGGTGGAAGATGAATGTGCTGCTATGACTGCAGAACTTATACAGGATTCTTTTGAAAAACGCAATACCGGAATTCGGGAGGCCGCCTGCCAGCATAGAATAGACCGTTTGGCGGAGACAATGAATATCCTGTATAAAACCTTGGAAAAACATAAGGAATATCCGGAATCTGAGCGATATATGAGAAGTTTAAGGACTGCTTTAAGCAGAAAAAGTGTTTTTGCGGCATTTAAAAGAAATTATGTAAGAAAGTATATTGCAGATTATCCCGACTTAAAAGATTTATTGATATAATATAAAATACCCTGAGGGGGTTTTTATGCAAGCTCTGACATACATTGAAAATGGAATTTTTAAATTAATTGAAAAAGGCAAGCCCGTGCTGCAGAATCCCCGCGATGTAGTCGTCCGGGTAACGTTGGCATCCATCTGCACGAGCGACCTTCATATTAAGCACGGTTCCGTGCCCCGCGCAGTGCCGGGAATTACGGTAGGACATGAGATGGTCGGCATTGTGGAGCAGGTCGGAACAGAGGTGAAAACGGTCAGACCGGGAGATAGGGTGACCGTAAATGTAGAGACCTTCTGCGGCGAATGTTTTTTCTGCCGGAATGGATATGTGAATAACTGTACGGATGAAAACGGCGGTTGGGCGTATCGTATGTGAAAAAGATACGGCGAGAGCCGGATTCGTGCGGGAGCATTATCCTGATGTGTTCGTCTGCGCTCCTGAGGAATGCGAGGAGTTTGTGCGAAAAAACTCTGACCACGGAGGAGCCGATGTGGTTTTGGAGGTCGCAGGCGCGAAGAATACTTTCGAGCTTGCGTGGAAATGTGCCTGTCCCAATGCGGTCGTGACAGTGGTTGCGCTTTATGACGAGGCACAGAGCCTTCCGCTGCCTGATATGTACGGGAAAAATCTGACCTTTAAAACAGGCGGTGTGGACGGCTGCGACTGCGCGGAGATACTGGAACTGATAGAGGCGGGGAAAATCGATACAACGCCGCTCATCACGCATCGCTTTGCCCTGGAGGATATCGAGCGGGCATATGAGATATTTGAAGGCAGGCAGGACGGCGTCATCAAGGTGGCTGTGACAATGTGTGCCGGGCAGCAGTAACAACAGATCATGGATCAAAATAACAGAAAAATGCGAAGGAGAACGAGAGAATGGAAAAGTCAACGGTTTATTTTACGGATTTCCGATGTCAGGTAGGGACGAGCCAGCTGGATAAGTTAAAAAAGCTCTGTATTGCAGCGGGGATCAGAAATATTGATATGAACGGTAAGTTCGTAGCAATCAAGATGCATTTCGGAGAATTGGGAAATCTTGCATTTCTGCGTCCGAATTATGCGAAAGCGGTAGCTGATTTGTGTAAGGAGCAGGGCGGAATGCCGTTTTTGACTGACTGCAATACGCTGTATCCGGGCAGCAGGAAAAATGCGCTGGAGCATCTGGATTGTGCGAATCTGAATGGATTTAACACGATTACAACGGGCTGTCAGATCATTATCGGAGACGGACTGCGCGGAACGGACGAGGTAGAGGTGCCTGTCGCAAATGCAGAGTATTGTCCTGCGCCGAAGATCGGACGGGCGGTAATGGATGCCGATATTTTTATCAGTCTGACACATTTTAAGGGACATGAATCTACGGGCTTTGGCGGCGCGATTAAAAACATCGGCATGGGATGCGGAAGCCGCGCCGGGAAAATGGAACAGCATACAAGCGGAAAACCTGCAATTGACGCAGAACTGTGCAGAGGATGTCACCGCTGCGCGAAGGAATGTGGAAGCGATGCTATTTCCTATGTGGATGGTAAGGCAGTAATTGATTATGATCTGTGTAAGGGATGCGGACGTTGTATTGGCGCATGCAGCTTTGATGCCGTATACAATTCCAATGATTGCGCAAATGAACTTTTGGACCGGAAGATGGCAGAATATGCGATGGCAGTCTGTCAGGACCGCCCGTGCTTTCATATTTCGCTGGTGCAGGATATCAGCCCTAACTGTGACTGTCATGGCGAAAATGATGCGCCGATTCTGCCGGATATCGGAATGTTTGCAAGCTTTGACCCGGTTGCGCTGGATCAGGCGTGCGCGGATGCCTGTCTGAAGGCAACTCCGATTGCGGACAGTCAGCTGGGCGAGCATCTGGCACAGGAAAACTGGCATTGTCATCATGATCATTTCAAGGATTCCAATCCGAATATTGAATGGAAGGCGACACTGGAACAGGGCGAAAAAATCGGCCTTGGTACGAGAGAGTATGTGTTGAAACGGATCTGAAATGGCAAAGAATTATCAGAAAACTATTTATGCCTGCTTTACGGGGTATATTGTGCAGGCAATCGTCAATAATTTTGTACCGCTTTTGTTTTTGACCTTCCAAAGTACTTATGGGATTCCTCTGTCACAGATCACATTGCTGATTACGCTGAACTTTCTGCTTCAGCTTGCAGTTGATCTGTTGTCCATCGGATTTGTGGATAAGATAGGTTATCGGGCGTCAATGGTGATCGCACACATCTGCGCGGCAGCGGGGCTGGTGCTTTTGACAGTTCTGCCTGAGGTGATGCCGCCCTTTGCCGGACTTTTGACAGCTGTGCTTGTGTATGCAGTGGGCGGCGGGCTTTTAGAGGTTCTGGTCAGTCCTGTGGTGGAGGCGTGCCCGACCCGAAATAAGGAGAGCGTCATGAGTATGCTGCATTCCTTTTACTGCTGGGGACATGTGGGAGTGGTGCTTTTGTCCACTCTGTTTTTTGCGGTATTCGGGATCGAAAACTGGAAGTTTATGGCGTTGATCTGGGCAGTGATACCGCTTGCAAATGCTGTCGCGTTTACACGCGTGCCGATGGCGCCGCTGGTAGAAGAAGGGGAAAAGGGACTGTCGTTAAAAGAGCTGTTTTCTACGAAGGTATTCTGGATTTTCCTTTTGATGATGACATGTGCCGGAGCAAGCGAGCAGGCGGTGAGCCAGTGGGCGTCCACGCTGGCGGAAAAAGGGCTGGGGGTGAGCAAGACTGTCGGAGACCTGGCAGGTCCGATGGCTTTTGCCATACTGATGGGAGCTTCCAGAGCCTTTTACGGTAAATACGGGGAAAAGATAGATTTGGATAAGTTTATGAAGCTGAGCTGTATCCTGTGCATGATTTCCTATCTGAGCATCGCGCTCATCCCCATCCCGGCGGTGGCGCTTTTGGGCTGTGCGCTGTGCGGAATGTCGGTAGGTATCATGTGGCCGGGCACGTTCAGCAAATCTGCGGCGGTGTTAAGACAGGGCGGCACGGCAATGTTTGCATTTCTGGCGCTGGCAGGAGATCTTGGCTGCTCAGGAGGCCCGACGCTCGTCGGATTCGTGTCAGGTCTGTTTGGGGAAGATCTGCGGAAAGGAATTTTCGCAGCGCTTATTTTTCCGCTTCTGCTTCTGGCAGGGCTGTGTATGGAAAAGAGGGCAAAAAAGGCGGCTGTATAAGCCGCCTTTTTTGCAGAAAATCAAAGCTTTCCGATGAGATATTCCTGTCGGCCATCCCGTAAAAAGACAGGGAGGGTGTCCAGAGGAGCATCGGCATCGATCCACTGACCGCCGGAATAAATCTGACCGGTACGCGCGTCCGTCCAGGATGCGCCGGAAGGAAGATACACCCGGCGGCTTCTTGCCTTTTCGTGGCATACGGGAGCGACGAGGATATCGGGGCCGAACAGGTAGGAATCGGTGATATCCCAGCATTCCTTATCATCCGGAAATTCATAAAACAGGGCGCGGATGACCGGGTCGCCGTTTTCATGTGCCTGCTTCATAAGAGACCTTGTGTAATCACGAAGAAGCTCCCGGAGCTGGATGAATTTTACGAGGATGGGGTAGGCTTCCTCTCCGAAGCTCCATACCTCATTATCAGCGCCTGTGCCTTCCCGCTCTTCTCCGGCGCGGTTTATGATGGGAGAAGAAGGCTGGCGGCAGCCGTGAAGCCGCATGACAGGGCAGAAGGCGCCGAACTGGAACCAGCGGACAAGCAGCTCGCGGAATCCCTCGTCAGCAATCTGTCCCCCATGGAAACCTCCGATATCGGTCGTCCACCACGGGATACCGGACAGACCCATATGAATGCCGGCGCATATCTGTTTACGGAAATCCTCGTAGGTTGACATGATATCGCCGGACCAGACAAGTGCACCGTAGCGCTGACTGCCGGCCCAGGCGCAACGGATGAGGTTGACGATGTCATCCTGTCCGCTTTCCTTTTGACCTTCGTAAAACAGGCGGGCATATTCCCGGGGGTAGATATTGCCGGTTTCTATAACAGGGCCCGCATGATACCGGTAATTTTCATATTCATAGGTAGTAAATTCCGGTTCCGCCTCGTCCAGCCAGAAGGTTTTGATGCCGAGATCAGCATAATTTTTTTTGCATTTTTCCCAGACATATTTCCGCGTCCGGGGATTGGTGGCGTCCATGAACACGTTGTTTCCATGGAATATCATCTGTACGTCGATGCCGGAATTGATTTTGACGAGCAGCCCCTGCTGTTTCATTTCTTCATAGTTTTCACTGCGCCAGTCCACCTGCGGCCAGATGGAGACCATCGTTTCAATCCCCATTTCCTTGAGCTCATCGACCATGGCTTTCGGGTCAGGGAAGTATTCCTCGTCAAAGCGCCAGTCGCCGCAGCGCGGCCAGTGATAGTAATCGATGACGATAACGTCCAGCGGAATGCCGCGCTTTTTGTATTCGCGGGCAACGTTCAGAACCTGTTCCTGATTGTAATAACGCAGCTTGCACTGCCAGAAGCCGAGTCCGTATTCGGGCATCATCGGGGCTTTTCCGGTAGCGTCCGCATAGGACCGCTCGATGGCGGCAGGAGTGTCTCCGGCGGTTATCCAGTAGTCCAGCTGGCGGGAGCAACGGGCGGTCCATTCGGTCGTGTTCATGCCGAAATGTACTTCTCCAACGGCGGCATTGTTCCATAAAAATCCGTATCCGAGGCTGGAGATATAAAAAGGGATGCTGGCCTGGGAATTGCGGTGGGCGAGCTCCAGATTATAGCCCTTTAGGTTCATTGCCTCCTGCTGATATTGTCCCATACCGTAAATCTTTTCAGACGGATCGGAAACAAAGGTCGCCTTTAAAGAGTAGCCGCCTCCGGGAAGAGCCTGAAAGGAACGGGGGCGGAGGCAGAGCGCTCCGCCATTGGGGATTTCCTGCAAAAGGATTTCATTTTTTTGATTATAAAAGGTAATCTGAAGATTATTTCCCCAGGGCTGAACGACAAGTTCAGCACGGATTTTTCCATTGGTGATGACGGCTTTCATGTCTTCGATAGAGATGTCAGACTGTGAAAAAGCCGGCTGCAGAAGCGCTGCGCTGCTGTCTTCGATGTCGCCTAAAATGGTTGAGCGGACGCGCAGGCTGTCGGGCCCCCATGGGCTTACCATCACGGTTTCGCCGTTTTCCCGGAAAATAAGGCTGTCGTTTTGAATTTCAAAATACTGCATATATACCTCCTTAAAGCGCTGTGAGCTTTTGAGCTGTATTTTCTTTCTGGTTTAAGCATAATCCGGGATACTTAAAAAGTCTTTCATAATTTTGTGCAAACATGGTACAATATTGATGTATACCATTGTAATAGAGGGAAAAATAGCATGAAAAAGGGGTTGCGTAAGTGAGACAGGATAAAAAGGGGAGTTATAGAGAAAATATCGTGCATATGACAGGAGCGCTGCCCTATTCCGTTCATCGGAGTTTTTTTGGGGAAAGAGATACACAGGCGCTTTATCTGCACTGGCATCCGGAGATGGAGCTGTATTATCTGGAGACAGGGACGGTCAAATTTGTTGTGGAGGACCGCAGTTTTATTGTATGTGCGGGGGAAGCGGTTTTTGTTCCGGGAAATCTTTTACATGGGGCGACTTCTCTGGAAAACAGAGGCGGTTCGTTCCGCGCGCTGGTGTTTTCGGGCGATCTGATCGCAGACCCGGGAAGAGGGGCGGGATTTGTACGATATTTGCAGCCGGTGTTTCAGGACGCGTTGGAATGTTGTTGTATTTTGCGGAAAGAGGAAGACTGGCAACAGGAGGTATTGGATGATTTAAAGCGGCTTTTTGAACTGGAGGATATCAGAGACGGAGGAGGAGCGGACTGTCGTCTGGCAGCGGCAGGACTTATTGCGGTCATCTGGCAGCAGCTTTACAACAGATGCTTTTCGAAGACAGCAGCAAAACAGCGGCCGGAGGATATGCAGAAGGTAGCAGATTATATCCAGGCACATTATCAGGAAGAGATTTCACTGGAAATGCTCGCGCAGACCGCTCACATGAGCGAAGGGCAGCTGTGTCGCAGATTTCACAGGGATATGGGGGAAACGCCATTTACCTGGCTGAAGCGGTGCCGCATAAAAAAGAGCTGTGCATGGCTTGCTGCATCCGATAAAAAAGTGGCGGAAATATGTACTTTATGCGGCTTCAATAACGTCAGCTATTTTAACAGGGAATTCCTGCGGGAAATGAAAATCACTCCTTCGGAATATCGGAAATTATGTAAAAATCCTTTTGATAAAACAGGGGAATGAAGCTATTTTGTTTCCAGAATCAATTTGAGCTTAGAACTGGCTGTACCAGGATTAAAAGAGGGCATCTCGACCGGCGCCTCCTTTTGTGGTATAATCCAGTATTATGCCATCATGAAGGGAGGCGTTTTTTAATGGGCGGACAAGAATCTGAAAAAACGAAAAAACACATATGTGCCGGTCTGTTGGCCCATGTGGACGCGGGAAAGACTACGCTTGCGGAAGCAATATTGTACCGGACGGGAATGCTGCGCAGGCTCGGCAGGGTAGACCATCAGGACGCCTTTTTGGATACGAACGAGATGGAACGCGCGCGGGGGATCACTATTTTTTCAAAGCAGGCGCGGCTGGATATAGGAGATTGCAGTGTGACGCTTCTGGATACGCCGGGACATGTGGATTTTGCGGCGGAAATGGAACGCACTTTGCAGGTACTGGATTATGCGGTGCTTGTGATAAGCGGAGCGGACGGCGTTCAGGGGCATGTGGAAACGCTGTGGAGGCTTCTGGCGCGTTATCAGATTCCGACGTTTTTGTTTGTCAACAAGATGGATCAGGACGGCACGGACGAAGGGGTGCTCATGGAAGAGCTGCAGGAGCGGCTGGATAAAAACTGTGTGCGTCTGATGTCCATGCCGGAGACGGCGGATGAAGAAGCGAGGGCAGCCGGGGCGCAGCCTTTTGGGAATGGTGCGCTGGCTGTAGACGAGGATTTTTGGGAAAATGCGGCGATATGCGATGACGGGCTTTTGGAACGGTATCTGGAAGGGGAAGAGCCGGACTGGGAAGATATTGCCGGTCTGGTTCGGCAGCGGAAGCTGTTTCCGTGTTTTTTCGGGTCCGCATTAAAGGTGTGCGGCGTGGACGGACTGCTGGCGGGAATGGAAAAGATGATGCGCCAGAAGCAGTATCCGGACAGCTTTGGCGCGCGGGTCTATAAGATAACGCGGGACGGTCAGGGCAATCGTCTGACTCACATGAAAATTACGGGAGGCAGCCTGAAGGTCAAACAGCTTGTATCAAACGGGGAAAATACAGGCGGCAGAACTTCCGGCGGCAATACAAATGTCGAAGGTACAGAGGAACGTTGGGAAGAAAAAGCAGATCAGATCCGGCTGTATGCGGGAGACGGATATGAAAATGTGACGGAGGTATCGGCTGGGGAAATCTGTGCGGTGACGGGACTTTCAAGAACCTTTGCGGGGGAAGGGCTTGGAATAGAGAGCGAGCCGCAGATTCCGGTGCTGGAGCCGGTTTTGACTTACCGGATAGAGCTGCCGGAGGACATGGATGCGCATACGATGCTCCGTCATCTGCGTCAGCTTGAAGAGGAAGAGCCGGAGCTTTCTATCGTGTGGGAGGAGGCTTCCGGGGAAATCTGTGCCCAGGTAATGGGCGAGGTGCAGGTGGAAATCCTGAAAGATCAGATTCGCGAGAGGTATGGCGTACAGGTATCCTTCGGAGAAGGAAGTATCGTCTATAAGGAAACGATCGCAGAGCCGGCAGAGGGAGTCGGGCATTTTGAACCGCTGCGGCATTATGCAGAGGTGCATCTTTTGCTGGAGCCTTTGGAGCGCGGCATGGGGCTGCAGTTTGGCACAGCGTGCAGCGAGGATGTGCTGGACAGAAACTGGCAGAGGCTGGCGATAGGGCAGCTGGAGGAAAAACGCCATAAAGGTGTGCTGTGCGGGGCAGAGGTCACGGATATGAAGGTGACGCTTTTGACTGGGCGGGCGCATCTGAAGCATACGGAGGGCGGCGATTTCCGGGAGGCGGCGTGGCGGGCGCTCCGTCAGGGGCTGATGCGGACAAAGAGCATCCTGCTGGAGCCGGTTTACGAATTCCGGCTGGAACTTCCCGCGGAGAATGTAGGACGCGCTATGACGGATGTCCAGAGGATGTATGGCAGCTTTACGCCGCCGCAGCTGGAGGGAGAGCGCGCCTTACTCACGGGAAAGGCTCCCGTCGCCTGCATGAGAGGCTATCAGCAGGAAGTAACGGCATATACGAGGGGGCGCGGCCATCTGTTCTGTACGTTAGGCGGATATGAGCCGTGCCACAATGCAGAAGAGGTGATAGCGGCTGCCGGGTATGACCCGGAAGCGGATTTGGACAACACGCCGTCTTCTGTATTTTGCGCGCACGGGGCGGGATTTGTTGTGCCGTGGGATCAGGTGGAGGAATATATGCACCTGGAAGCCTGCTATGACCCGGATACATGGGATAAGGACAGCGCGGAAGAAAACGGAGCGGTTTTTGACGGCGCTGCCGGCATCCCGGACGGCAGCCGGCCGAAAAAAGGGCGCAGACAGGAAGCAGAGCAGCCCTTTATCAGTCAGGAAGAACTGGAAGAGATTTTTAACCGGACATACAGGAAATCGGAACAGGAGCGCGGCGGTTATAAAAAGCGGCGGCAGGAGCAAAAGCCCGGGAGGCTTTTTGAGCGCAGCAGCTTTGAGGTAGAAAGCTTCCCCAAAAGGACGGCAGAAATAAAAAAGCCGGAGGAGGAATATCTCCTGGTGGATGGCTATAACATCATTTTTTCATGGGAAGATTTAAGGGAGCTTGCGAAGGTGAATATCGAGAGCGCGCGGGAGCTTTTGGAGGAGGTCGAGGTCACGCAGAAGCTTATCCGGGAGCAGATGAAAAAAAGCCGTGAGCCCAAAAAGAGCGGGGAAGAAAAGGTCAGAGAACGGAATTATCTGTTTGACCATCTTCCGGAGGAACTGGCGGAATATATGGAAGATGTGCGGCTGGGGCGCAGGGAGTTTTGAGGGGATTGTACAGAAAAGAAAAATGCGGTAAGATGAACTCAGGCGTAACAGTTTCTGTGATTTAAATTGATATTTTGGGAGGAAATACACATGTTTTTTACGGAAAGAAAGCTGGAAGGCAGGATTGCTGAGCTGGCGCAGTACCGTTATCGGGAGACGAAACCTTTTTTAGGATTTCTGGCAAAGCAGGATATGTCAGGGCTTGTGAACCCGGATGCACCGACGGATTTTTCAGGATGGGAGAAGATGCCGCTGGGCGCTGACTGGAAGGGGCGCGACCTGTATCTGTGGCTGCATGCTGACGCACATATTCCTGCAGAGTGGGAAGGAAAGCGCGCGGTCGGTGTGTTTGACTTTGGCATGACGGGAGACGGGAATAATTTCGGATTTGAATCGCTTTTATATGTAGATGGGGAGCGTTATCAGGGGGTGGATGCAAACCATAAGGAAGTATTTTTTAAGCCGGAGAAATACGGCAAAGAGGTGAGTCTTACGTTTCGCCTCTGGTCGGGACTGGAAGGCGGCGGACAGCCCAGGGAGATGGAGCACCGCTTAAAGAGCGCATTCCTTGGATGGCTGGATGAGAGTACGGATGACCTGTACTATCTAGGCTCAATGGCGCTCAAAACGGTACAGCAGCTTTCAGAAAAGGAGCCGCTGCATCATGAGCTTTTGACTGTGCTGGACAGGGCGTTTTATGTGATAGACTGGTCTTATCCGGGCAGCGACAGCTTTTATGAGTCTGTAAAAAAGGCGGATGATATGCTGAATGATGCCATTGACGGAATGGACAAGCGTTCTGATATCAATGTTTATACGGTAGGACATACTCACATCGATACGGCATGGCTGTGGAGACTTAAAAATACCCGTGAGAAGTGTGAGCGTTCCTTTTCAACGGTAATGCGTCTGATGGAGATGTTCCCGGAATATTTCTTTCTGCAGACACAGCCTCAGCTGTACGAGTGGGTAAAAGAGGACAACCCGGAGCTGTATGAACAGATAAAAGAGCGGGTTGCGCAGGGACGCTGGGAAGCGGACGGCGGTATGTGGGTCGAAGCGGACTGTAATTTAACAAGCGGAGAATCGTTGACCCGTCAGATACTGCTCGGAAGCAGGTTTATAAAGGAAGAGTTCGGAAAGGACGTTGAATTTTTATGGCTTCCGGATGTGTTTGGATATTCATGGGCTCTGCCGCAGATTTTGAAAAAATCCGGCATCGATATGTTCATGACAACGAAGATAAGCTGGAATCAGTATAACCGGATGCCTCATGATACGTTTTACTGGAAGGGCATCGACGGCAGCAGGGTGCTGACACACTTTATCACGACACCGGAGCCGGACCGTCCGGAAGACAGCTGGTTTTATACTTATAACGGGCAGCTCGTCCCCCGCACAGTGAAGGGCGTCTGGGACAGCTACAGCGAAAAGGAGATGAACAGGGATCTGCTCGTATCCTACGGCTATGGCGATGGAGGCGGCGGGGTGAACCGCGACATGTTGGAGCAGCGCCGCAGGCTGGATAAGATTCCGGGACTTCCTCATGTGAAAACATCGACGGCGGGAGAATATTTCAGAAAGTTAAAAGAAAATGTGGAAAAGACCGACCGTTTTGTGAATACATGGGATGGGGAGCTGTATCTGGAATTTCATCGCGGAACGTATACAAGCCATGCGCATAACAAGCGGATGAACCGTAAAATGGAGCTATTGTACCGCGAGGCGGAATATTTTACGGTGCTGAGGGCTCTTTTGGGCGGTGATTTAGCGCTCGCGCAGCAGGAAAAGCTGACGGAAGGCTGGAAGCACATTTTGACGGACCAGTTCCATGATATCATTCCGGGCTCTTCGATATTTGAAGTATATGAGGATTCCAAAAAGGATTACGAGTGGATAGAAAAGGTCGGTATGGAGGTGGAGGAAGCGTTCCTTGCCGATGCTGCAAAGCCGGAGGAAAACGTATTCACCGTATTTAACAGCAGCGGTTTTCATATGGATGGAACGGTCGTGCTCCCTGCATCAAAAGAGATAAAGAGGGCGCGTCTGGCAGACGGGACGATTCTGGACAGCCAGCAGACAGACGGCGGACTGGCGGTCTATCTGCCGGAAACGGCTCCTATGGGCGCGGTGTGCGTGACGCTGGAGGAAGGCGAAGAACCCGGGATGCATGAGGATACCAGGTTTGTCATAAACGGACGCCGTATCGAGACTCCTTTTTATAAGCTGGAGCTTAACGAGGCAGGGCAGATAACCCGCCTGTTTGACAAGGAAGCCGCCCGTGAGGTGCTGCCGGAAGGCCAGCGCGCCAACGTGCTCCAGGAGTTTGAAGATAAGCCGATGGGGAGCGACGCGTGGGATATCGATATTTTTTATCAGGAAAAAATGAGGGAAGTGACTGATCTGACCGAGTTTTCCGTAAAAGAATGCGGCACAGTGCGTCTCGTGCTCCATATGGCGTGGAAATATATGAATTCCGAAATTGAGCAGGATATGATTCTGTATGCTCACAGCCGCAGGATCGATTTTGTGACAGAGGCAGAATATCATGAGCGTCATCAGCTGTTAAAAGCGGCGTTCCCGGTAGACATCCGCACGACCTACGGGACTTTTGACGTGCAGTACGGCAATGTGCGCCGGCCGAACCATTGGAATACAAGTTGGGACCAGGCGAAGTTTGAGACGGTCGCACATCGTTTCGCAGACCTTTCCGAGTATGGTTACGGCGTCAGCCTGTTAAATGACTGCAAGTACGGTCATGATGTAAAAGATAATGTGCTTCGTATCACACTGATCAAGGCGGCGACTTATCCGGATCACAGTCAGGATCAGGGCCATCATGTGTTCACTTATTCCCTTCTGCCTCATGACGGCGATTTTGTGCAGGGCAAAACAGTGCAGGAGGCGAGCGGATTAAATATGCCTCTTCATGTGACGGCAGGACGGACAGAGCTGCCTTTTGAGAGCTTTATCGCGTTTGACCGTGAGTGCGTAGAGCTGGATGCCGTAAAGAAAACAGAGGACGGAAGATATATCGCTGTCCGATTCCATGATTTTACCGGAGGAAGCCATAAGCTTACGATGAAAACGGGATTTGGATGGAAGAGAAGCTGCCTGTGCGACCTTCGCGAGCGTCCGTTGGAGGGCTGGAAAGAAAGAGGAGATACAGGAGAGCTTTCGATGACAGTAAAGCCGTATGAGATAGTGACGATATTGTTTGAAGTGTAAAAATGATGTTGGGAGCAGCGACCGCGATGGCGCTGCTCCCTTTTGTATACTCCTGTTATGTTTTCAGTCGTCAATTTCCCAGTCCGGCACGGCGCCGTCTGCCTCTGCGATGCCGGCATGCTTAAGGGCAATCTTTTTGCCTGCTTCTTCCCCTATATCATTGGATTTTGAGACCTGCGCTGCAGGTGTGACCGGGACAGAGGCACTTTTGGCGCCTGCGTGCGTTCTGCATCGGAGGACGTTTCTTCCAGCGCATATTCGCTCTGGGACAGGATGACGGAGAGCGGGGTGCGAAGTTCGTGGGAAACATCGGAATTGAACTGCTTTTGCCCGGCAGAACCGGAAGGGGAAATCGTTATATTTTTCATGAAAAACATAGGGAACAGTACTTGTTTTTTAGTCGGGTTCTGCTATAGTTAAGAGAACAGGCTGAAAGATAAACGGGGGCAAAAGAGGAAGATGAAACAGTTTTTAAGCAAAAAATTCGACAGTCCGTTATTTGACACAAAACAGATTTTTTCGATGCTGACGCCGCTCATTATGGATTCGTTTTTTGTATGTGCGATAGGCATACTGACGACGGCAATGATAAGCTCGTCCAGCCAGGAATCGGTATCGGCGGTAAGCCTTGTGAGCCCACTCTATATGATGATATATGCGGTCTACAATGCGATATCGGCGGGCGGAACGGTCGTGGTGGCCCAGTTTAAGGGAAAGGGCGATGTTGAGAAGATGAAACGCGCGGCAGGGCAGCTGATGGTGGCAACGCCGCTGTCTGCCCTGATTGCATGCGTGATACTCGTTGTGTTCGCAGACCCGTTGGTACATACGCTGTTCGGGGGCGTTGGAGAGGCGGTGCTGGCAAAAGCGGAGCAGTATCTGATAGGCATTGCGATATCCATGGTTTTTCTGGCGGTATATATGAGTGGATTTGCAGTGTTTCGGGGACTCGGCGAGACAAAGCTGTGCCTGAGGCTGACAGTCATTATCAATCTGCTGCATTTTGTGGCGAGCTTTGTATTTATCAATCTTATGCAGCTCGATATCATGGGGAGCGCGCTGGCGCTGAATCTGGCGAGGTTTGTGGGAGGCGCTGCCGCGATATGGATGCTGTTGTCTCCAAAGAGCATCCTGCGCGTGGAGAAAAGGCATATTCTGCCGCTGGATAAAAAGATTTTGAAGGAGATTTTCAGAATAGGTATCCCGTACGGAATGGAGCAGCTTTTTATGAACGGCGGCGCCATGATAGTGCAGATATATATCGCGCAGCTGGGGGCGGTGAGCGTGGCGGCAAACGCGGTTGCAAATTCGACGTTTTCCCTGTTTTATGCGGCGCCGGGCGCGGTCGCAACACTGGCGGTGACGGTAATCGGACAGTGTATCGGTTCAGGGGATAAGGCGCTCGCACGCCGGTACGGAAAGTCGATGATATGGCTGTGTACGGCACTGACAGTGGTTTCCCTTGCGGTCGGTCTGCCGCTCATGCCTCTGATATTAAAAATGTATCAGGCGCCGGATAATACGGTATCTGTCATTTACAGCGTGTTGGCGATTGCGGCGGTATGTATGCCGTTTTTCTGGCCCGTGTCCAACATCCTTCCGGCGGTCATGCGTTCGGCGGGAGACGCATCGTATGCGTCCTATTTTTCACTCGTGACTATGTGGGCTGTCAGGGTGGCGCTGGGGTATGTGCTTGCAGTCTGGCTGGAACTTGGCATCCAGGGCGTATGGATTGGTATGTGCATGGAATGGGCGGTTAAAACACTGGCATTTTGGAGAAGATTTAAAGGCGATAAGTGGCTTTCGCATAAGCAGGAAATATGATGGATTACTGTTTGCGCCAGCCTCAAATACTTGCCGTTTGAGGCGTGAGAACATATAAGATAGCATTTGGAGAAGAGGAATGTGATGCTGGGAGACAGAGAGCGGTTTTTAGAAAAATATGCAGTCCCGGAGGAACTTTTTGAGCAGTCGGGGATGGAATGGGATGAGCTGTGTGCCATAGCGGAGGACTATGCGTACCGGGTGGACGGTTTTTATATGATAAGGGATATGTTTTTGAAAGAGCTTATCGAAAACCGTGAGGGGCAGACAGGGCTTCATTCCTATCGCACGCGCATTAAGACACCGGGACATCTGGTGGAAAAGATAATCCGCCGCAGAGTGGAGAATTACGAAAAATATAAGGATCTGACGAAGGATAATTATCTGAAATTTGTGACGGATATTATCGGATTTCGGGGACTTTTGCTGTATCGGGAGGATTGGGTAGTATTCCACAAGTATCTGCTGGAACACTTTGAGAACAGGCCGGAATGGTATGTGAAAAACTGTATCTCAGATTTTGAGGAATGCCGTGACCGCTATATGGCGGAAGCGCCAAAGGTGCATATGCGTCCGGGAGATTTTGCGGATATTTATGCGGACTGGATACCGAAGGAAAATATCTACGATCAGAAATATTATCGTTCGGTGCATTATATCCTGAAATACAGAGGCGTTTATGTGGAGGTCCAGGTGAGGACACTTTTTGAGGAAGGATGGGGAGAGATAGACCATCATATCCTCTATCCTTATAAAAAACAGGATCCGATGCTAGCGGAATTTTCAGAGCTTTTGAACCGTCTGTCAGGAATGGCGGATGAAATGGCGTCTTTTTACCGGCGCCTGCAAAATGTGCCCGGCGAGAATTTCATGGACAAAAAAAGCATGGTCAACAGTGATTTTATACGTGAAGAGGATGAAGAAACAGACTTGTAAAAGAAGTGCTCAGGGAGTAAGATAGGGGTATAAAGGGGAACAGGAGGGAAATCCATTGAAACTGAATTACAAAAGAACATTTCTGATAGGACTGGCATTTTTGTCCATCAGCGCATTCTGGCAGATGTATGACAATATCGTGCCTTTGATATTGCAGGGGACGTTTCATCTGAACGAGACGGTGACGGGGACTATCATGGCGGCGGATAACGTACTGGCGGTATTTCTTCTTCCGCTTCTCGGTACCCTTTCGGATAAGGCGGATACAAAATTAGGAAAGCGGACTCCGTTTATCGTGGCGGGCACGGCGCTGTCAGTTGTTTTAATGATGCTCCTGCCCATAGCGGACCGCACGGAAAATTTTGTATTATTTGTAGGAGGTCTGTTTTTCCTTCTGATAGCGATGGGACTTTACCGGTCTCCGGCAGTGGCGCTTATGCCTGACCTGACGCCGAAGCCTTTGCGGAGCCAGGCAAATGCCGTCATCAATCTTATGGGGGCAGTAGGCGGCATCTATACGCTGGGGCTCATAAGCCTGTTATTAAAAGGCGGAGAAAAGCCGGATTATACGCCGGTATTTATCGGCGTTGCCGGGCTGATGGTCATTTCCGTTGTGCTGCTCGTGCTCACGATACGGGAAAAGAAGCTTTCCGCTGAAGTGGCTCTGGAAAATCTTGAAGAAGAGCCGGAGGAAGAGGTAAAAGCGGACAGGACCGGAGTGCTCGCACCGGAAGTAAGGCGAAGCCTTCGCATGATATTGATTTCTATTTTTCTGTGGTTTATGGCATATAATGCCGTAACGACGGCATTTTCAAGATATGCCCGCACTGTATGGGGGATGGAAGGCGGCGGTTTTGCGAACTGTCTTATGGTGGCGACAATCGCTGCTATCATCAGCTATATCCCGATAGGCATCATCTCTGCAAAAGTCGGCAGAAAAAGGTGTATCCTGGGTGGACTGACGCTTATGCTCATCAGCTTTTTCGCTGCGATATTCTTTCGGCAGTATCATGTGTCGATCAACCTCGGCTTTGCGCTCATAGGTATGGGCTGGGCGGCGGTAAGCGTCAATTCTCTTCCAATGGTGGTGGAGATGTGTTCCAGCGGGGATGTGGGAAAATATACGGGACTGTATTATACGTTTTCGATGGCGGCGCAGATATTCACGCCGATATTGTCCGGAGCATTTTTGCAGTATGTATCGTACAGGACGCTGTTTCCTTACGCATGCGCGTTTACGGTAGCGGCGATGGTGACGATGAGCATGGTGCGGCACGGGGACAACCGGCCAGAGTTAAAAAAGAGCCTGTTGGAACATTTTGATACGGAGGACTGAAGATGAAAAAAAGAACGGCAGCGGCGCTGACAGCCGCAGGAGCTTATCTGTATGCGGTTTCACCGCGTTTGGCAGACCGTCCGGAGCGGATGCCGAAGGTATATTATGCGCACAGAGGACTGCACGATAATATTTCAGACGCGCCGGAGAATTCACTCGCCGCTTTTCAGAAGGCTGTGGACGCGGGCTATGGTATCGAGCTGGATGTGCAGCTGACCAAGGACGGCAAAGTCGTCGTGGTACATGATTTTAACCTGAAAAGGATATGCCGCATCGATGCAGATGTGGACAGCCTGACCTATGAGGAGCTGAAAAAGCTGTCCATTTACGGGAGCAGCCAGCATATTCCGCTGTTTACAGATGTCCTTGAGCTCGTGGATGGAAAGGTACCTTTGATAGTAGAGCTGAAGTATAAAAACAGACAGAGCGGCATATGTGAAAAGACACAGGATATCCTGAACGGATATGAAGGTGTTTATTGTATCGAGTCATTTCATCCTCAGGTGCTTAAGTGGTATCGCGACAATTATCCGCACATCTGCAGGGGACAGCTTTCGATGAATTTTCAGCGGGACGATGGCTCGAAAGGAATCCAGTATTTTGTGATGCGCCATTTATTGACGAATTTTCTGACGCGGCCGGATTTTGTGGCCTATGACTGTCGTGCAATGAACGCAGTATCCAAGACAATCTGCCGTACATTGTTCGGCTGCCCGGCTGTGGCATGGACGGTAAAGTGTCAGGCACAGCTTGACGCCTGCCGCAATAAATTCGACTATTTTATTTTTGAAGGCTTTGTGCCAAGAGATTAAAAGGAGGAAAAATATGCATAATCAGTTGACGGAAAACGATATAAAAAAGATGGAAGAGGAAATCGAATACCGGAAACTGATCGTTCGTAAGGAAGCGCTGGATGATGTGAAGCAGGCGCGTGCTCAAGGCGATCTGTCGGAGAATTTTGAGTACTATGCGGCAAAAAAATTTAAAAACAAAAACGAGAGCCGTATCCGGTTTTTAGAGCGGATGATAAGAACTGCGGAGGTCGTTTCGGATGAATCTGCCGAAGATGAGGTCGGCATGAACAACCGTGTTGAAGTATGGTTTGAAGAAGACGATGAGACAGAGAGCTATAAAATCGTGACGACGATGAGGCAGAATTCCCTGGAAGGGCTTATTTCCGGGGAATCGCCGCTTGGCAGGGCTCTGCTTGGGAAAAAGATTGGTGACCGCGTTTTTGTGGACATGGGAAATGGAGCGGGCTATCATGTGGTGATACGCGCGATCGATAAAAGCGCGGGAGAGGACGATAAGCTGAGAAGCTTTTAGGTTTTGGAAAAGAGAGGACAGCATGAAGGTTATGATCACCGGCGCAGGCGGTTTTTTGGGAAGCCGCCTGCTTTCTTTTTACAGGGACAAATATGAGGTATGGGGAGTGGGACACAGGGAGCTGGATTTTACGGATGTGTCAGAGACGATGAAGGCGGTAAAACGTTTTTGCCCGGATGTGCTCGTACACTGCGGAGCGGTATCGGATGTGGGAACGTGTGAGAAAGAGCCGGAGCGTTCGTTTCTCGTAAATGTGACGGGCAGTGAAAATCTGGCAAAGGTGTGTGCTGAAACCGGGACAAAGATGGTATTGTGCAGCTCTGATCAGGTATATTTTGGGGAAAACGGAGCGGATGAAAGGGATGCAGCCGCATTTCTTCAGCCGCATGGAGAGGAGGAAATTTTAAATCCGCATCCGGTCTATGGCAGGCAGAAGCTTTTGGCAGAGCAGCTTTGCCTTGCAGCGCTGCCCTCCTGCGTGTGCCTGAGACTGACATGGATGTATGATGTTCTGACATCAGAAGAGAGGCAAAAAGGAAGGACAAATCTGGCATCAATGTTTTTGGACGCGATGCAAAATGAAACGATGGTGAGTTTTTCCGCAACGGATTGGCGCGGAGTAACAGATGTGAACCTGTCGGTAGCTAATATGGAAAAGGCATGGGAACTGCCCGGCGGCGTTTACAATTATGGAAGCTCTGCCTGTGGAAGCATATATGAGGAAATGCGGCGGGCGGCAAAAGAGCTGGAGCAGCGTACCGGGAAAAGAGTCAGGATTGAAGAGGCTCCGAAGGGAAATCTTCGGAATCTGACGATGGATACGGGAAAGGCAGAACGTTTCGGTATCAGATTTCCGGAGACGGCAGAAGGGCTGGCCAATTTTCTGGCTGGTATCAAAATATGAAAGGAAGGCATCTTTTTGGATGCAGGTATCCCGATAATAAAACCCCCGCCGGAACACTTTGGAAAAATGTTCCGGCGGAGGTTGATGTTGCCTGTATGACAGCAGAGTTTATTCTATGGCTTTGCGGTCTTTGGAGGGGATGTCACTGCCGTTTGCACCGGTATCACAATATCCATCTGTATCGTTTTTGACGGCGATTTTTCCAACGATAAGGTCTATGACCGCCGACGACAGAGATACGGTGATGAGTGAGAACAGAATTTTTTTTACCGGGATATAGCTTAGCGAGAGCATCAACACCGTGAAATCGGTGAAAAAGTATGCGCGGGAAAGCTTAAGACCGGTAAATTGATGGATGATGAGCGCCAGCGCGTCGTCGCCTCCTGAAGCGCCGCCCCTGCGGACAATGAGTCCGATGCCGACGCCGACAAACAGCCCGCCGAGTATCGCCGCGATGAGCGGACGGTCAGAAAAAGACGGGAGCACCGGTCCGATAAATTCCCAGAGGCGGTACAGCAGGGCATAGCAGCAGGTCGAAAAAAAAGCATTTTTTAAAAATGCAGAGCCAAGGAGTTTCCAGCCGACCGCATAACAGGTGAGGTCGAGAATAAAGGAAAACACACCGGGTGAAATCCCTGTCCAGTGGTTTAAAAACAGAGTCAGCCCCAGTATTCCTCCTTCGGTTATCTGGCTTTGGCTGTGGATGTTGAATAACCCAAACGAAAGGACAGCTGCGCCGAGTACCATGGAACCGTAGTGCAGAACAGTATCTTTATTTAATTTTTTAAAACGCAATTTCTAAAAATCCTCCGACTCTCCGGCAAGTCTCTGGCAAAGCTCCAGAAAAGGCTTGCCGTATTTTTGATATTTGAGCTCACCGACGCCATGGACAGTAAGCATTTCTTCTTTGGTCTGAGGCAGAAGGACGCACATGGATTCCAGCGATTTGTCAGAAAAGACAAGATAGGGCGGAATATGCTGTGCGCGGGCGATTTCGGTTCGCAGCCTGCGAAGCTCCTCGAAAGGGGCGCTTCCGGAATGAGCCGAACGCTTTCTGCCGTTTTTGTCCGTGCCGGGCGCATTCCCGGCATCGGCAGGCGTCTGCGTAGTCTTCCTTGCCGCCTTCATCGAGAGCACGGGGCGGAATTCCCCGGTTTCCGAAAAGAAGGTCAGTCCCTTTTCCTTCACTTTTAATATAGGAAACTGGTCATCAGTGACGACCAGATAATCCGTCAAGATAAGATGATTGAGCACCTGACGTAAAAATACGATGGTCTGGAATGCCTGTGAGCCGTAGTAATGATTGGAGTCCAGGCCAAAGCGCATCACTTTCTCATTTTTGCTCCCGCGCAGTGTGTCCAGAATGACATTGACGCCAAAACGCATGCCGCTCGTAAGGACGCAGCCTATCAGGTCGTTTGCGATGGAGGTAATGTCTACGGTTTCAAAGGTATTCAGACAATTGCTGCAGTTGCCGCAGTAATTGGAGCCGTATTCTCCGAAATAGCGCAGCATATAGTCGCGCAGACAGTCGGTGGTGTGGCAGTAAAACGTCATTTTTTTGAGACGTTCCCGGTCGCGCTGTTTTACAAGTTCCAGCGCTTCTCCGGTAAGCTCGTCATTGTCCCGGTCCTGCTCGATGAAAAACTGGTTTGTGATGACATCCTGACCGCTGTAAAAAAGGATACAGTCCGCCTTTGCACCATCGCGGCCGGCGCGGCCGGCTTCCTGATAATAGCTTTCCATATTTTTGGGCATATTGTAGTGGAGCACAAAGCGCACGTTTGATTTGTCGATACCCATTCCAAAGGCGTTGGTCGCGACGATGATGGGAGCCTCGTCATAGGTAAAAGCCTCCTGATTGGCACGCCGCTCTTCGTCGGATAAGCCCGCATGATAACGGGTGGCGGAGAATCCGTCCGCCAAAAGTCTGTCGCATACCTCTTCGACATTTTTTCGGGTGGCGCAGTAGATGACGCCGGAGCTGTCGGGATGCGCGAGCAGATATTCTCGGATGCCGCGGTATTTGTCCTTATCATGACGCACTTCAAAATAAAGGTTTTTCCGGTCGAATCCCGTGACAGTCACATGGGGCTCTTCCAGGCAGAGCATCCGGATAATGTCCTCTTTTACCTCCTTTGTGGCGGTGGCGGTAAACGCGCCGATAACCGGACGGGAGGGAAGGGACTGGATAAATTCGGGAATCTTTAAATAGCTGGGGCGGAAATCCTGCCCCCACTGGGAGACGCAGTGCGCTTCGTCCACGGCGACCATGGAGATCGGTACAGATGAGGAAAACTCCATAAAGTCATCGGTTAAAAGGCGCTCGGGAGCGACATAGATGATTTTATAACGTCCTTCCTTTGCGAAAGCCAGCGCTTTTTTGTATTGATTCCATGAAAGGGAGCTGTTTAGATATGCCGCATGGACACCCATCTGGTTGAGGGCGCGCACCTGGTCTTTCATGAGCGAGATGAGCGGTGAAACGACAAGTGTGATATCGGGCATTAAAAGAGCGGGAACCTGATAACAGACAGATTTCCCTGCACCGGTCGGCATGATGCCGCATACGTCCTGTCCGGAAAGAAGGCAGTCGATGAGCTCCTCCTGCCCCTCCCGAAAAGAATCATAACCGTAATATGTTTTTAAAATATCATATTTTGTCTGACAGTTTGCGTTCATTAAAATGCTCCCTTTCCTCCCTCTGCGGGATGTATCCAAGATTCTAGCATGCTTTTGTAAGAAGGGCAAGGGGCGTGAGAACGCGGTTTGGGGGTGAGCGGTCTGTTTTAGAAAGCAAAACTTCCAATAGGCCCGCGAATGCTGCTGTTTGCCGGCAAGCCGGCCAATACGGGAAACAGCTGATAAAATGAGGATAGAATCTTTGAAATTTATGTCTTGAAAGAAGTCGGAAAAACCTTTACTATATAGGTATAAATTAAGAGGAAAAAGGTGCGTAGAGCGCACCGGGAGAGGAGTACACCACTGATGAAAGAGAATTTACCTGAATCTTTACAGAAGCTGATCCATAAGGTTGAGGAGACGTTCCATGACGACCCGGACATGGTGAACCTGTTTATCAACTGTTTTTCCAACACACTTGATACGACAGTAAAGAAGATGGATGACGGTACGACCCATGTGATAACCGGCGATATCCCGGCGATGTGGCTGCGCGATTCCGTAGCGCAGGTCCGCCCTTATCTGGTTGCTGCGGCTGAGGATCAGGAGATTTCCGACCTGCTGGCAGGCCTGTCCCGCAGACAGTTCATGTTTGTGAACCACGACCCTTATGCGAATGCATTCAATCAGGAAGATAATGGCCTTTGCTGGACAGAGGATGAAACAGACCGGACGAGCGGCTGGCTGTGGGAACGCAAATATGAGATTGATTCTCTGTGCTATCCCGTGCAGTTCGCATATCTGCTTTGGAAGAATACAGGACGCACAGACCATTTTGACGAGAATTTTGTAAAGGGTCTGCACACTATCCTGAAGGTATTCAAGACTGAGCAGTGCCACGAGGAGAAGTCTCCTTATTATTTCCGCAGAGAAGGCTGCTACTATACGGATACCCTGTCCAGAGACGGTAAGGGCGCTCTCGTAAAATCCGGCATTGGCCTGACATGGTCCGGCTTCCGTCCCAGTGATGATGCCTGCATTTACGGATATCTTATCCCGTCCAATATGTTTGCAACGGTTATTCTCGGTTATATGGAGACAATTGCGCGCGAGGTATTGAACGATGACCTGCTTGCAGCGGAGGCTGCCCAGCTCAAAGAAGAGATACACAATGCGATTGAGACGCTGGCTATTGTGAACAACTATTATTATGGCAAGGTTTACGCATATGAGATAGATGGTTTTGGCCAGTACATGCTGATGGACGATGCAAACGTACCGAGCCTTCTGGCAATGGATTATCTCGGATATGAGGCAAACGACCGGGAGGTTGTGGAAAATACCCGTAAATTTATTTTGAGCTGTGCAAATCCTTACTATTATGAAGGAAAATGCGCGAAGGGTATCGGAAGCCAGCATACGCAGCCTGGTTATATCTGGCACATCGCTCTGGCGCTTCAGGGTCTGACCAGCAAGAAGCAGGAGGAGAAACTGGAGATTCTGCAGATGATGAAGGCAACAGATGCAGGCAAGGGCATGATGCATGAAGGCTTTGATGTGAATGATCCGACCAAGTACACAAGAGAGTGGTTCTCCTGGGCGAACGCAATGTTCTGCGAGCTCGTTCTGGACTACTGCGGTATCCGCGTGGAAAAATAAGAAACTGACAGTTTCGATACAAATTCCGCAATATAAAAAAAACGCTCCGGCTGACAGCTTGAATTGTCAGCCGGAGCGTTTTTTTATACGATAGGAAAGTTCTTTTCCTGGCGTATAAAAAACATGATTATGCGCACTCGCGCAGAGAGAAAATATTGCCTGTTGGCAGTGTTCGCATGTGACGCGAACATGCGCCCGGTGCGGGTGTGCGCCTTGGCGCACACTTTTTCAGTGAAATGTATCCACCGAATAGTCATGATAATGAAAGCCGAACCATCTTCCGGGCATATCGCCGGGGAAGTGGGGGGCATCCTGCGTAATAAAATATCCACGCTCGTCTAGCGCTTCCGGGGTATATTCTTTGGTATGTTCCAGAAGTATCGCGAACAGTCTTTCCTTTTCTTTCTGCCATGCAGGATCATTCGCTAGATTATGCCGCTCCATCGGGTCGGCGTTTAAGTTGAATAAAAGCGTATGGTCGCCAACGGAGGAATAAACGAGCTTTATCTTTCTTTCCATGACACAGAAGTTTTTGTTTAAGCTGTTGCCGAAAAACAGCCTGTCATCGGAAAGGGGCTCCAGCAGATTTTTTCCGGAAACTGGAACGGGGGAGGAAAGGCCCGCCATGGAAAGTATCGTCGGGTAGAGGTCGACGAGGTCTGCAGGCGCTTCAACACTGCAGTTGTGCGGAATATCCCTGCCCAGAGGCGGCATGATGAACAGCGGCACATGGGCGCTTCCTTCAAAGAACAGGTTTTTTTGGGACATATGGTGATCACCGAGCATTTCTCCGTGGTCGGATGTAAAGATGATCCATGTGTTTTTGAACAGGTCGTGCTCGCGAAGGGCTCCGAATATCCGGCCCAGCGCGTAATCTATCTGCGTAATGCAGGCGTAGTAGGCGCGGCGGGATGCAAGACGCTGTTCTTTTCCAAGCAGATGCATGTTCGTGTTTTCATAGGCTCCGGCAAGAAAGCCCTGCGGCGTGCTCTCTACTGTCTCCGACCAGTCTCCGGTGACCGGTTCGGGCATGGGGATATTGTCGTAGAGTTCCCAGAAATCGCGGCATGGGTCAAAGGGGGGATGGGGCTTTGTAAAGCTCGTCCATAAGAAGAAGGGGCGCGTCTCGTCTCTTGTTTCGATGAAGTCGATGGTCTCATCCGCTATCCAGGTGGTGATGCTGTCTTTTACATCGACCGTTGAGATGACCGGTTCCATTTCGCATTCTCCGATGCCGTGTATCTTGGGGCGGGTAGAGTCCTGCTTTTTGTCATATTCGCGCATATAGTCCAGCGGCAGACGCATATGCTCAAAGCCGTAATGAGCGCGGGCAGGATCAAAATGCATTTTGCCCTTGGCGCAGGTCTGGTAGCCGGCATCGGTCAGAATGGCGGGCAGGGTAGAACGATCCTTTGTACAGACCTGCATAAAGGATGCGTGGGTGGCATTTGAAACAACACCGCTTTCATAGCCCTGACGTCCTGTCATGATCGTTGTGCGGGAGGGCACGCAGATCGGGCAGCTTGCGTAACAGTTTTTGTAGCTGATGCCCATTGCCGCCATATAATTCAAGTGCGGCGTAAAGATGCTCTGATTCCCCCACGCGTTGATTGTGTCAAAGCGCTGCTGGTCGGTGGTGATCAGCAGGATATTGTCTCTTGCCATGAGAAAATACCTCCTTCATATAGTACCCTCAGTATAGGAAAAACAGGAGGCGCGGTCTACCCCAAAAATGTTAGATATGATGATTAAAACATTAAACAGTTTATACATATGAAAAAAAGCGGTTTTTTGACGCGATTGAAATTGATGTGTAAAAAGTGCACAAAAATATAGATAGAATCTGTATATTGAAACTCACATTTTTTTACTGGTATATAATAAATTTTAGATTGAAAAGTAATATTTACTAATATATAATGAACTTAAAGTTCTGATGAGGTGTGGAATACGGCAAGAAGGAGGAAAAGAAAAAGATGAGCAAACAAAAAAAAGACCACAGGGCAAAAAAACGCCGCTGGGGCAGGGATGATACAGAACTGACGCTGCTCGCGCTGCCGACGACAATCTGGTATGCGCTGTTTTGTTTTGCGCCGATGTTTGGTATCATCATCGCATTTAAGAATTATAAGGTATACGGTAATTTCCTGCAGAGCTTCTTTCAGAGCGAATGGGTAGGGTTTGAGAACTTCGAGTTCCTGTTTTCATCCAACGACATTTGGATGATCATCCGCAACACGCTGGGATACAATATCGTATTCATTATCCTGAACATTGTTGTCCCGGTAGCGGCGGCGATCGCAATCGGACAGCTCCACAACAAGAAAATGGCAAAGGCGTACCAGACGGCGATGTTTATGCCTTACTTCCTGTCATGGGTCGTTGTAAGCGCGCTGGTATGGGCGTTCCTCTCCTTCGATAAAGGTCTGGTAAACGGCATGCTGGAATCCTTCGGGATGGACAGGCAGCAGTGGTATATGAAGCCGAAGATGTGGCCTCCGTTCCTGGTATTCATGAACCTGTGGAAGGGCGTCGGCTACGGGATGGTCGTATATCTGGCGACGATTACGGGAATCGACAAGACCTATTATGAGGCGGCGGGTATCGACGGGGCGACGATCTGGCAGCAGATCCGCTACATCACGCTTCCGCTGATGAAGACAGTTATCGTCATGATGTTTATTATGGCGGTAGGACGTATTTTCTACTCCGATTTCGGTCTGTTCTATCAGGTACCCAGAGATTCCAACTCTCTGTACAACTACGTTTATACATTGGATGTATATGTGTACAAGCAGTTGAAGACGTCTACCACGGGTATGGCGGCAGCGGCGGCGTTTGTGCAGTCTGTGATGGGCTGTATCACGATCCTGACGGCGAACGCGATCGTGCGTAAGGTAGACCGCGAGAGCGCGATGATTTAAGGGAGAATTGATATGGAAACAACGAAACCGATTAAAAAAAGAAAAAAGAACGAGCCGGACGGCTTTGACCGGTTTAACCGGATCTCAAATACGTCCAATGTGATTTTAAACATTATTTTCCTGATCATGTCTCTGACATGTATCATCCCGGTTCTGCTTGTTGTGGCGATTTCTTTCTCCGCAGAGCAGTCCATTACGGAATACGGCTATCGTTTCATTCCGAAGATTTTTTCAATGGAAGGTTATACGTTCCTAGCCAACCAGAGCAAGATGATTCTGCGGGCACTGGGAATTTCCTTATTCGTAACGATCGTCGGGACAGTGCTGGGCGTTATGCTCACGACGCTGATGGGATATGTGCTTTCCCGACCCAACTACAAGCTGAACGGATTTTTAACGATGGTCGTGTTTATCCCGATGGTATTCAACGGCGGTCTGGTTTCCACATACTTCGTAGTGAGCCAGCTGCTGGGCTTAAAGAACTCCGTATGGGCGCTGATTTTACCGCTGGCGGTATCGTCCTTCAACGTCATTATCTGCCGGACGTTCTTTAAGACGACGGTGCCGGAATCGCTGATCGAATCGGCGAAGATGGACGGCGCGAGCCAGCTGACGATCTTTTCCCGCATCGTGCTTCCGATTTCCCTGCCGGTGCTGGCGACAATCGGTCTGTTTTTGACATTTGCTTACTGGAACGACTGGTATCAGTCTATGCTGTATATCGACGAGAGCAAGCTGTTGTCCCTGCAGGCACTGTTAAACAATATCATGGCGAACATTCAGGCGCTGGCAGCCAATGCGGCGACGCTGGGCGTATCCTCCGCCGAGATGATTGCGAATATGCCGAAGGAAGCTGCTCGTATGGCGATTGTGGTTATTATCGTGCTGCCGATCGCGTGTGCATATCCTTTCTTCCAGAAATACTTCATTTCCGGTCTGACAGTCGGCGCGGTAAAGGGTTGATCCGGAAACGCTTACTATTGTAATATTTGTAATATCTTCCGGGATTACCGGTTGATATAAATAAGACGGCTGCCCGTCAGGACAGCCGCTTCAATAAAACTCACAGGAGGAACATAGTTATGAAAAAGAAGAGCTTAAAGAAACTTCTGGCTCTGGGTCTTGTTTCTGCAATGACAGCCGGCATGCTGGCTGG
>UMFB01008248.1_pt1 | contig 38235 bp, 29 predicted proteins | sample 1964921 | NCBI WGS metagenome assembly UMFB01 (sample SAMEA4836037, study PRJEB28245) | human gut metagenome | biome: gut microbiome; material: fecal sample | place: Denmark | collected 2008
TTGCCGACACCCTCTGTCTGGCTATTTTCATGTATGGAGGACAACTGCCTATGGCAAATAATAAGATGAATATAGAAGGAAAAAATTACTCGGATATTCCGGTGTGGCGTAGATATACGCTTACCATTGAGGAAGCAGCCAGATATTATCATATCGGCGAAGGAAAATTGAGAACGCTTATTGACACACATCCCAATGAGGATTTTTATGTGATGAACGGCAATCGTGCCCTCATTAAGCGTGAGAAATTTGAGAGGTATCTGGATCAGGCTACGGCTGTGTAAACAGAGCTGACAGATTTACCAATTTCACATGATATAACTATGCGGAGAGCCGGATTTGTGCTATGATAAGAGTGCAAGTCTGGCTCTCTTTTTTTGAAAGGAGAGTTCACGATGAGTGAGAAAAGACGAGATAACCGTAATCGGATTTTGCGAGAGGGCGAGTACCAGCGTAAGGATGGGAGGTATCGGTTCCGCTATATTGATGAGGACGGAAAAGAGAAAAATGTATACAGTTGGCGTTTGGACAAGAATGACCCAATGCCAAAAGGGAAGAAGCGGGAGCCTTCCCTGCGTGAGAAAGAAAAACAGATTGAAGCGGATTTGTTTGACCGTATCGTAACCAACGGTGGCAACTATACTGTTTTGGAACTGGTAGAAAAGTACATTTCATTGAAAACAGGAGTTCGTCACAATACGGTTGCCGGATATAAAACGGTCATCAATATGCTGAAAAAAGAGAGTTTTGGGAATCTGCGAATTGATAAGGTGCGTTTGTCAGACGCCAAGGCATGGTTGATTAAGCTCCAACAAACTGATGGGCGGGGATACAGTTCCATTCATTCTATCCGGGGAGTCCTCAGACCAGCATTTCAGATGGCGGTAGACGATGATTTGCTTCGTAAAAATCCATTTGAATTTGAGCTTGCATCCGTCATTGTCAATGATTCTGTTACCAGAGAAGCGATTACCCGAAAGCAGCAGAGAGATTTGCTAAAGTTTATTCAGGAAGATAAACATTTCAGCAGATACTATGATGCAATCTATATTCTTTTTCACACAGGGCTTCGTATCTCAGAGTTCTGTGGGCTGACGGTTTCAGAAATCGAGTTTGGAGAAATGCGTATCAAGGTAGACCATCAGTTACAGCGTACTGCACAGATGCAGTATGTAATTGAAGAACCAAAAACAGATAAAGGCATCCGCTATGTGCCGATGACGGAAGCTGTCGCAGCGTGTTTTCGCAGAATCATTGCCAACCGCAAGACACCAAAAGTTGAACCGATGGTGGAAGGATATGCAGGATTTTTGTTTCTGGATAAAAACGATATGCCGATGGTTGCCCTTCACTGGGAAAAGTATCTGGAGCATATTATTCAGAAATACAATAAAATTTACCGTATCCAGATGCCGAAAGTTACCCCTCATGTATGCAGGCACACCTTTTGCTCTAATATGGCAAAATCCGGGATGAATCCGAAAACCTTGCAGTATATCATGGGTCATGCAGACATCAGTGTAACCTTGAACACTTACACCCATGTGAATTTTGATGATGCAAAGGAAGAAGTATATCGGATAGCGAATAGTTAAAAAAGCCCGTTGGTAAGGACGTTTGCTTTACCAACGGATTTACCAAGATTGCAGGGAAAAACACAAGAAAATACGAGAAGATTTGAGAAGATACCTTGAAAAGAAAGGAAAACTCAAAAGTCGGAAAACCCTGAAATATCAAGCGTTTGAGAAGAAATACAAGACTTAAATGGAGATATAAAAAGATGATTAAAGTATTATTCATTTGCCACGGCAACATCTGCCGCTCCCCTATGGCAGAGTTCGTTTTAAAGGATATGGTATCCAGGCGGGGCATGGCCGATCAATTTGAGATCGCGTCGGCGGCCACCAGCACAGAAGAAATATGGAATGGGGTAGGAAATCCGGTTTATCCGCCGGCAAGAGAGGAACTGGCAAAGCACGGGATCCGCTGCGACGGCAAGCGGGCCGTCCAGCTAAAGGCGGCGGATTATGACCATTATGATTATCTCATCGGCATGGATTCCATGAACATCAGAAATATAGAACGCATGACCGGGCACCGCAGCGGGGATAAGATCAGAAAGCTGCTTGAGTTTGCAGGTTCCACGGCAGATTGCCGGGATCCCTGGTATTCCGGGGCGTTTGATGAAACGTACAGGGATGTGGTCACTGGATGTACGGCATTCCTGGAATATCTGGAAAGAGAGGGCAGGATCTGATGGAAGATCCTGCTTTTGACCAGAGGAAGGCCTGCTTTCCTGATTGAAAAGAAAACAGCTGAGGAGGTTTGCGCGTATGAAATTGCTGCACCTTTCGGATCTCCATATTGGAAAGCGGGTATATGAGTTTTCCATGCTGGAGGATCAGAGGTATATTTTAGATGAGATTCTGGGGATCGTGGACCAGGAGAGGCCGGACGGCGTTCTCCTGGCCGGGGATATTTATGATAAGACCGTGCCGTCCGGGGAGGCAGTGCAGGTGCTGGACGGATTTCTGACGTCTCTGGCGGACCGGGGGATCCCGGTTTTTCTGATCAGCGGAAATCATGACTCTCCGGAACGGATCGCTTTTGGGGCAGAGATCATGAGCGGCCGCCGGGTGTATGTATCTCCGGTGTACGACGGAACAGGAAGGAACATTGTTATGGAGGACCAGTACGGTCCGGTGACCATATGGCTCCTTCCTTTTCTGAAGCCGGCGGCAGTCCGCCATGTGTTTCCGGACCAGGAGATCGGGACGTATGAGGAAGCGGTCCGGACGGCGGTGGATCACCTGGATGTGGATACGGGAACGCGGAACGTACTGGTGGCCCATCAGTTTGTGACGGGAGCCGTCCGGTGTGAGTCGGAAGAGGTTTCGGTGGGCGGCCTGGACCAGGTGGGCGTATCGGTGTTCGATTCCTTCGACTATGTGGCCCTGGGCCATATCCATGGTCCCCAGCATGTGGGACGGGAGACGGTGCGCTACTGCGGAACGCCGCTGAAATATTCATTCTCAGAGGCATCACAGGAGAAGTCAGTGACCGTGGTGGAGCTTTTTGAGAAGGGAAATATAAAGATCTCCCAGATCCCTTTAAAGCCGCTGCGGGACATGAGGAAGCTCCGGGGGACATATATGGAGGTGGCCAGCCGGGAATTTTACAGGGAGATGAACACAGAGGACTATGTCCAGATCACGCTCACGGACGAGGAGGACATTCCCGAAGGGATCCAGAAGCTGCGGGCAGTTTATCCGAACCTGATGCGGCTGGAGTATGACAACCGGAGGACCAGGGAGGACCGGGAGATGGAAGCTGGGGACCATGAGAAGGAGAAGACTCCCATGGAGCTTTTTGAAGAGTTTTATGAGCTTCAGAATAACCAGCCCATGAACCATGAGCAGAAGGAGCTGGCAGAATATATGATACAAAAAATACTCAGTGGGGAGGCGGGAGCATGAAGCCGGAAAAACTGATCATCAGTGCCTTTGGCCCTTACGCGGCGGAAACAGAGGTGGATTTCACAAAGCTGGGGGACGGCGGCCTGTATCTGATCACCGGAGATACCGGTGCAGGCAAGACGACGATCTTTGACGCTATCACCTTTGCGCTCTTCGGAGAGGCCAGCGGGGCCGTCCGGGAGGCCGGTATGTTCCAGAGTAAGTATGCAAAGGCCGGGACACCGACTTTTGTGGAGCTGACGTTTTTAAGCCATGGAAAGCGCTACCGGGTCCGCCGGAATCCCGAATACGTGCGTCCCAAGGAACGGGGCCAGGGTGTTACGACCCAGACGGCCAGGGCGGAGCTGTATTTTTATGACGGCAGGCAGCCTGTGACAAAGACGGGTGAGGTGACCCGGGCTGTGGAGCAGATCCTGGGCTTTAATTATGGGCAGTTCACCCAGATCGCCATGATCGCCCAGGGGGACTTTCAGAAGCTCCTTCTGGCAGATACGGCAGAGCGGGGAAAGATTTTCCGCCAGCTGTTCCATACGGAGCTTTTTTCTGACCTGCAGAACCGTCTCCGGGAGGAAAAAAATGCCTGTGATGCGGAATACAGGGAGATCCGCCGGAGCATTGCCCAGTCTCTGGATGGGGCGGACTGCTCGGGGGAGCCAGACCTGGAGGAACGGCTGTCGGAACTGAGGAAGGTGAAGTTTGAGGGCCAGGTGGAGGCAGGGCTGGAGCTTTTAAAGGCACTGACAGACCGGGGAAGTGGGCGTCTGAAAAATCTGGACGCCCGTCTGGAGAAGCTGGACGGCCAGATACGGGAGCAGGCCGCATACCTGGAGAAAGTGCGCCAGAATGGAAAAAGAAGGAAGGAGCTGGAGGAGAGGAAAAAGGAGAGAGAACAGTTCCTTCCGGTACTCCAGGCAGCGGCCGGCGCCTGGGAGGAGGCGAAAAGCTCCGGGGATGCAGTGCCGGAGCTGGACCGGATGATCCAGGAATGTACGGAATGGGAAAGGCAATATGGGGGCCTGGAACAGGATCAGTCCCGTCTGGCCGGTCTGGACCGGAGACGGGAGGAGGAAGCCGGGGGACTGGAACGCCTTCTGAAAAGGCAGGCGGAGCTGGACCAGGAGCTTCTGGCTGAAAAAAGGGAGATCCGTTCACTCTCTGAAGCAGATGGAGAACGGGAACGTCTGCTGGGACGTCAGACAGGACTCCAGAACAGAAGGAACGGACTGGAGGGGAAATTTTCCCAGTGGAAGGAGGTCCGGGAGCAGCTTGCCGGGAACCGGGAGCGGCTTTCAAGGCTTTTGGAGCAGGAGGCCGGAGAGCGGGAAAGAAAGGATGCCCTGGAGCAGAGCCTTCTGGAAATGGAGGGAGCAGAGACCAGGGAGCAGGCCATGGTCCATGAGGCAGAACGCTGCACAGAGCAGAGGCGGAAGCTGGATCTTCTGGACCGGGGCATCCGGGACGGGAAGGAAAGGCTGTGCCGGGCAGAGGATTCCTGGAAGCAGGCTGGGGAGCAGTGGAAGGCTGCCCAGGCGGATCAATCTGCCCTAAAGGAGATGGGAAAAAGGCTCCATGAAACGGAACTTTCACTGGCAGCCTGGAAGCAGGAGGAGCTGAGGCTGACGGAGAGGCTGGCTTCAGTGAAGCAGTTTTATGGAAGGATGGAAAAGCTGGACGTCATGTTCCAGGAGCTGGAGCGGGCCCAGAAGGAGTATGAGCAGGCGGCTGCCGTTCATGGAAGAGTCCAGGAGGATCTCGGGATCATGGAGCAGCTTTTTTATGACGCCCAGGCAGGGCTTCTGGCCAGAAATCTGACAGAGGGAGAGAAATGTCCGGTCTGTGGTTCTGTCCACCATCCGGAACCGGCCAGGCTTTTAACGGGAGCGCCCGAAAAGCCAGAGCTGGACAGGAAAAAGAAGGAGGCGGACCGGGTCAGACAGGCCATGATCGAGGCCAGCGCGGCGGCCATGCAGGGCGGCCTGCGGCTTCGGGAAGAGGAGGAGAGCCTGAGGGCAGAGGCAGGGGAGCTGTTTGACATGGCCATATCCTGCGAAGACCGGGAATGGAGGACGTTTTTCCAGAGCCGGGCAGTCGCAGAGATCAAGGCTGCAGAGACAGCGCTGGATGCAGGGAAGGAGCAGGCGGGAGCCATGATCCAGCTCCTGGAGCAGAAATCCAGGGTGGAACAGGAGAATGCCAGGCTGGAGACCACGCTTCCAGAGCTCCAGAAGGCAGAGGAAAGGGCCAGGGAGACTGTGACGGCTGCGGAAACGGCACTTTCGGGCCTTCGTGACCAGCGAAAGAGCTTCCTGGAGGAGCTGGGGCTTCCAGACAACGGGGAGGCTTTTGAGGAACTGTCCCGGCGGTGCAGGGAGAAAACGGATGCGCTTTTAAAGGCCCGGGAGGAAACCGCCTGTTGCCGGAGGCTTCGGGAGGAGCGCCTGGAGCTCCAGAAGCGGCTGGAGGCTGTCCAGAGGGAGCTGGCAGAAAAACAGCAGGAGGAGTCTGCCGGCATGGGCCGGCTGGAGGCATTGGAGGATCAGATCCAGGAGGAGCTGGAGCTTCAGGGGACCGAAGCCGGTCTGAAATCTGGGAAAGCGATGGAAAACGAGCTGGAGGAGCTGGATGCGGCGCTTTCAAAGATCCAGGCGGAGCTGGAGGTGAACCGGAAAAAGCTGCTGCGGAGAGAGCAGCTGGAAAAGGCGGCAGAGGAAACGGAACGGCTGTCTGGAGACTGTCAGAAACAGGCCGGGGATAAGATGCTCCTTCTGGCCCGTATGGATGCGGAGCGGGCTGGTCTTCTGGGCTCCATAGAGGAGAAAAAGGCGGTTCTGGGAGCTCTTACCAGGGAGGAAAACCGGAGAAGGGAAGAGGCAGCCCGGGAAAAGAAGCGGGCTGTATCGGAACAGACCGCAGAGGCAGAACGGGCATATCTGGAATGTATGCAGAAGGATGCCGGCCTCCGGGAAGCAATAGCAGCCCTGGAGGGACAGACGGATCCCATGGTCACGGAGAGCGAGGCAGACGCCGCAGAGGCACTGGGACAGAAGGAGAGGGAAAGAGAGGAAGCCCGGGAAGAAAGGACCAGGCAGTATGCGGAATATGAGAACAACCGCCGGATCTATGACGCCGTTTTAAAAAGCCGGGACGCCATGGTGAAGGCAGAGAGACGCTACATCTGGGTGAAAGCCCTTTCGGATACGGCCAATGGGAATCTGGCCCAGAAGCATAAGATCGAGCTGGAGACGTACGTGCAGATGGCGTACTTTGACAGGATCCTCCGGAAGGCCAATGTGCGGCTCATGACCATGACCGGCGGCCAGTATGAGCTGGTGCGGAAAAAGGACCAGGACACCAGGCAGGGAAAGGTGGGGCTGGATCTGAATGTGACCGATCATTATAACGGAAGCCAGCGCAGTGTGAAGACGCTTTCCGGCGGAGAGTCGTTCATGGCGTCCCTTTCTCTGGCCCTGGGGCTTTCTGATGAGATCCAGGCCAGGGCCGGAGGGATCCAGCTGGATGCCATGTTCGTAGACGAGGGTTTTGGTTCCCTGGATGAGGAGGCCTTAAACCAGGCGGTGAAGGTATTAAACGGTCTGGCCGGAGGAAACCGTATGGTGGGGATCATTTCCCATGTGGCGGAGCTAAAGGAACGGATCGACAGGAAGATCGTTGTGAAAAAGGACCGGACCGGAGGCGGGGGTGGAAGCAGGATTGAGGTGGGGTGAAGGCCATGCGGGGGTGCAGGTCCCGGAACGGGTCAGGAAATCCGGGCTGGTTTCGGGGCCGGGTACATCCAGGGCCTCCGGAAATCTGCTAAGGGCATGATCCGGCATGGACAACTCGCTCCGCTCAGACAGGTCCATGCCGGACCATAACGCAGCTTCCCGCAGGCCGGGATGTGCCAGGGCCCCTGCAAATGCCCGGCTTTCCTGGCCCGTTCCGGGCGGCAGAGACGCTGGCTGTGTGAGGGAGGGAAAGGAAAAGGGATAGAGAGAAGCCGCAGAAGGGGCCAGTGTGGCGAGGCTTTCTGCGGCTTTCGTTGTGTGCTTTTGGCGTGCTTCCGGTGCCTTTGGGTTTTGGGGCTTCCGGGAGGTTTTTGGTTTACATGAAGATGTATTTCAGGATGAAGAGCAGCGCCAGGACGTACATCATGGGGCTGATCTTTTTTGCCCTGCCGGTGACGGCGTTGACGGCCACATAGGAGATAACTCCCATGGAGATGCCTTCGGAGATGCTGTAAAAGAACGGCATGGCAGCGATGCAGATGAAGGCGGGGATGCCCTGGCCGGGATCCTTAAAGTCGATGTCGCTGACCGCGCCCACCATGTAGAAGCCTACGACGATGAGGGCCGGGGCCGTGGCGAAGGACGGGATCGCCAGGAAGACCGGGGACAGCAGCAGGGACAGGAGGAACAGCACGGCGGTGGTCAGGGAGGTAAGTCCGGTGCGGCCGCCCTCGGATACGCCGGAGGCGCTTTCTACGAAGGTGGTGACTGTGGAGGTACCTAACATGGCTCCGGCGGTGGTGCCGATGGCGTCTGCCATGAGCGCGCCCTTGATCCGGGGGAGCTTTCCGTCTTTGTCCAGCATATCGGCCTTGGAGGCCACGCCGATCAGTGTTCCTATCGTATCAAAAATATCTACAAACAGGAATGCAAAGATAATTACGGCAAATTCCAGGAGCGGCACCCCGTCCAGGCTGAACTTACAGAAGATCGGAGCCAGGCTGGGGATGGAGATCCCGTTGGAGAAATCCGGAAGCAGGCTGTAAAAGCCCAGGTCCGGGTTGGGTACGTAAAGTCCGGCAAACTGGCAGATCACGCCAAGTCCCCAAGTGATCAGGATCCCCCAGAGGATATTGCCCTTGATGTTTTTTACCACCAGGACAGCAGTGATGATCACGCCGATGATGGCCAGCAGGACAGTGATCCCGGCGTCGCTCATGGAGGCGGTCAGTCCCTCTGCCAGGGTCTCGTTATAGCCCTTCAGGGAGAACAGGCCCACCAGGGTGGAGCCGCCGATGACGATCTTCGCGTTCTGCAAGCCGATGAAGGCGATGAACAGGCCGATGCCCACGCTGACGGCCTTTTTCAGGTTGAAGGGGATGGCGTTGAAGATAGCCTCCCGGATATTGAACAGGGACAGAAGGATGAAGATCAGCCCCTCTGCCAGGACGGCTGCCAGAGCCACCTGCCAGGAATAGCCCATGCCCAGGACTACCGTATAGGCAAAGTAGGCGTTTAAGCCCATGCCGGGTGCCAGGGCAAAGGGGTAGTTGGCAAACAGGGCCATGCACAGGGTTCCCAGGAAGGAAGCGATGGCGGTGGCGGAAAAGACGGCCCCATGGTCCATTCCGGCAGCGGAAAGGATGTTGGGGTTTACAGCAAGGATGTAGGCCATGGTCATGAACGAGGTGACTCCGGCCATGACCTCCGTTTTTACGTCGGTGTGATTTTCTTTTAAGTGAAAGATTCTGTCAAGATTCATGATATCCTCCGGTCATTAATTCATATACGTCATCATAAAGGCAGCAACGATCTCCATTCCCATATGAAGATCCTTTACGTTCAGGAACTCCTCACGGGTGTGAGCGCCGGTTCCCATATGTCCGCCAAAGCAGAGGGAGGGAACGCCGGTGGAAAGCGGGATGTTGCAGTCGGTGGAGCCGGATTCGCATTCCACGCGCTTTCCGGTGAAGGCCTCGATGATGTCTAAGGCTTTGTTCACCAGGGCATCCTGTTTTTCCTGGTCCACGTCTCCGGTGCAGGGACGCTCTCCAAGGAGCTCCAGATCCACGGAAACCTTATCCATGTTTCTGTATGCGTCCACAACGGACAGGAAGTATTTGTTCATGGCCGCCAGGCTTTCGCGCACGTCGGAACGGTATTCAAACCGCATCTCTGCGTACTGGGCGATGGTGTTGATTGATGTGCCTCCGGTGATGGTGCCCACGTTGTAGGTGCTTTTTCCCGGCGCCGGAACCTTATAGGAATAAAGGGTATCGATCATGGAGGACAGTACCTGGATGGCGTTCAGGTTGCCGAATTTTCCATAAGAGTGGCCGCCCTCGGTATGTACGCCCACACGGTAGCGCAGGGAGCCCACAGCGCCGGTGACCACGGAATCGTAGGAGCCGTCCAGAGCCACATGGACAGCGATCTTTCCCTCATAGTCCTTCATTAACTGGCGTACGCCCTTCAGATTCCCAAGTCCCTCTTCTCCGGAGCTGGCAACGAAGAGGATGCCGCATTTGGGAACATAGTTGTTTTTGGTGAACCATGCGGCTAAAAGCATCATAATGGCCAGATTGGATGTATTGTCGCCCACACCGGGACACCGCATGATGTCGCCGTCATAGACCACATCAAAAGGCTCCATATCCGGGAAGACCGTATCGGAATGGGCAGTGAAGGCCAGAAGGTCCTTCTGGGACTCGCAGTGGAACGGGTAGATCACGTTTAAGGCGCTGTCGATGTAAGAGCCTTTGCAGCCCTCTTTTTCAAACCAGTCCCGGATAAACTCCGCACGAAGCTCCTCATGGTTGGATGGGGCCGGGATGCGGCATAAGGTGTCCAGAAGTTTTACCAGTGTGTCCTGGTTCTGGGCGATGTAGTCCTTCAGTTCCTTTGGCAGAAATTCGTTCATGTTGTAACCCTCCTGATTGTATTTGATATGGGGAAGGATCTTCCCCTCTGCTTCCAGACGGCTCTGCACCTGCCGTCCGGCGGCATGAGATCTATAAAACGGTCCGCCAGGTCCGAGGGCCTGGCGGACCGTCATAAGAAAACGCAGAAAACTGCTATTTCTTATCCTCCTGGACTGGTTCGCACGTCAGCTCGATCCCCAGCTTTTTAAAGATATTGGTGTCCACATCCGACAAAAGGACAGAGGTATGGACCTGGCAGCCTCTGAGCTTTGGAAGCTGTTCCAGGGCTGTTCTGGCATTCTGGTCCGTGGCGGCGCAGGTGGACAGTGCAATGAGGACCTCATCGGTGTGGAGCCTGGGATTGGTGCTTCCAAGATACCGGACCTTCAGCTCCTGGATGGGCGCAATGGATTCGGGCGAGATGAGATCCAGGTCATGGTCGATGCCGCCCAGCTCCTTGATGGCATTTAAAAGAACGGCAGCGGAAGCCCCGAGGAGCTCCTTGGTCTTTCCAAGGACGATCTTTCCGTCAGGCAGCTCCAGGGCTGCGGCCGGAGCGCCCAGGGATCTGGCCAGGGAGAGGGCGGCCGGGACTACTGGACGGTCCTCGGTGGTGATCTTTGCCTGCTTCATGATCAGCTCGATCTTATAGGCCTCGCTCCGGGCGGATTCATCGTCCACGATCTTTCCCAGGGCCTGGTAATAGCGGCGGATGATCTCCTGGCGGGATGCCTCCCGGCAGGCCTCGTCGTCCATGATGCAGAAGCCGTTCATGTTGACGCCCATATCCGTGGGGGATTTATAGGGGCACTCTCCGAAGATCCCTTCAAAGATGGCGCTTAAGACAGGGAAGATCTCCACATCCCGGTTGTAGTTTACCGTGGTGGTACCATAGGCCTCCAGATGGAAGGGGTCGATCATGTTCACGTCGTTGAGATCGGCCGTGGCCGCCTCATAGGCCAGGTTCACCGGATGCTTTAATGGAAGATTCCAGACAGGGAAGGTCTCAAATTTCGCATAGCCGGCCTTGATGCCCCGCTTATTTTCATGATAGAGCTGGGAAAGGCAGGTGGCCATTTTCCCGCTTCCAGGACCGGGAGCCGTTACCACCACCAGAGGCCGTTCTGTCTCGATATAGTCGTTTTTTCCAAAGCCGTCGTCGCTGACGATCAGGGGGATATTGCTGGGATAGCCGTCGATGGTGTAGTGGCGGTATACCCGGATCCCCATTTTTTCCAGCTTTGTCTTAAACTGGAGGATGGCCGGCTGGTCGGAGTAGTGGGTGATGACTACGCTTCCCACATAGAGCCCCCGGTCCGTAAAGGCGTGGATGAGCCGCAGAACGTCCACATCGTAGGTGATGCCCAGATCGTAGCGGATCTTGTTTTTCGTGATATCGGCGGCGCTGACGGCAATGATGATCTCCGCCTGATCGGAAAGCTGCATCAGCATCCGCAGCTTACTGTCGGGCTCAAAGCCCGGAAGCACCCGGGAGGCATGGTAGTCGTCAAAAAGCTTTCCACCGAATTCCAGGTACAGTTTATCTCCAAACTGGCTGATCCGCTCACGGATGTGATCGGACTGCATGGCCAGATATTTGTTGTTGTCAAATCCTAGTTTTCTCATGTTTCTTTATGCTCCTCCTCCTGTGATCTGCCATAGATTTTCACATACATTCCTATTATCGTACAAAAAGGAGGTTTTGAACAGAGGTTTTTTGAATTTTTTTCTTTCCTAAATGCCCATACTTATGTTAGTATAGAGATAACGGAAAAAAATACGCAGAAAGCTGCTTGTGAAAAGGAACGATACGATGAAAAAATGGTTATTTGCATTTTCCATGGCCGGTCTTCTGGCCCTGACCGGCTGCTCCAGGCCTGCACCGGAGGAAGAGACCGGTCCGGCGGAGACAGAAACCGTGGAGGAGGCTCCTGTTGAGGAGGAGACCAGCGGGATCAAGGTCATTGAAAATGTGGGACCGGATAAAAACAGGACTGTATCCTTAAGGATCGTGGATGAGAACAATCCGGCGCTGCCTGGAAGGGAAGCCGTGAAGGTACGTGGGATCTATATTTCCGGCCCTATGGCTGGAAGTACGGAGCTGTTCCAGAATATTTTAGACAGCGCCGCCGGGACGGAGATCAATACGGTGGTCATTGACTTTAAGGATGACCAGGGCCGGATCACCTGTCCGGTGGATTCGCCGGTGGCATCGGAGATCGGCGCCTGCCGTCCCTATGTCCAGGATATGAAGGAACTCATCGCATCTTTGAAGGAACGGGGCCTGTATGTGATCGCCCGGGTGGTGGCCTTCAGGGATCCCTGGCTGGCGGAGAAAAAGCCGGAGTGGAGCCTGCATCTGGCTGATGGAAGCCTTTACAGGGACCGGCAGGGGATGGCCTGGGTGGATCCTTACCGGAAGGAGGTCTGGGACTACCTGGTGGAGGTGGGAACGGAAGCAAAGGAGGCCGGCTTCGACGAGGTCCAGTTCGATTACATCCGGTTTTCCACCGAGGGGACCATGAGGGATGTGGTCTTTGACGAGGCGGTGACCGGCGGGCGCAGCAAGACCGACGTGATCACGGAATTTGTAAAGTATGCCTATGAAAATCTGGCTTCCCAGGGGCTTTTTGTGTCCGCCGATGTATTTGGAACGATCATCGGCAGCGACATCGACGCCCAGGCCGTGGGCCAGGTCTATACGGAGATGGCCAAGCATCTGGATTATATCTGTCCCATGATCTACCCGTCCCATTACGGGCCGGGGAATTTTGGCCTGGAGCATCCGGATACCATGCCCTATGAAACTGTGCTGGAGGCGCTTAAAAAGTCCCAGATGGTCATGGACCAGGCGGCGGAGGCCGACGGCCATGTGAGCAGCCAGGCCATTGTCCGGCCCTGGCTCCAGGATTTCACAGCCTCGTACCTGGGGGAAGGAAACTATATCCCCTATGGATATAAGGAGGTCCAGAGGCAGATCCAGGCCGTAAAGGACGCCGGCTACGATGAGTGGATGCTGTGGAGTGCCGCCAACCGGTATCATTTTAAGGAAGAGGCCCAGTAGGGAGGAGCAGATGGAGCAGAGAAGATTACCGGCGCCGGGAGAGTTTTACCGGCACTTTAAAAATAAGATGTATCAGATCGTGGCTGTTGCCTCCCACTCCGAAACGGGAGAGGCCATGGTGGTCTACCAGGCTCTTTACGGGGATTTTAAGGTCTGGGTCCGGCCCCTGTCCATGTTCATGGAAGAGGTGGACCGGGAAAAATATCCGGATGCAGACCAGGATTACCGGTTTGAGCGGGTGACGGAGCCGGGATGCCGGATGGGTGACGGACCGGGGATCCAGGCCGGGGAAGAACCTGAGGAGGAGAAGCCCATGAATCCCCATCTCCTGGAGTTTTTTGACGCCATGGATGTGAGGGATTACGATAAGATGCTGGAGGCTCTGGCCAGGCTTTCCCAGAAGGCGGGGCAGAAGGAAGTGGACGATATCTGTATGGTCCTGGATATCCGCCCCCAGGGGGATTCGGCGGCAGAGCAGATCTCCGGGATCCGCCAGCATGTGCGGATGCTGAAAAAATTTGATGGGGAGCGGCTGCGTTGACAGAGAAAGACGAGAACGGTTTTAATATAGAAGAGGAACTGAAAAAACTCCCAGCTTCGCCGGGAGTTTATATCATGCACGACAGGCATGACGAGATCATTTACGTGGGAAAGGCCATAAGCCTGAAAAACCGGGTGCGCCAGTATTTCCAGGAAAGCCGGAGCAAGACGGCCAAGATCGAAAAAATGGTGTCCCGGATCGCCCGGTTCGAGTATATCATTACGGATTCAGAGCTGGAGGCCCTGGTCCTGGAGTGCAATCTGATCAAGGAGCACCGTCCCAGGTACAACACCATGTTAAAGGATGACAAAACGTATCCTTATATCAAGGTGACCATGGACGAGGCCTTCCCCAGAGTCCTGTTTTCACGGACCATGAAGAAGGATAAGTGCCGGTATTTCGGCCCCTATACCAGTGCCGGGGCGGTGAAGGATACCATCGACCTGATCCATAAGCTGTGGAAGCTCCGTACCTGCACCAGGCGGCTCCCGCAGGATATAGGGAAGGAGCGGCCCTGCCTCAATTACCACATTAAGCAGTGCCAGGCTCCCTGCCAGGGGTATATTTCCCAGGAGGAATATGGAAAGGCTGTGGCCCAGACCCTGGATTTTTTAAACGGAAAATACGAGCCGGTCCTCTCCATGCTGGAGGAAAAGATGATGCAGGCCTCGGATGAGATGGATTTTGAAACGGCCATCGAATACCGGGAGCTTTTAAACAGCGTAAAGCAGGTGGCCCAGAAGCAGAAGATCACCAGCCAGAGCATGGAGGACCGGGACATCATTGCCATGGCCAGGGACAGTGAGGACGCGGTGGTCCAGGTGTTCTTTGTCCGGGACGGAAAGCTCATTGGCCGGGAGCATTTCCACGTTTCGGCCTCCACGGCCGGAGACGACAGCCAGATCATCGGCAGCTTCATAAAGCAGTTTTACGCCGGAACGCCGTTTATCCCCAGGGAGGTCTGGGTCCAGCAGGAATTTGAGGAAATGGGGCTGGTGGGCCAGTGGCTTACAAAGCGCCGGGGCCAGAACGTAAAATTTGTGATCCCCAAAAAGGGGCAGAAGGAACGGCTGGTGGAGCTGGCGGCCAAAAACGCCCTTCTTGTCCTGTCCCAGGATAAGGAAAAGATCAAAAGGGAAGAGCTTAAGACCATAGGAGCCATGAACCAGGTGGGAGAATGGCTGGGGCTTTCCGGAGTGAAGCGGATCGAGGCCTTCGATATTTCCAATATCAGCGGCTTTGAGTCGGTGGGCTCCATGGTAGTCTATGAGGACGGAAGGCCCAGGCGCAACGATTACCGCAAATTTAAGATCAAAACGGTCCAGGGGCCCAACGACTACGCCTCCATGGAGGAGGTGCTCACCAGACGGTTTGAGCACGGTCTTTCGGAGCGGGAAGAGCTTATGGCCATGGAGACGGCGGACGGGGAGCCGGGAAATATGGAACGGTTCGGGAGCTTCACACGCTTCCCGGATCTGATCATGATGGACGGCGGAAGGGGCCAGGTAAACGTGGCCCTGAAGGTCCTGGAGCGTCTGGGGCTCTCCATCCCGGTCTGCGGCATGGTCAAGGACGATAACCACAGGACCCGGGGCCTCTATTACCAGAATGTGGAGATCCCCATTGACCGGTACAGCGAGGGCTTTAAGCTGATCACCAGGATCCAGGACGAGGCCCACCGGTTTGCCATCGAATACCACAGGAGCCTCCGGAGCCAGGGCCAGGTCCGCTCGGTCCTGGATGATATTGAGGGCATCGGGCCAGCCAGGAGAAAGGCGCTGATGCGCCGGTTTAAATCCCTGGAGGCCATCCGGGACGCCAGCCTGGAGGAGCTTTCCTCCACTGAGGGGATGAACCGGCGGGCAGCAGAAAGTGTATATGGATTTTTCCACGGGGAGCTGGAAGGAAAGGGATCCGGTCCGGAAAGCCCGGGAATGAATCGCCAGGAAGGAGAATAATATGTACGGGGTTACTATTACGGAACTGATAAAAAAAATGGATTTCAGAAATCTTACGCCGGAGATCGATGCCGACAAGATCGTTTTATCCCATCCGGACGTGAACCGTCCGGCCCTGCAGCTGACGGGCTTTTACGATCATTTCGATAACGAGAGGGTCCAGATGCTGGGAAATGTGGAGCTGGCTTATCTTTCCGGCCTTACCACAGAGCGGCGCAAGGCCATGTATGACAAGCTTTTGTCCAGCAAGATCCCATGTATCGTATTCTGCCGCGGCCAGGAGCCGGGTGAGGACGTGCTGGCGCTCTGCTGCCATTACGGCGTTCCCTGCCTGTCCTCTGCAAAGCCCACCTCGGACGTGATGGCGGAGGTGACCCGTTGGTTAAAGGCCAAGCTGGCTCCCTGCATCAGCATCCACGGCGTTCTGGTGGACGTGTTTGGTGAGGGCGTTCTCATTACGGGGGAAAGCGGCATCGGAAAGAGCGAGGCGGCCCTGGAGCTCATCAAAAGGGGCCACCGGCTGGTGAGCGACGACGTGGTGGAGATCCGGAAGGTGAGCGACGAGACCCTGGTGGGCTCCGCTCCCGATATCACCAAATATTTCATTGAGCTCCGCGGCATCGGGATCATTGACGTGAAGACCCTCTTCGGCGTGGAGAGCGTCAAGGATACCCAGTCCATCAACATGGTGATCCGTCTGGAGGAGTGGGATAAGAGCAAGGAATACGACCGTCTGGGCATGGAAGACCAGTATACGGAGTTCCTGGGCAATAAGGTGATCTGCCACGACATCCCCATCCGTCCGGGAAGAAACCTGGCAGTGATCGTGGAGTCGGCGGCTGTCAACTACCGCCAGAAAAAAATGGGCTACAATGCGGCCAAAGAGCTTTATAACCGGGTCCAGGCGAACCTGGCCAGAAAGAGCTGACAGGAGGTTTCATGGAAATAAGGATCAATGAACCAATGAAGATGCATACCTCGTTCCGGGCCGGGGGACCGGCCGCCTGGTATGCGGAGCCGGAAACGGCAGAGGAGCTGGGGGCCCTGGTCTCCCTCTTCCAAAAGGCCGGACTGCCCTGGTACATCGTGGGAAACGGGAGCAACCTTCTGGTCAGCGACCAGGGGTATCCGGGCCTCATCATCAGCACCAGCCGGTTTGACCGGCTGGAGACCGAGGGGGAGATCCTGCGGGCCGGCTCCGGCGTTCTGCTTTCAAAAGCTGCCAGTCTGGCCTTAAAATGCGGCCTTACAGGGTTAGAATTTGCCGCCGGGATCCCTGGGACCGTGGGAGGAGCCTGTGTCATGAACGCCGGGGCCTATGGATCGGAAACAAAGGATGTGCTTCTGTCCGCCACGGTGCTGACGCCGGAGGGCCAGATAAAGAGGATCCCGGCAGAGGAGCTGGAGCTGGGCTACCGTACCAGCTGTATCCCGGGAAACGGCTATGTGGTGCTGGAGGCAGAATACGCCTTAAAGCGCGGAGAGCCAGAGGCCATAAAGGCCCGGATGGACGAGCTTTCCGCAAAGCGCAGGGAAAAGCAGCCGCTGGAATATCCCAGCGCCGGAAGCACCTTTAAAAGACCCCAGGGCCATTTTGCGGGCCAGCTGATCCAGGAAGCCGGTCTTAAGGGCTTTACGCTGGGGGGAGCCGCCGTGTCAGAAAAGCACGCGGGCTTTGTCATCAACCAGAACGGGGCCACGGCGTCGGAGATCTACGGACTCTGCATGGAGGTAAAAAGACGGGTGCAGGAGCAGTCCGGAGTGGAGCTGGAGCTGGAGGTAAAGCTCCTGGGCGGATTTTAGGAGGAAACGGCCGTGAGACTGATCATTGTTACAGGCATGTCGGGCGCGGGCAAATCGACGGCTCTGAAATTTTTTGAGGATATGGGGTTCTACTGTGTGGATAACCTGCCCATCCTGCTCATAGAGAAATTTGCAGAGCTGACCTTAAGGGACGAGAACAACGCCAGTGATATCGCCCTGGGCATCGACATACGCAGCGGGCGGGAGCTGCCCCAGCTGCAGACCATCATCAATAAATGGCGGGAGAATTCCTATCCCTTTGAGATCCTGTTTTTAGAGTCCAGCGACCAGGTGCTCATAAAACGCTATAAGGAGACCAGGAGGAGCCATCCCCTGTCCCGGTCCGGCCGGGTGGAAAAGGGCATCAGCCTGGAGAGGGAGAAGCTGGCCTTTTTAAAGGACGAGGCCGACTATGTGCTGGATACCAGCAAGCTCCTTACAAAGGAGCTGAAAAAGGAGATCCGGACGCTCTTTTCCAGGGACCGGGAAAAGAGCAGCCTGTTTATCACAGTCCTGAGCTTTGGCTTTAAATATGGGATCCCGTCGGACGCGGACCTGGTATTTGACGTGCGGTTTCTGCCAAACCCCTATTATGTGGAGGAGCTGCGGTTCCATACGGGGATGGAGGAGCCGGTGCGGGACTACGTGATGCAGGGCGGTACGGCCGCAGAATTTTTAGAAAAGCTCATGGACCTTCTCCGCTTCCTGATCCCCAGGTATGAGCAGGAGGGGAAGAACCAGTTAGTGATCGCCGTGGGCTGCACCGGAGGGAAGCACCGGTCTGTGGCCATTGCCCATGAGGTATTTAAGCGCCTGAAAGAGGCGGAACGGTACGAGGTGCGCATGGAGCACCGGGATGCAGATGTGGATGGAGTGAGATAGATGTCATTTTCTGCCAGAATCAAGGAGGAGCTGTCCCGGCAGATGAGTCCTGCCAGGCACTGTCAGATCGCAGAGATCGCGGCGATCCTGAGCCTTTGCGGAGGGATCCAGATATCGGGGGACGACCGGTATACCATCAAGATCCATACGGAAAATGTAACAGTTGCAAGAAAGTGCTTTACTTTATTGAAAAAAACATTTAATATAGAAGCTGACATATCGATACGCCGGAATGCGCACCTGGGAAAGAACCGGGTCTATTCCGTTTGTGTAAAACAGCACGAGGATGCGCTCCGGGTATTGAAGGCCACAAAGCTGCTTTCCGAAGACGGGGAGATCGGAGAAAACCTGTCGGTGGTTGGAAACGTGGTGGTACAGAATCCATGCTGCCGCCGCGCGTTTTTAAGAGGTGCCTTCCTGGCGTCCGGCTCCATCAGCGATCCGGAAAAGTTTTATCACTTTGAGATCGTCTGTGCCACGGAGCCCAAGGCCCGGCAGATCCAGTCCATTATGGCGACTTTTGACATAGAGGCAAAAATTGTCATGCGGAAACGGTACTATGTGGCATATATTAAAGAGGGAAGTCAGATCGTCGACATGCTGAATGTGATGGAAGCCCACCTGTCACTTATGGAGCTGGAAAATATCCGGATCCTGAAGGAGATGAGAGGAAATGTCAACCGCCAGGTAAACTGTGAGACGGCCAACATCAACAAAACGGTGTCCGCTGCGGTGAAGCAGATCAACGATATTGTTTTCATTCGGGATACGGCCGGGTTTGAGAGCCTGCCGCCAGGGCTGGCGCAGATCGCCAGGGCGCGGCTTGAAAAGCCAGAAGCGACGCTGAAAGAACTGGGTGAAGACCTGGAACCGCCTGTTGGAAAGTCGGGGGTCAACCACCGGCTGAGAAAGCTCTGCGAACTGGCAGAACGCCTGAGGGAGGAGCAGGGAGCTGGACAGTGAGGTTTGCTGTCCATGTGTTATGAGGAGGATTGTTATGACAAAACGGACCGTTACTATTGAATTGGCTTCCGGTCTGGAGGCACGTCCGATTGCAATGCTGGTTCAGCTTGCGAGCAGCTATGAAAGCAGGATTTATGTTCAGAGCGACAATAAAAAAGTCAATGCCAAAAGCATCATGGGGATGATGACACTGGACCTTCCGGTTGGTGAACAGGTGGTCGTTACGGCTGACGGAGCAGATGAAGAAAAGGCGATCAACGATATTGAGAAATATCTGAGCAATAATTAAGTCCAGGAGGCTGTTTTCCCATAGGAAACAGCCTCTTTTTAACGGAGGAGGCAGCAGATGGCTTTTACACACTTACACGTCCATACGGAGTACAGTCTCCTGGACGGTTCCAGTAAAATAAAAGAGCTGGCGGTCAGGGCAAAGGAGCTGGGAATGGACAGCATGGCCATCACCGACCACGGGGCCATGTACGGCGTCATTGATTTTTACCGGGCAGCCAGGGAGGCGGGGATCAAGCCCATTTTAGGCTGTGAGGTCTACGTGGCCCCTGGCTCCAGGTTTGACCGGGAAAACGTCCATGGCGAGGACCGGTATTACCATCTGGTGCTTCTGGCGGAAAATAACGAAGGCTACCAGAATCTGATGAAGATCGTTTCCAAGGGATATGTGGACGGCTTTTATTATAAGCCCCGGGTGGATATGGAGGTACTTAAGACGTACCATAAGGGGATCATCGCCTTAAGCGCCTGTCTGGCCGGAGAGGTGCCCAGGTTCCTGGCGCGGGGGCTTTACGAGGAGGCGAAGGAGGCCGTCTTAAAATACCAGGAGATCTTTGGACGGGGAAATTATTTCCTGGAGCTCCAGGATCACGGGATCCCCATGCAGCGCCAGGTGAACCAGGGGGTCATCCGCCTTTCCAGAGAGCTGGATATCCCTCTGGCAGCCACCAACGACTGCCACTATATCAATGCCGAGGACTGGGAGGCCCACGATATCCTGTTATGTATCCAGACGGGAAAAAAGGTGGCCGATGAAAACCGGATGCGGTATGAGGGCGGCCAGTATTATGTGAAATCCGAGGAGGAGATGCGGGAGCTGTTTTCCTACATCCCCGAGGCCATTGACAATACGGCAAAGATCGCAGAGCGCTGTAATGTGGAGATCGAATTCGGCGTCACAAAGCTGCCGCGCTATGAGGTGCCGGAGGGCTACGATTCCTGGGGCTATTTAAACCATCTGTGCAGCGAAGGCTTTAAGGAGCGGTATCCGGAGGACGACGGGACCTTAAAGGAGCGGCTGGAATATGAGCTGGGCGTCATAAAGCGCATGGGCTATGTGGATTACTTCCTTATTGTATGGGATTTCATAAACTTTGCCAGATCCCATGGGATCGCCGTGGGCCCTGGCCGCGGCTCCGCAGCCGGCAGCATCGTTTCCTACTGCTTAAAGATCACCAACATCGATCCCATCCGCTACCAGCTTCTGTTCGAGCGGTTCCTGAACCCGGAGCGGGTGTCCATGCCGGATATCGACGTGGATTTCTGCTATGAACGCCGCCAGGAGGTCATCGACTACGTGGTGGAGAAATACGGAAAAGACCAGGTGGCCCAGATCGTCACCTTTGGTACCCTGGCAGCCCGGGGCGTGATCCGGGACGTGGGAAGGGTCATGGACCTGCCGTACAGCCTCTGCGACCAGGTCTCCAAAATGGTCCCGGCGGAGTTAAACATCACCCTGGACCTGGCCTTAAAGAAAAATCCGGAGCTCAAGGCCCTTTACGATACCGATGAGCAGGTCCATAAGCTCATCGACATGTCCAGACGGCTGGAGGGGCTTCCCAGGCATACGTCCATGCATGCGGCCGGAGTGGTCATCAGCCGGACGAACATCGATGAATACGTGCCCCTGTCCCGGGGCTCCGACGGCACCATCACCACCCAGTTTACAATGACTACACTGGAGGAGCTAGGACTTTTGAAAATGGACTTCCTGGGGCTCAGGACCCTGACCGTGCTCCAGGATGCCGTGGCCATGATCCAGAAGGACCACGGCGTAAAGCTGGATCTGGATCACATTGATTTCAATGATAAAAAGGTCATGGAGTCCATCGGAACGGGAAAGGACGACGGCGTGTTCCAGCTGGAGAGCGGCGGAATGAAGAGCTTCATGAAGGAACTGAAGCCGGAGAGCCTGGAGGACATTATCGCCGGGATCTCTCTGTACCGTCCGGGCCCCATGGATTTCATCCCCAAATATTTAAAGGGAAAGAACGATCCGGCGGCCATCACCTATACCTGCCCCCAGCTGGAGCATATCTTAAAGCCCACCTACGGCTGTATCGTGTACCAGGAGCAGGTCATGCAGATCGTCCGGGACCTGGCCGGGTATACCCTGGGAAGGAGCGACCTGGTGCGCCGTGCCATGTCCAAGAAAAAGGCGGACGTCATGGCCAGGGAGCGGAAGAATTTCGTTTACGGCAACGAGGAAGAGGGAGTAAAGGGCTGTGCGGCCAACGGCATCGATGAAAAGACGGCCAACCAGATCTTTGACGACATGACGGATTTCGCCAAATACGCCTTCAATAAGTCCCATGCGGCGGCCTACGCCGTGGTGGCCTATCAGACGGCCTATTTAAAATACTACTATCCCAGGGAATTCATGGCCGCCCTTATGACCTCCATCATGGATAATGTCACAAAGGTGTCAGAATATATCCTGGCCTGCCGGAACATGGGGATCGGGATCCTGCCCCCGGATATCAACGAGGGCGTGAGCGGCTTTTCCGTTTCCGGGAACAGCATCCGCTACGGGCTTTCGGCCATTAAGAGCGTGGGACGGGCTGTGGTGGAGGTGATCATTTCCGAGCGGGAGGCGGGCGGGCCGTTTCCCACCCTGGAGGATTTTGTATCCAGGATGTCCAACCGGGAGGTCAATAAGAGGACCCTGGAGAGCTTCATAAAATCCGGTGCCCTGGATTCCCTTCCAGGCACCAGGAAGCAGAAGCTGTACGTTTCATCGGAGCTCCTGGAAAACAAGGCACGGGAGAAAAAGACAGTGATGGAGGGGCAGATGAGCTTCTTCGATATTGCGCCGGAGGAAGACAAAGGCAATTTCCAGGTGTCCTTCCCGGATGTGGGGGAATTTGATAAGGAGACACTCCTGGCCTTTGAAAAGGAGACCCTGGGGATCTACGTCAGCGGCCATCCCATGGAGGCATACCAGGAACTGTGGCAGAAGAACGTGACGGCCCGGACCTCAGATTTCATCGTGGATGAGGACGGCCATACGGTGGTGGAGGACAATTCCATTGTGGTGGTGGGAGGCATGATCACGGCCAAAAAGGTAAAGACCACCCGCACCAGCCAGCTGATGGCCTTTGTGTCCCTGGAGGACATGGTGGGGACCGTGGAGGCCCTGGTCTTTCCGAAGATCTATGAGAAAAACAAGCAGTATCTGACGGAGGATTCAAAGGTCTTTTTACGGGGCCGGGCTTCCATTGGAGACGATCCGGTGGGAAAGCTGGTATGTGAGGAAGTGATCCCGTTTTCCGCCATTCCCAACGAGCTGTGGCTCCAGTTTGAGGACCAGGAGTTTTATGAAAGGACCGTGGACAGCGTCATGGCGGTCCTCCGGGAATCCGAGGGGAAGGACCGGGTGGTCATGTATCTGAAGAAGGAGAGAAAGCTCAGACGGCTGTCCTCCAGCTGGGCCATCGACGCCCAGGGAAGGCTTTTGGAGGAACTGTACACTTTACTTGGTGAAAAAAATGTCAAAGTTGTGCAAAAAACCATTGAAAAGCGGGATAAAATAGATTAAACTAGGGATTAGGCATCAATGAGCATGCAGGTAATTTGGAGGAATGAACATATGGCAAAAAAAGAGGTTAAGACCATCGGCGTACTGACAAGCGGCGGCGACGCGCCCGGAATGAACGCGGCGATCCGTGCAGTCGTAAGGACGGCCATCAATAAAGGCCTCAAGGTAAAGGGCATCATGAGAGGATATGCGGGACTTCTCCAGGAAGAGATCGTGGATATGGACAGCGTCAGCGTTGCCGATACCATCAACCGGGGAGGCACGATCCTTTATACAGCACGTTGTGAAGAGTTCCAGACGGAGGAAGGCCAGAAGATGGGTGCAGAGATCTGCAGAAAGCACGGCATCGACGGAGTCGTTGTCATCGGCGGCGATGGTTCCTTCCGGGGAGCGGGAAAGCTTTCTGCCCTGGGGATCAATACCATCGGACTTCCGGGAACCATTGACCTTGACATCGCATGTACCGATTATACCATCGGTTTTGATACAGCCGTCAACACGGCCATGGAGGCTATTGATAAGGTAAGGGATACGTCCACCTCCCACGAGCGGTGCAGCATCATCGAGGTAATGGGCCGCCGTGCGGGATACATTGCCCTGTGGTGCGGGATCGCCAACGGAGCCGAGGATATCCTGCTGCCGGAGCGGTATGACGGCAATGAGCAGTATCTGATCAATCGTATTATTGAAAACAGAAAGCGCGGAAAAAAGCACCACATCATCATCAACGCCGAGGGGATCGGCCACTCCACGTCCATGGCAAGACGGATCGAGGCGGCCACAGGGATCGAGACCCGGGCCACCATCATCGGCCACATCCAGCGGGGCGGCACCCCTACCTGTAAGGATCGTGTCTACGCCTCCATTATGGGAGCCAAGGCGGCGGAGCTTTTATGGGAAGGAAAGAGCAACCGGATCGTAGCGTACAGAGGCGGCCGGTTTGTGGATTACGATATCCAGGAAGCGCTGAACATGACAAAGGATATCTCAGAGGAGCAGTTCGAGATCAGTAAGCTTCTGGTCCGCTAAAAGAGGGAAGAGAATGGGAAGAAAAGAGGACGAAAAAATAGCCCCCCACTGTGATTTTATCCACGTCCATGAGCAGGTGGTAAAGCAGGTCATGGACGTGATGCCCCAGGGAGACGAGCTCCAGCAGCTGGCGGAATTTTTCCGTGTGTTCGGGGACTCCACCAGGATCCGGATCCTTTATGCCTTAAGCCAGTCGGAGCTGTGCGTCTGCGACATTGCCAGCCTTTTAAATATGGGCCAGTCGGCGATCTCCCACCAGCTCCGGATCCTGAAGCAGATGCGTCTGGTAAAATTCCGCAGGGATGGCCGGAGCGTTCTTTATTCCCTGGCAGACAGCCACATAGAAACAATCCTCGCCCAGGGGATGGAGCATATCGGAGAGTAGAAAAATGAAATTTACAAAAATGCAGGGACTGGGAAACGACTATGTCTATGTAAACTGCTTTGAAGAGACTGTGGAACGTCCGGAGGAGACGGCCAGGTTCGTCAGCAGCCGGAATTTCGGGATCGGCTCTGACGGACTGATCCTCATAAAGCCGTCAGAGAAGGCAGACTGCCAGATGGATATGTATAATCTGGACGGTTCCCAGGGGACCATGTGCGGCAACGGCATCCGCTGTGTGGGGAAGTACGTTTACGATCATGGCATTGTGGATAAAACAGAGATCGACGTGGAAACTCTGGCGGGGATCCGCCATTTAAGCCTTCATGTCAGAGACGGAAAAGTGGAGACGGTGACCGTGGATATGGGCCGTCCGGAGCAGACCTCAGAGATCGGGGAGGCCATCACGGTCCTGGGAAAGGAATATGCGTTTACAGGAGTTTCCATGGGAAATCCCCACGCAGTGGTGTTCATGGACGGAGTGAAGGAGATGGATCTGAAGGAGATCGGACCGGCCTTTGAGTCCCATGAGCGCTTTCCGGGAAGGACCAACACAGAGTTCGTCCAGGTAGTGGATGAGGGCCATGTGATCATGCGGGTCTGGGAGCGGGGCTCGGGAGAGACCCTGGCCTGCGGCACCGGAGCCTGCGCCGTGGCTGTGGCCTGCGCCTTAAACGGAAAGACCGGAAGCCAGGTGGATGTGGAGCTTCTGGGAGGCGTTTTAAATATCCGCTGGGACCGGGAGAACGACCGGGTCTATATGACTGGTCCGGCCGTGGAGGTGTACCATGGCGAGATCGGTTTAAAGGAGAATAACGTATGATCGACCGTGTAGATAAGGAGATCCTGAAGCTTCTGCAGCAGAATGGACGGCTTTCCTTAAAGACCATTGCAGAAAAAACATTTTTATCCTCTCCGGCAGTATCCGCCAGGATCGAGCGGATGGAGAACGACGGGATCATCCTGGGCTATGAGGCAAAGGTGAGCCCTATCCGGATGGGATACCATATCCTGGCGTACATCAATCTGAACGTCCAGCCGGAGGACAAGAATAAATTTTACAAATATGCAGAGTCCATACCGAATATACTGGAATGCAGCAGTGTGACCGGTGAATATTCGGTGATCATGAAAGCAGCCTTTGAAAGTACCATGAAGCTGGATACCTTTCTGGGACAGCTTCAGAAATTTGGAAAGACCAGTACCCAGATCGTATTTGCGACTCATGTAGGTCCCAGGGGGATCCAGATCCAGGAATAATTCGTATATTTTAAGCCCCGGAACAGTCAGTTATGCAGGAAAATGCAGAAAAGACTGTTCCGGGGCTATTATATTTATAAAATGTGCTTGCATTTTTATTCATATAGTCGTATAATAGCATGCATAAACATTCAGACAGTGACATAAGGAGGAGAGCAGATATGAAAAAGAAGGTCCTTTCAGCCGTTCTTGCGGCTTCCATGTGTATGAGTTTTCTGGCCGGATGCGGAAACAGCGGCTCCGGTGATTCCGGAAGCTCCCAGTCCGGAGAGACATCCAAAGAAACATCGAAAGAAACATCCAAAGAGGCAGATTCCTCTGCGGCAGAAAAGGGAGACGGCGAGCCGGTTTCCATTACCGTCGGCGTCGGCCAGCAGTTTACGACCCTGGATCCGGGCCTTTCCACGGAGACAGTCAATCGTTTTGCCCTGGCCCATATGTATGCCGGCCTGTACAAAAAATTAGAGGACGGCAGCGTGGTGCCGGATCTGGCGGCCGGAGAGCCGGAGGTCAGCGAGGACGGCCTTACCTATACCATCAAATTAAAGGACGGCCTGGTATGGAGCGATGGTGAGCCCATTACAGCCCACGATTTTGTTTTTGGGATCAACAGGAACCTGACCTACGGTGCAGAAAACGGCTTCGTTACAGATAAGATGGTCCGCTATCTGGAAGGCGCAGAAGAGTATCTGGCAGATACAGAGGTGGATCTGGAGACCTTCTCCTTTGCCGGTGTGGAGGCTCTGGATGATACAACAGTGGTGTATCATTTAAAAACACCCTGTGCATTCTTCACAGGCCTTTTATGCGGCGGCGGCTTCCTTCCTTTAAGAGAGGATGTGGCAGAGGCCGGATTTTCTGAGTGGGCTGTGGAGCCGGGATACCCGGTGACTGGCGCCTATGTGCTGGACTACTGCAATGAGAATGAGAAGGTGGTCCTTACAAAAAATGAAAGCTTCTACGATGCAGAGAATGTGACGGTGGATGAGATCACCTTCCAGGTAATGCCCGACATGGACGCCCAGGCGGCAGCCTTCAAGACCGGCGATCTGGATGCGGCCCTGGCCATCAGCGCCTCCATCGTTTCCACCTATGAAAATCAGAATGAGCTGTGGAACCGTCCCCAGCAGTCGGTATACTCCATCGACTTAAACTCCGGGGAAAAGGGACCGGAGGCATTAAAGGATGTGAATGTGCGCCGCGCCCTGGCTATTTCCATTAACCGGGATGAGATCGTGAAGGCCATCAATGCCGGCGATTTTTATACTCCTCTGTACGGCTATGTACCCCATGGCATGAAGGGAGCCGAAGGTGACTTCCGTGAGGAGGGAGATGCGAAGCAGCTGTATCAGCAGTACGATCCGGAAAAGGCCAAGGAGCTTTTAAAGGAGGCAGGCTACGACGAATCCAATCCGCTGACCTTAAAGTATAAGTATTCCAATAACTCCATCCACGCCGATGTGGCCCAGATGTTAGAGCAGATGTGGAAGGCTGTGGGCATCAATGTGGAGCTGGATGTGGTGGAGTCCGGCGTATTTTATGACCAGATCGACCAGGGCGACTTTGATATGTCCCGTTATGGGCTTATGTGCACCAACGATCCGTCCGAGTTCTTAAACCAGTGGACCCAGGCCATGCAGCCGGTAGCGGCCGTGGCAGACGATACCTATGACCAGATGATGACAGACGTGACAAAGATCGTTGACAGGACTGAATATATGAACAAGCTCCATGAGATCGAAACGTATCTGGTGGAGGAGCAGGTATATGTGATCCCGTTATTTGATTTCAACGAGCCGGCATTAAAGAAAGAGAACCTGAAGGGCGTTTATATGACGCCGGGCGATGTTCCGATTTACTCTTACGGATATTTTGAATAGGAGGACTTAAAAAACGGTCATGGAAAAGTTAAAAATCAGCGATTTACTGGATTATAAGTTTCTGTCGGGGATCGTGGCATCCCCGTCGGGGAAAAAGGCGGCTTTCCTGGTAAAGCAGGCCAATAAGGAAAAGAACAGCTATGATTCATGGGCATATATCGCGGATTTTTGCACAGGGGAAGTCAGGAAACTGACTTCCTTTGGCGCGGAATCCCATCTTTTATTTGACAGCGAGAATACGCTTTTGTTCTCCTCAGTGAGAAAACACGAGGACAAGGCAAAGGACGGAAAGGAAAAGACCGTGTTCTACCGCCTTTCCTTAAAGGGAGGAGAGGCAGAACGGGCCTTTGAGATCCCATATTCCGTCAATGACATGAAAAAAATGGCCGACGGCTCCTACGTATTTTCCGCCACGGTGGACCTCAATAAGCCGGAGGATGAGGACGGCCTGAAGGAATACCAGGACTACCACATCATCGAGGAGCTTCCCTACTGGGAGAACGGCGCATATTTTGTGTCCAGATTCAGAAATACCCTGTTTACTTACCAGGAAGAAGAAGGAGTCTGTGAGCGGGTGACAGCTCCCCTGTTTGCCGTAAGCGGCTTTGAGCTTTCCGGGGAGACTATTGTGTACACCGGCGTTTCCTACGACCAGGTGCTGCCCATGAAGAACGGCATGTACGGCTACGACTGCCGGACAAAGACCACTACGGAATACGTGAAGGACGGGGACATGCACATCGGTCTTTTCGGCTGCTGCGGAGAGGGCCGGGCAATGAAGGTGTTCTTTGCCGGAAGCACCATGGACAAATACGGCAGCGGCCAGTATCCGGATCTTTATGTATGGGAAAACGGAAAAGCAGCGCTTTTTGCAAAGCACGGCAATTCCGTGGGCTCTGTTCCCACTGGGGATATATCCCTGGGAGGAGGAAAAAAATTCCTGGTGAAGGAAGGAGTTCCGTATTTTACCTCCTGCGCCCGCACCAGGGGACCAGTGCTTTCTGCAAAGGACGGCTGTGTTTCCGCGGCAGTGGATTTTGACGGCTCCGTGGACTGCTTCTGCCAGGTGGAGGGCGGTTTCGCCATGGTGGGAAGAACGCCCGGAAAGCTCCAGGAGATCTACCTCTATGATTCTGCCTCCAATACATACCGCCAGATCTCTGACCTTAACGGTGCGGCCTTAAAGGACCGGTATGTGGGTGAGCTCCATCCGGCGGGCTTTACGGATTCCGACGGCGTGGACATCGACGGCTGGGTGATCCTTCCCAAGGATTACGATCCCTCAAAGAAGTATCCGGCGATCCTGGATATGCACGGCGGCCCCAGAGTGGCCTTTGGAAATACCATGTTCCATGAGATGCAGGTATTCGCCAACAATGGATATTTCGTCATGCTCTGCAACCCCAGGGGCGGCGACGGCCGCGGCGACGAGTTCGCGGACCTGAGAGAAAAATATGGCACCATCGACTTCCAGGATTTCATGGAGTTTGTGGATCACGTATGTGAACAGTATCCGGCCATCGATACGGCCCGGATCGGTGTCACCGGCGGCAGCTACGGCGGCTGGATGACCAACTGGATCATCGGCCACACGGACCGGTTCGCGGCTGCTGTAAGCCAGAGGAGCTTCTCCAACTGGCTCAGTGATTTTGGCTGCAGCGAGATCGGATTTTCCTTTGACGTCAATGAAAACGGAGGAAAGACGCCGTGGACGGCTCCCAAGGAGCTGTGGGAGCGCTCTCCGGTGGCTTACGCAGACCGGGTAAAGACGCCGACCATGTTCATCCATTCCTTAAAGGATTATAACTGCCCCCTGTCAGAGGGAATGCAGATGTTCGCGGCCATCAAATATCACGGAGTACCCTCGAAGGCCGTGCTGTTCGAGGGAGAGAACCATGAGCTCTCCAGAAGCGGAAAGCCTCTGCACCGGATGCGCCGTCTGAAGGAGATGAACGACTGGTTTGATCTGTATCTTAAAGGAGAAAAAAGCGAATGTTAAAGTATATTGCAAGGCGCCTGGCAGTGGGCGCTTTCACCCTGTTTCTTCTGGCCACTGTCACCTTTTTCCTGATGCATGTGATCCCCGGCTCTCCCTTTGCCGGAGAGACCAGCAAGCTTCCGGCCAAGGTGAAGGAGCGGCTCTATGAAAAATACGGCCTGGATAAGCCTGTGTCTGAGCAGTACGTGATGTATTTAAAAAATGCCGCCAAGGGCGATTTCGGCGTATCCATTTACAGAAAGGGAAAGAGCATCGATAAGATCATTAAAAACGGCCTTCCCTATACCATGCGCCTGGGTGCGGTCAGCATCACCTTTGCCCTGGTAACGGGGATCTTTCTGGGGACCGTGGCGGCGTTTACGAAGAAAAAATGGCTGGCGAACCTGGTACTGGTCATCGCCACGGCGGGGGTCAGTATGCCTGGCTTCCTGCTGTCGGTGCTGCTGCTCCTTCTGTTCGGCGTGGTGCTCCAGTGGCTTCCCTTTGTGGGCCTGGACAGCCCCCTCCACTATATCCTTCCGGCCGTGGGTATGTCCTTTGCCCCCATCTCCATGATCGCCAGGCTGGTGCGCTCCAGCCTGCGTGAGGTAATGAAGCAGGACTACATGGTTCTGGCCCGGTCCAAGGGTACGCCGGAAAAGCTGGTGATCCTGCGCCATGGTTTAAAAAATGCCATGCTCCCGGTGATCACCTATGCGGGCCCCATGATCGCCACCCTGCTTACGGGCAGCTTCGTTATTGAGAGCCTGTATTCCATTCCCGGCATCGGCGCGGAGTTCGTCACCAGCATCACCAACCGTGACTATACCATGATCATGGCCCTGACGATCCTTTACGGAGCGTTCATTATTATTGCAAACATCATCACAGACATAGCCAACGCGATGATCGACCCGCGGATCAAGCTTGGCAGATAGGAGGCGGTAAAATGGAAGAGACAAAGGTACTCCTGGACGATTCCATGTTTGAAAAACTGGACGACAGCGAGAAGAATACGGAATTTATCGCCATGGAGAGCAAGACCTATCTGCAGGACGCCTGGCGGTGCTTTAAAAAGAATAAGCTGGCCCTGGGAGGTCTGGTATTTTTATCCATCATGATCCTTCTGGCCATTTTTGTACCCATGGTATCCCCTTATACATATGACGCCCAGGATCTGGACCTGCGCAACGCCCTTCCGTCGGCGTCCCACCTTCTGGGGACCGATAAGCTGGGCCGGGATATCCTGGTACGCCTGATGTTCGGAGCCAGGATCAGCCTGGCTGTGGGCTTTGTGGCTGCATTTTTAAACCTGATCATCGGTGTGGTATACGGCGGCATCTCCGGCTTTGTGGGAGGAAAGGTGGACATGGTCATGATGCGGATCATCGACTGTATTTATTCCATCCCGTCCATGCTCTACGTGATCCTTATCATGATGGTATTCGGCTCCAACATCGGCTCTGTGCTTTTAGGCATCTGCGTATCCTCCTGGATCGGAATGGCCAGGCAGGTGCGTACCCAGGTGCAGACCTTAAAGCAGCAGGAGTTTGCCCTGGCGGCCTATGTCATCGGCGCCGGAAAGCTCCGGATCCTGTTTAAGCATCTGATCATCAACTGTATGGGCCCCATCATCGTTTCCACCACCTTAATGGTGCCGGAGGCCATTTTCACCGAGTCCTTCCTGGCCTTCATCGGAATCGGCATCTCCCTGCCCCAGGCCAGCTGGGGAACCCTGGCCAGCGAGGCCAGATCGGTGATCCAGAGCTATCCCTTACAGATCGTGTGGCCGGTGCTTGCCATCTGTCTCACCGTGCTTTCCTTAAACTTTATCGGCGACGGCGTGGGAGAAGCGCTGGATCCCAAGAACCGTTAGGAGGTGTACCATGGCATTATTGGACGTAAAAAATTTGTGTGTGGACTTTCATACCGACCAGGGTACGGTCCATGCGGTGCGGGACATCAGCTTCTCTGTGGGAGAATCGGAGGCCGTGGGCATTGTAGGTGAATCCGGAAGCGGAAAGAGCGTGACCATGTATTCGGTCATGGGCCTTCTGGCCGGAAACGGCTTCATCACTGGCGGCAGCGTTTCCTTAAATGGACAGGAGATCACAGAAAGCGCCTTCCCGGACCATAAGGCCTATGAGGCGGCCATGGATCAGATCCGCGGCAATCAGATGGCCATGATCTTCCAGGATCCCATGACCTTTTTAAATCCTGTGGTGAAGATCGGAAAGCAGATCACAGAGGTCATTAAAAACCACCAGAAGGTGACGGACGCCGAAGCCCGTGCCCGTGCCATTGAGCTTATGGGGCAGGTGGGGATCCCGTCTCCGGAAAAGCGGCTGAACCAGTATCCCCATGAATTTTCCGGCGGCATGCGCCAGAGGATCATCATTGCCATCGCCCTGGCCAACAATCCGAAGCTCATCATTGCCGACGAGCCCACCACGGCCCTGGACGTGACCATCCAGGCCCAGGTGCTGGATCTGATCCGGGATATGAAGGAAAAAATGAATTCCTCGGTGATCATGATCACCCACGATCTGGGCGTGGTGGCCAGCCTCTGTGACCGGATCCTTATTATGTACGGAGGAAAGATCGTGGAATCCGGCAGCGACCGGGAGATCTTCTACGATCCGAAGCACCCCTATACCAGGGGACTTTTACAGTGTGTCCACAATCCGGAAAAGAAGGAGAAGCTGAAGCCCATTGCTGGCTCTCCGCCGGATCTTTTAAAGCCGCCGGCCGGATGTCCCTTTGTGGACCGGTGCCCGGAGGCCATGAAGGTATGTAAGCTCTACATGCCGGAGGTGACCACATATTCCGCCACCCACCAGTGCGCCTGCTGGCTGGAGGAGGCCAACAGGAGAAAGGGGGAGAACCATGGCTGATGCAGAGATCAGAAAGGAAGCGGCAGGAGAGAAGGCCCCGCTTCTTCAGGTTGACCATTTAAAGACGCATTTTGACGTGACCAAGGGCCTGTTTTCCCCGAAGCAGATCGTAAAGGCTGTGGACGATGTGAGCTTTTATGTGGGCGGGGGAGAGACCTACGGCCTGGTAGGAGAATCGGGCTGCGGAAAGTCCACTCTGGGCCGCACCTTGGTAAAGATCTACCCGGCTACCGGAGGGAAGGTCCTTTATAAGGGCCAGGATATCGCAAGGCTGGGGAAGGAGGAGGAAAAGCACTTCCGGAAAGAGGTGCAGATGATCTTCCAGGATCCCTACGCGTCCTTAAATCCCAGAATGACCGTGGGCGAGATCATTAAAGAGCCCATGGAGATCCACGGGATCTTAGATTCCTCCAAGGACCGGGAGGACCGGGCTGCGGAGCTTTTAAAAACCGTGGGCTTAAAGCCGGACCATATCCGCCGGTATCCCCACGAGTTTTCCGGAGGCCAGAGGCAGAGGATCTCCATTGCCAGGACCCTGGCCCTGAATCCCAGATTCATCATCTGTGACGAGCCCATTTCGGCTCTGGACGTTTCCATCCAGGCCCAGATCATCAATCTCTTAAAGGAGATCCAGGACGAGCTGGGGATCTCCTACCTGTTCGTGGCCCATGATCTGAGCATGGTCAACTATATTTCCCATCGGATCGGCGTCATGTATCTGGGCCATCTGGTGGAGGAGGGGCCGGCGGACCAGGTATACGAGCATCCGATCCATCCGTATACAAAGGCCCTTCTGTCGGCAATTCCCATTCCGGATCCTGACGTGGCCAAGTCCCGGTCCCGGATCAAGCTGGAGGGCGAGCTGCCCACGCCCATCAATCCCCCGGCGGGCTGTCCCTTCAAGGGGCGCTGTCCCATGGCCACGGAGGAGTGCGGAAAGTCCCGGCCGGAAATGCGGGACTTTGGCGGACATAAGGCGGCATGCTTTTATGCGGAGGCTGGGAAGTAGAGAAAATTGAAGAAGCAGTGAACTGGAAAACACCGGCTCCGCAAGCCCTTTTAAAGGGAGCGGAGCCGGTGTTTTTTCTATAAGAGTCCATATTTGGAAAGCTTGTTTAAAAGGGTCTGACGGGTGATGCCCAGTTCCCGGGCCAGGCGGGAGCGGTTGCAGCAGGCAGCCATGCGCCGGCTTAAGAGATCTGCTTCATACTGCTCCATCAGAGTTTTAAGACTGGCAGAGGATGGGGCCGGGCCAGCGGTACATCCGGCGCTGTCTGCGGGAGCAGTACGGGTGATATAGCTGGGAAGATCTTTTGGAGTGATCTCAGAGGACTCTGCAAAAATACAGGCGTACTCAATGGCATTTTTCAGCTCGCGGACATTGCCGGGCCAGTGGTAGCCGGATAACAGGGCGGCAGTGTCCTGGGACAGTGTTTTGCCGGGACCCTGGGGACAGAATTTTTTTAAAAAATATTCAGCCAGCAGGGGGATATCGTCCCGGCGCTGGCGGAGCGGGGGGACCTCCAGGATCACTGTGCTCAGGCGGAAAAACAGGTCATTGCGTATTTTCCCGGATCTCATGCAGGCGAAGGGGTCCTCGTTCATGGCTGAAACAATACGGAAATCACTCTGGATCTCCCTGGTGCCTCCCAGACGGCGGAGCTTTTTGGTCTCCAGGGCCCGCAGGATCTTTCCCTGGACGGCCGGATCGAGGGAGTTGATCTCATCCAGAAAAACGGTGCCTCCATCGGCCTGCTCCAGGATCCCTTTGGAGTGTACGGAGCCTGTGTATGCCCCTTTTTCTGAACCAAAAAAGGAGCTTTCCAGAAGAGATGAGGGGATGGCCGCACAGTTCTGCGGGTAGAAAAGACGTTTACACCTGGGACTGGCCGTGTGGACCGCATGGGCCACCAGCTCCTTTCCTGTCCCTGTTTCCCCGCAGATCAGAACATTTGCGTCGGTACGGGCAACCCGGAGGATCTGTCTTTTCAGAGTCTGCATGGCGGGAGAATTGCCGATCATATCCGGGATCGCTGCCAGGTCTGGAGAGACGGACGGATCGTCCTTCACATCAAGGAAGCGGTTGGGACTGCTTAAAAAGCGGCTTACACTGATGGAGCCGATGATCGAATCCCCCATACGGATCGGGAAGATCGATTCAATGCCGCTGGATCGCTGACCATTGAACAGCAGGTGGGTATATGCCCTGCTGATAGTAGATTCTCCATGGAGAGCCCTCAGCACTCCGCTGTCCGCAGGATCCACATCCAGAAACGTTGAACGGAAATGCGTTCCGACCACATCTGAAGCAGTAAAGGGGACTATATCTGGATTGAAGGGCTGGAAGTGGCGGATGATCTGCTGATCGTCAATGATCGTAACAGAATCCGCCAGAGTGCCCATGGTGATGATCTGGTCAATATAGTTCTCAAGCATGAAAAACCCTCCCGGAAATATGATTCCATGGCTGTCTGCCTTCGCTTGTAAAAATATTTATACAGTAGATATCAAATATATTATACATATATCACAAAAAAGTCAATGACAGGAGTAAAAATTTGTCTATTTTGAGCGAAAAAATGGTAAATGTAAGGCTTTTTTTGTTTGGCATGGAAGTTGCTTTATATGTATGGTATCAAGACTGTTACAGTAAGCCGGGGAAATAAAAACGAGAGGAGAGGGAGAATGAAAAAGAGTACGCTTTATGTAAATGGAAGGATCTATACCATGGATCCAGACAATACTGTTTACGAGGCCATGGCCGTAGAGGACGGACGGATCGTCAGGCTGGGGACAACAAAAGAGCTGATGGAGGAGATGGCTCCGGACCAGGAGCTGGAGGATCTGAAGGGCTGTCCGGTGCTGCCTGGAATGTGCGACTGCCATGTGCATATGGATATGACGGGCGCGATCATGGTATCCATCGATGCGGCAGGAAAAGGAAAGGAAGAGCTTCTGGAAGAGGTAAGGATGAGAGCCCAGAGCCTGGAAAAGGGAAAATGGATCACAGGCATGGGATGGAACCAGGACAGCTGGGATGGAAAATTCCCGACAAAGGAAGAACTGGATGCGGTGTGCCCGGATCATCCGGTCAAGCTGACCCGCTGCTGTGGTCATGCGTTCTGGTGCAACAGCCTGGCGCTGGAGCTGGCTGGATTTCATCTGGATGAAGTGAGCAAGCTGGATCCCAAGGAATACCCGGTCAATGAAGAAGGAAAGCTTCTGGGGGTTCTCATTGACGGCGGGTGCAAGTCGATCGAAGGTGTACTGCCGGAGGATACCAGGGAGGATACAGTCTCTCATTTCAAAATGGCAGAGGAAGAAGCCCTCCGGTTCGGCATCACCGCTGTGATGAATAAAGGAGCGGGCCTTGTCACGGCATCCAGCACCGACTGCGGACGCAGCGCAGTGGCGCTTGAAAAGGAATTGTTTGAGAAGGAAGAACTTAAGATCCGTTATTATGAGGCCCTCGCCGGACAGGATGAATATTTTGACGATTGCTTTAAGGATGGCCTGCACATTGATCTCTGCCATGGAAAGTTCACGCTCCGCAGCATAAAGCTGTTCGGAGACGGCGCATTTGGAGCAAGAAGTGCATGGATATCCAGGGATTACAGAGACCAGCCGGGAAAGCGCGGTTTTGGGATCCTTACGGATGAAGAAATGATCCGGCTGTTTAAGCGGGCAGACGAAAAGAATGTCCAGATCAGTATCCACAGCATCGGGGACGTATCCATCAAGCAGATCCTGGACTGCTATGAGACCGCTTTTGCAGACAGCCTGCATAAGGACCGGAGGTTCTGCATTGAGCACTGCCATCTGCCGTCGGATGAGGATCTGGCAAGGATCGTGAGCTATGGGATCATTTTCTCCACCCAGTTCCTCCAGTTATCCCTGGATATGGATGTGATTCCTGGGATCCTTCCGGACGCACTGTTAAAACGCCTTTACATCTGGCGCACTGTGGTGGAAAAAGGCGTGATCGTGACCAACGGTTCGGATTCTCCGTGCTCTACCATGAACCCCTTTGAATCCATGCATACGGCTGTAACGCGGCTCAGTGAGCGCGGGACCAATACATTTGAGGAAAAGCCTTATAAAGAGGCCCTTACCAGGCTCCAGGCCCTTAGGGCGTATACAACGACAGCGGCGTACAGTATGTTTAAAGAGAAGGAACTGGGGTCTCTGGAATGCGGGAAGCTGGCAGATTTCGTGGTGACGGATAAGGACTACTTTACCTGTGTGGAGGAAGAGATCCCGAAGATCCGCGTACTGAAGACCTATATTGGCGGAGAACTGTGTTACAGCGCAGAATAAAGGACAGGAGGGTTTATGTTTATGAAAAAGGGTAATTTATTACTGGATGCCGGGATCGTCGGCCTGGCTTTATTTGCAACGATCTTTGGAGCAGGAAACCTTGTTTTTCCGCCGATCCTGGGATTGACGGCGGGAACAGACTGGGTTCCGGCGACCCTGGGGCTCCTTCTTTCGGGAATCGTTCTTCCGGTTCTAGGAACATGGGCGGTAAACTGTGTGGGGGATCATGCCAAATTCCTGACCTACCATGTATCTCCGAATTTTTATACGATCCTTACGTGCTGTTCAGTGCTTCTCGTATGCGTGGGATCCACACTTCCCCGTGTAGGAGCCACAACCCATGAAGTGGGCGTACAGAGCATTTTCCCTAATTGCCCGATCTGGGTTACAGTGACGATCTTCTTTGCTGTGACGTATTATTTTGCAAGAGAAAGGGAGTCAGTCATCGACAAGGTTGGAAAATATCTGACACCGGCGCTGGTAGTTATCATCGGCATCATCCTTGTGAAGGGAATCATCACGCCGATCGGTGAGATCGCGGATCCTGTGCTTGCAAAACCGTTTGTCTCCTCGATCCTGGAGGGATACAAGGTTGGAGATCTGACCACGACCTTAATGCTGGCGCATGTTTTTATCTATGCACTGGAAGAGAAGGGATACATAGGCGCTGATCTGAAAAAAGGCGTATTTATGGCCGGTATCGTCTGTATTGTCGTAATGTCAGCGATCTATGTGGCGCTCACCTATATTGGAGCCACTGGCGGATCCTTATATCCGGCTGATATATCCAGGACGGCACTGTTATCCGGTATTGCATTAAATATTTTTGGAAAGACCGGTCAGGTCGGCCTTGGGATCGTAGTTGCCCTGGCCTGCCTTACCACCTCTGTGACTCTGGCTGCCTCTGCCGCTGCATTCTTTGTGGACTTATGCCGTACAAAGTTTGGCGTCCAGATCTCCTATAAGTGGCTGATCCGCGGGATCTGTGTATTCTGCGCAGTGGCAGGAACCTTTGGTGTTACCAATATCATTAATTACGTGACCCCGATCTTCCTTACCATATATCCGCCGCTGATCGTTCTGACAGTGCTTGGTTTTGTGGATAAGTGGATCCCCAATGATGGAATTTACAAGGGGGCTGTATATACATCCACATTTTTTGGATTCTTAGACGGCGTGATCGCAGTATTTCCGAATTTCACGGGACTGTATGACGTGTTATCCTATATCCCGCTGTTCACAGATGGATTTGGCTGGGTCATCCCGTCACTGGCAATGGGTGTGATCATGGGAATCGTATACCGCGGAAAGCCCAGGAATTACTGTCCGAAGACAG
>UMFB01038523.1_pt1 | contig 35431 bp, 39 predicted proteins | sample 1964921 | NCBI WGS metagenome assembly UMFB01 (sample SAMEA4836037, study PRJEB28245) | human gut metagenome | biome: gut microbiome; material: fecal sample | place: Denmark | collected 2008
CAATAAATTAATTTTATAGAGGAAATCAGAAAATTTGAATTTGAGGAGGTAATAAGATGACAGCATATATGAGATTAAGATAATACCGCGAGTTGTGTTGCGGTACATCCGTATTACATAACTCGCTTTCGGGCAAGACTGTAATAATGGAGGATGTAATGAATAAAATTAGTAGATTTAATGACAGCGAAAAGATTTTTCGTTGTCCAATATGTAAACGAAAGTTAAAGTTGGTAGGTAATAGTTTGCTGTGTAGTAATAAGCATTGTTTCGATATTTCTAAATTAGGATATGTGAATCTTGTACTAAATCAAAAGCAATCAAAGCATTATAGCAAAACTTCTTTTGAAAGCAGAATGGATATTTTAGAAAAAGGATATTATTCACATATTCTTACAGAGATAGCACATATATTGAGCAAGCTTAAAAACATAGCAACTATTCTTGATGTCGGATGTGGTGAAGGATATTATTCCAGAAAAATCAAAGAACTATTCCGAGCAGACATAGTTGCTTTTGATATTTCCAAAGATGCAATTTCCCTTGCTTCAAAAAAAGATGGTAGTAATTCTATAAAGTGGTTTGTAGGTGATTTGGGAAATATGCCTATCATAGACCACTCAATAGACTGCATACTGGACATTTTTACACCTGCTAACTATTCGGAGTTCAATAGAGTTCTGACGGATAAAGGCTATATTGTAAAGGTTATACCTGGTAATAGACATCTGCTGGAGTTCAGAAACATTGCAAAAGAACATTTGAAAAATCAAGAGTATTCCAATGAGAATGTGATTAACTATTTTAAGAAGCAGTATTCTGTTATTTACCAAAAAAGGGTTTCAGCAACATATGAAATGCCTTTAGAGGATATTAAATTTTTTGCAGACATGACTCCACTGTTATTCCAAGTAGATAAAGCTAAGATTGATTTCAAAAAGCTAAAAACTTTGACGATTGATGCAGAGATATTTGTGGGAAGTCTATAACGCTTGAAACTTTCAGGTTGTCGGATTGTAAAGGCAGAGCCTTACGCAAGGTGCAGGAGAAAGACTCCACTCGGGTTAAGGGCGAAGCGCCTTAGCAGGTCAAGGGTGCAACCATTGCCCAGTTAGTGGCGTTTCGCCACTAAGTACTGGGTATTACTTGTAGCAGAGCTTCACAAGTTTTGGCAACTTCGTTGCTGTTCCCTTCGGGAAAATAATTAAATATTGTTGCTATTAACAGACTGAGTAGAGAAATTTACTTGGTCTTTTTTTGTAGAAAAGAAAGGAAAGATATGAATGAAAGCAACTAGACATAATGGAAGATCAGGTAAGCATGGGACTTACGATGCAAAGCATAATGACCGCAGATTTGATGTGGAGAATAGTGAGCATATTGACGCAGAGAGGACGAAATTCAATGTCTATTGGGACTGCTATCAGGGATACAGTCTGCCGAATGATGAAAACGAAAGAGCAAGATTTACTTTCACAGAAGTTGAGAAAGCGTATTATGTTGAGAAATATTCAGATCATGTGGACGGTCAGAATGAAAGAAATCGAAAGGCAAGGCACTATGACCGTGTAAAAACGATTGATGGTATTCTTGAAAATAATAAAACGTGTCCGGAAGAAACTTTATTACAGCTTGGAAACATTGACGGAACAGTTTCAGCCGATGTGCTTGCTCAGATTAGCGCAGAATACTTTGAGGAATTTAATAAGCGATATGGTTCTCATGTTCATATACTGGACTGGGCTTTGCATCTTGATGAAGCTACTCCGCATATCCATGAAAGACACGTTTTTGACGCATTGAACCAGTATGGAGAATTATGTCCCCAACAAGATAAGGCATTGGAAGAATTGGGTTTTGAACTTCCGAAGCCGAATGAGAAAAAAGGAAAATACAACAATCGGAAGATGGTATTTGATGATGAGTGTAGAAAGCTGTTCATTAGTATTTGCCAAAAGCATGGATTAAATATTGATGTTGAACCGGTCTATGGTGGTGCAAGTTATTTGGAAAAGCAGGATTTTATCCTCATGAACCAACAGAAACGCATTGAGGAAAAGCAAGCCCTGTTAGACGGGCTTATGATGAAGATAGAGGACGTAAACGCAGTTGTTGAGGAAGCAGTTGACCTTGCCTATGAAAAGGCTTGTGAGGTTGTCACAGAGCGTGTGAAAGAGGAAACTGTGAAGCATGATGTTGATGTAGTAAAAGATTACGGAGAATTGTTACAGAAACAGCCGAAGGAGAAACTCAGCGACAGTTCTAAGTCGGTAGCTTCCAAAGTCGTAAATGCGATTGTTTTCCGACTGGAGAAAGCGTCTCAGGTTCTTCTTGGCAATATTATTTCTGCCCTGAATGAGCCGAAGAATAAGACTAAGGCAAAGGAGCAGATCAAGGAGCACGCAAGGGTATCTATTCAGGAAAAATTGAAAGCCATGCAGAAGCAAATTAGGGAAGATGAGCAGAAACGAGACGTGCCTATCAGAAAAAAGAATATGGAACTTTAAGGAGCATTTGTTATCCATGACTGGAGAGACAGATGCTTTTTTATTGTCCGGAAAGGATATTATGGGAGTATTTGATGAAGTAAAGGAACGAGTGACCGCAAGGGCGGTTATGGAGCGAGCCGGTATTGTTTTCAATCGGGGTAATATGTGCAAGTGTCCGTTTCATCAGGATAAGACAGCGAGCATGAAAGTAAAGCCGATGGATAAAAAATATTTCTGCTTTGGTTGCGGGGAAAAGGGAGATGCAATTGATTTTGTTGCTAAGTATTATAACCTTTCTCCCAAAGATGCAGCTATGCAGATTGCTGATGAATTTGGAATAGCTTATGACAGTTCGGTTCGGTCTCCACCAAAGCCGGTCAGGAGAGAAAAATCTCCAATGCAGATACTGGCAGAAACTAAGACTAAGACCTATCGTGTGTTATCTGATTATCTCCACCTGCTGAAAGACTGGAAGCGGGATTTCGAACCGAAAAGCATGGATGAAATTGATGCGAGGTATGAGGAAGCTGTGAATAATCTCCCTAAAGTGGAGTATCAGCTTGATATCATGCTGTGGGGAACAGAGGAAGAGAAAGAAATGCTACTCAGAGATTTAGGAAAGGAGGTGGCAGATATTGAGCGAAGAGTTAATGAGCATCGCAGAAATCAGGGAACGATTGATCACAACAGACAAAGGAGCTGTGAAGCAGTGCATTAGGAATGTTGTTACAGTATTGCAGAATGATCCGAAGTTCAAGGGTGTTATTCGTTACAACATGATGACAGATCGGAACGACATTGTAAAAGACTTAGGGTGGTATCGGGAAAGCCCTGTGCTGACTGATTCTGACATAGACCATATCATGCTGTATCTTGAAGAGAATTACAGTCTGACCACGGAGAAAAAGATAAAATCGGCAATCAATGTGGTCGCTATGGAAAACAAGTATCACCCGATTCAGGAAAAACTCAATTCCTTAGTGTGGGACAAAAAAGAGCGTATCAAAGATGTGCTGTATCACTTTCTTGGAGCGGATAGGAATGTCTATACCTACGAAGCAATGAAAGTTCTCTTGTTGGGGGCTATTTCAAGAGTGTTTCGCCCAGGGACGAAGTTTGAGTATATGCTGATACTGGTGGGTGGTCAGGGAGCCGGAAAGTCCACATTTTTCAGGTTCCTTGCCATGAATGATTCATGGTTTACTGATGATCTGAAAAAACTTGATGATGAAAATGTGTTCCGAAAAATGCAGGGACATCTCATCATAGAACTGTCGGAAATGATAGCGACTGCCAGTGCCAGGAGCATTGAGGATATTAAGTCTTTTATCAGTAGGCAGAGTGATATTTATAAAGTACCTTATGAGACACAGCCAAAGGACAGACCGAGACAGTGCGTGTTTGGCGGTACTTCCAATGCTATGGATACACTTCCGCTTGATCGTACCGGTAACAGACGATTCATGCCGGTCATGGTTTATCCTGAGAGAGCAGAGTGTCATATTCTTGATAATGAAGCAAGTTCAAGGGAATATATCGAGCAGGTGTGGGCGGAAGCTATGGAGATATTCAGATCAGGAGATTTCAGGCTGATGCTTAGTAAGGATTCTTCTGAATACCTGAAAGATTATCAGAAGCAGTTCATGCCGGAAGATGCTGATGCCGGAATGATTCTTGCCTTTCTTGATGATTTCAAGGGGGACAGGGTTTGTTCCAAACTGTTGTGGAAAGAAGCACTTCACAGAGACTACGAACCTAAGAGGATTGAGCTAAAGCAGATTTGCGATATTATGAACAATTCTGTGACCGACTGGGTTATGAGCGATGGGGCAATGCACTTTGGAGATTATGGCAAGCAACGAGGTTGGGTGCGTGTCGGTTCGTCTCAGGAGATCCCCGACAAAGCGGACAGCGATGGTTTTATGGAAATCCCAAAACAGTTGGAATTGGAGATCCCATTTAAGTAACAAAAATGATGAAGTTACCTTGTTGTTACTTATGTTGTTACCCCGTGGAAGCATTGATTTTACTGGGTTTTCTATGAAAGGTAACAAAAGTAACAAGAAAATAGAAAAATAAATAAAACACGGGTAGCAAGCATAGGTAGCGGTGATTTGAGAAGTCTTTTCGGTCATGTTACCTTTTTTGTTACCCTTTCCCTTGTAGGGGGGATTTGGGAAAGGAGAGGTGCGAATGCAAGGAGAGAAAACAGTGGAAAACAAAGCAAATTATATAGATGGCGGTAATTTTAAGACGAGAATCGGCAATACCACTTACCTTGTCGGGGTGTTCTTCAACAATGCGAAAAAGGTAACAGTAGAGGACAGAATGAAGAATTTAATACGTCAGGAAGTGGTTGCTGGCAATTTCTAAGCCAGTCCATCATTAAAACGAACATTTTTTATAGTGAATTATCATTCTCTGTATTGACAAAACGCTTCCGAAGGGTGGTCTGGTCAATGAAGTAGGAAATGCCCTGTATAAGAACGGGTACCGGATGAAGGTATTCAATACCATCAATTTTACAAAATCAATGCATTATAATCCATTTGCCTATCTCCATTCTGAGAAGGATATTCTGAAACTGGTAACAACACTGATTGCCAACACAAAAGGGGAGAGCAAAGGCGGAGATGATTTCTGGCTGAAAGCGGAAACACTGCTTTACACCGCATTGATTGGGTACATCCATTATGAGGCTCCGGAAGAGGAGCAGAATTTTTCTACCCTGCTTGAAATGATCAATGCAATGGAAGTCCGGGAGGATGATGAAGAGTTTAAGAATCCGGTGGATCTGATGTTTGAGGAACTTGCAGAGCAGAACCCGGACCATTTCGCAGTAAGGCAGTATGCCAAGTACAAGCTGGCAGCCGGAAAAACAGCCAAGTCCATTCTGGTTTCCTGTGGAGCAAGACTGGCACCCTTTGATATCAAGGAACTCAGGGATCTGACAGCCTATGATGAGCTGGAGCTGGATACCCTGGGAGATGAGAAGACAGCGCTGTTTCTGATTATGTCAGATACGGATGGCACCTTCAATTTCCTGATTTCCATGATTTATACGCAGATGTTCAATCTCCTTTGTGAGAAAGCAGATGATGTGTATGGGGGAAGACTTCCGGTACATGTGCGATGTCTTATCGATGAGGCGGCCAATATCGGGCAGATCCCGAATCTGGAAAAGCTGGTGGCAACCATCCGAAGTAGGGAAATATCGGCATGTCTGGTATTACAGGCAAAGTCACAGCTTAAGGCAATCTATAAGGATAATGCAGATACAATCATCGGAAATATGGATTCCCAGATTTTCCTTGGTGGTACCGAGCAGACGACCTTAAAAGACCTGAATGCAATTCTTGGAAAAGAGACCATCGATATGTACAATACCGGACAGTCGAAGGGTTCCCAGGAAAGCTACAGCATGAATTATCAGAAGCTGGGCAAGGATTTGATGACAATGGATGAACTGGCGGTCATGGACGGCTCGAAATGTATCGTGCAGGTCCGTGGTGTAAGACCATTTCTGTCCGACAAGTATGATCTGACGCAGCATCCGAATTACAGGCTGACGGCAGATTATGACAAGAAGAATTATTTTGATGTGGTGAAATTCTTAAGCCACACACTGAAACTGAAAGCAGATGATGAATACGAAGTCATCGACTTAACAGAGTAATCAGCTCTTACCATCCGGCGATAAAGGTCGGAAGATAGGGGCTTTTTATTATGCCTGGAAACGGGCGATATGCGCGCATAGCCGCATGCCACTGCAGGGGATCCGGCACGTAACTGTAAACTGCCTCCATGGTCGGGGCAAAGGAATGAATATATCACAAAAAAAATATTTTGGAGGAACTGAAACATGGCATTTTTTCAGAGCGCAGTAGGAACATTACAGACACTCGTAATCGCACTTGGAGCAGGTCTTGGAATCTGGGGTGCAATCAACCTTATGGAAGGATACGGTAACGATAACCCCGGTGCAAAGTCCCAGGGAATGAAGCAGCTTATGGCCGGTGGCGGTGTTGCCCTTATCGGTACCACGCTTGTACCTTTGCTTTCCGGTTTGTTCTAAATCAGATTCTGGTTTTGGGGCAGGGAGAAACCCTGTCCCGGAGGAAAGGAGGAAATAATTGAACAGCATAATTCAGCAGATTACTGACTGGCTGAAAGGACTGCTTGTATCAGGTATCATGAATAATCTCACCAACACATTTTCCTCTGTGAATGACCAGGTGGGGCAGATTGCAACAGAGGTAGGACAGACTCCCAGCAGTTTTCTGCCGGCGGTATTCAATATGGTCAGGAACCTGTCAGAAACGGTAATCATGCCGATCGCGGGTATTCTTTTGACCTTCATAGCCTGCTATGAGCTGATACAGCTGATAATCAGTTATAACAATCTGGCAAGCTTTGAGACATGGTTTATCTTTAAGTGGATCTTTAAGACTTTTGTGGCAGTAGAGCTGATCACACACACCTTTGATATCACGATGGCGGTATTTGATGTATCGCAGAGCGTGGTAAGCCGGGCCGGAGGCATTATTCAGGGAAGCACGGCAATTGATGCAAGCACCCTTGCGACAATGCAGACCACACTGGAAGCAATGGATTTGGGATCACTGCTTGGGATATTCTTACAGTCGTTTGTTGTGCAGTTCCTTATGTATATACTGGCAGCAATCATTTTCGTCATCATCAACGGACGAATGGTGGAGATTTATCTTATGGTCAGCCTTGCACCGATTCCGTTTGCGACCTTTGGAAACAGGGAGCAGAGCATGATGGGACAGAATTATGTAAGAAGCCTGTTTGCACTTGGATTCCAGGGATTTCTGATCATGGTATGTGTGGGAATCTACGCAGTCCTGATTCAGTCGGTAGCATTTAACGCAGATATCATTGGCTCGCTATGGAGGGTTATGGGCTTCACCGTTTTGTTAGCCTTTACCCTGTTTAAGACGGGAGCAGTAGCAAAGAGCATACTTCATGCTCATTAAGGAGGAAGATTATGGCAGCATCTTATATCAGTGTCCCGAGGGACCTGACAAAAGTAAAAAGCAAGGTGATGTTCAATCTGACAAAAAGACAGCTGATCTGTTTTGGTCTGGCGGCACTCATTGGAGTACCGTCCTTCTTTTTACTCAAAACAGTAGTCAAAGTCAATACGGCAGTTATGGGGATGATGGTGATTATGATGCCATTCTTTTTTCTTGCCATGTATGAGAAGAACGGTCAGCCGTTGGAGGTCATTTTGAGTCACATGATACAGGCAATCTTTAAGAGACCGAAGATACGTCCGTATATGACGGACAATTATTATGATGCGCTTTTGCGCCAGGCGAAAGCAGAAAAGGAGGTAGAAAACATTGTTCGATTTTCGCAAAAAGAAAGATCAGGAAAACAGAAAGTTCAAAATGCCGGAAGGGCTGACCAGGGACGAGCAGAAAGCGGTAAAGGAAGCCATAAAAAAGGCCAGGAAAAATGATGGCACGCCAAGAACTGCACAGCAGAGCATACCGTTTGACAGAATGTTTCCGGATGGTATTTGCAGGGTTGGACTTGATTATTATACAAAGACCATCCAGTTTCAGGATATCAACTATCAGCTGGCACAGCAGGAGGACAAGACGGAGATCTTTGAGGAATGGTGTTCTTTCTTAAACTTTTTCGACAGTTCCATCAACTTTCAGTTATCCTTCAATAACATGGCAACGGATGTTTCTGATTTTGAGAAGAGCATTGCCATTGCACAAAAGAAAGATGGATTTGATGATGTCCGGGATGAGTATTCAGAAGTGCTCCTGCATCAGATGGAGGCTGGCAATAACGGTCTTACCAAGACAAAATACTTAACCTTCGGAATTCATGCTGAATCCATGAAAACTGCAAAGCCGAGGCTCATTCATATTGAGACGGATATTCTTAATAACTTCAAAAGGCTGGGAGTAAGGGCAAAGACCTTAAACGGAAGTGAAAGACTGGAACTGATGCACAGACAGTTTCATATGGGAGATGATGCAAAATTCCATTTTGACTGGAAGTATCTGGCGGGATCCGGACTTTCCGTAAAGGATTTCATTGCACCGAGCAGCTTTGCTTTTCCAACCGGAAGATATTTTCAGATGGGAGACATGTATGGATGCATGAGTTCCTTATCCATCGATGCATCGGATATCAGCGACAGGCTGCTTGCAGATTTCCTTTCCATGGAATCCAGCCAGATTGTGACCATGCATATCAAGTCGGTAGACCAGAATGAGGCAATCAAGACAATCAAGCATACCATTACGGAGCTTGACCGAAGCAAGATCGAGGAGCAGAAAAAGGCAGTCAGGGCCGGTTATGATATGGATATCATTCCGTCCGACCTTGCAACCTATGGCAAGGATGCCAAGGCTCTGTTAAAGGAGCTGCAGTCACAGAATGAGAGAATGTTTCTTCTGACATTTCTTGTGATGAATACGGGAAGGACAAAGCAGGAGCTTGAAAATAATGTATTTCAGGCAGTATCCATTGCACAGAAGCATAACTGCAATCTGGTCAGACTGGATTACCAGCAGGAGCAGGGGCTTATGAGTACATTGCCACTTGCGAGCAATCTGATTGAGATCCAGAGGGGGATGACCACATCAAGTACAGCGATTTTTGTTCCATTCACTACCCAGGAGTTATTTCAGAATGGAAAAGAGGCTTTGTATTATGGTCTGAATGCACTTTCCAACAACATGATCATGGTAGACAGAAAGAAGCTTAAGAACCCCAATGCCCTGATTCTTGGTACACCGGGCTCCGGTAAGTCTTTCAGTGCAAAGAGGGAAATCGCCAATGCTTTCCTTGTAACGGATGATGACATCATCATTTCCGATCCGGAGTCAGAGTACTCTCCTCTGGTGGCAAGGTTTGGAGGACAGGTGATTAAGATCAGCCCGACTTCTGACCAGTATATCAATCCAATGGATATCAACATGAACTACTCGGATGATGATAACCCGATTGCCCTTAAGGCAGACTTCATTCTGTCTTTGTGTGAGCTGATCGTAGGAAATAAGGAAGGACTTAGGCCGGTTGAGAAAACGGTCATCGACAGATGCATCCGTCAGATTTACCAGAAGTATTTTGAGAATCCGGGACCGGAGAATATGCCAATACTTGGAGATCTGTATCAGGCACTCTTAAACCAGGATGAGCCGGAAGCAAAGCACGTGGCAACAGCCCTTGAAATCTATGTATCCGGTTCCTTAAATGTCTTTAATCACAGAACCAATGTGGAGCTTACAAACCGCCTGGTATGTTATGACATCAAGGATTTAGGTAAGCAGCTTAAGAAGATTGGCATGCTTGTGGTTCAGGACCAGGTATGGGGAAGGGTAACCGAAAACCGGAGCCAGGGCAGATCCACCAGATATTACATGGATGAGATGCACCTTCTGCTCCGTGAGGAACAGACGGCTGCCTATACGGTGGAGATCTGGAAGCGTTTCAGAAAGTGGGGAGGAATTCCCACCGGTATTACCCAGAATGTCAAGGATTTGCTGGCATCCAAGGAAGTGGAGAACATTTTCGAGAACTCTGACTTTATCTATATGCTGAACCAGGCAGTAGGTGACAGACAGATTCTTGCCAGACAGCTTAATATCAGCCCTCACCAGCTTTCGTATGTAACACATTCGGGAGAAGGCGAAGGGCTTTTATTCTATGGCAATGTTATTCTGCCATTTGTGGACCGCTTCCCTGCAAATACGGAACTTTACCGTATCATGACAACCAGATTGTCAGAGGTAACAGAAGCAAAGAAGGAGCAGTCAGCGTAAGCGGCTGTTTCTTCGGAAAGGTTAGATATGCATGAATGAAGAAAAATATACCAGGGAGAAGGTGGAGAAGTCCGCCAAAAACAAGCGGGTGGAGCCGGAGAATAAGACGACACAGAAAAAGCATGCAGATAAGCTGAAAAATGAGACCTCAGCGGGTGAGAGCTATCGCAAGAAGCTCCGTTATGGGAAAAAGGATACCAGACCTACTCCGGAAGAGGAAAAGAAACTTCGCAAGATAAAAAAACAGGGGCGGAAGAGAATCTACAAGGAGACGGCTGCGGCAGAATCCATACGGAAAGCCGGGATCCAAAACAAGGATGAAAACGTGGGAACAGAAGCCATGGATCAGGCAATCGGTCTGGCAATGGCCGGAAGTGCAGAGGCAAGGAATTATGCCCGGGATATCAGGAAAAGCAATTATGGTAAGAAGCTTCATGCCAGAAATGAACATCTGGATGCGGTACAGGGTGCCAGGGGAGCAAAAGAAGCGGGTGAGGCAGGCGAAAGCACCATGTCTGCTACGGTCAAGGCAACAAGAAAAAAGCTGATGCAGAGAGAATTTGCGGAAGCTGCCGCAAAGAAACAGGCTGCAGAGGCGGCAAACGGTATCGGAAGTATCGGCAAGCGATTCACGGACAAGGCGGAAGACCTGATGGGAAGACTGGCAGAATGGATCAGGGAATTTTTACAGGACCATCCTATGCTGCTGGTGATTGCTGTGGTAGTTCTGATTGTGGTTCTGGTAATCTCCGGAGCATTATCTTCCTGTTCCATGATGGCAGGCGGAGTGAACACTACCACAATTGCAACTTCCTTTACGGCGGAGGATGCGGACATTCTGCAGGTGGAGGCGGATTATGTGGAGTTGGAAGCGGATCTGCAGGAAACCATAGACAATATTGAAACAGACCATCCGGGGTATGATGAGTACAATTATTCCCTTGCGGAAATCTCCCACAATCCGTTTGAGCTGGCGGCACTGCTTACGGTGCTTTATGAGAATTACACCCCTTCCCAGGTGCAGTCCATGTTACAGACCATTTTTGATTACCAGTACACACTGACCATGACGGAAGTGGTGGAGACCAGAACGAGGACGGAGACCAGATGGCATTATGTGACATACTACCGGGATGAAGAAAGAACCGGATACCGGATGGTAAACGGAAGACTGGAGTCTTATACCTATACGGTTTCGGTGCCTTATCAGGTTTATGAATCCTATCAGGTTGAGGTGGAATATGACTATTACATTCTCAATACCACGCTGACCAATCATGGTATTTCCGCGGCAGTAAATGCCCTAAACCTTACGGAAGACCAGATGCAGCGGTATATGATCCTTCTTGAAACAAGAGGAAATAAGCCGGACATCTTCGGGGATAACGTGTATGCCAATCCGGGAGTATCTGAGGAGTATGAGCATTATGCGGTACCGGGAGAATATCTGACAGACCAGCAGTTTGCCAGAATGCTTAATGAAGCGGAAAAGTATCTCGGTTATCCGTATGTATGGGGAGGATCTTCCCCAAGCACAAGCTTTGACTGTTCCGGATTTGTAAGCTACGTCATAAATAACTGTGGAAACGGATGGAATTATGGAAGACTTACGGCCAATGGATGGAAGAATGCGACAGCCAGGGTGGCTGCTTCCGATGTGAAGCCGGGTGATCTGGTATTTTTTCAGGGAACCTACAACACATCCGGTGCATCCCATGTGGGAATCGTGGTAGATCCGGTAAATAAGATTATGGTCCATTGTGGAAACCCTATTCAGTATGCATCTTATGACACAGCGTACTGGAGGGCACACGCCTACTGCTATGGCAGGATTCAGTAACAATAATTGTAGCGCTCCTTTGGGGGCTCTTTTTGAATGGAGGAAAGGAAATGTACGCAAGATTAGACAAGCTTCGCGAAGATCTGCAAAAAGCAATCGCAAAGAGAGATGAAGCGGAGAAAAAGGTAAAACAGCTGCAGGCAAAGCTCAAGGAAGAGGAAAACCAGCAGATTGTGAGTGATGTTGCATCCTACAATTTAACTCCTGAGCAGCTGGCACAGTTCTTACAGCTGGCAGGCAGTGGAAAATTGCAGGAATTATTAAGCGGTCAGGTAAAAATGCCTGAACCTGTAACCTTAAATAATGCTGGAGACAAGCCGGCAGAGGATGAGAAAAACTTGTTTGATGAGAATGAGGAGGATGATCAGGATGAAGATAACTAAAATGATGAAGAAATGTGTATCAGGAGTGCTTGTTGGAATGACTGCATTAGTGGGATTTGCTCCACTTCCTGTATTTGCACAGGGCAAGGAAGCGGAGTGTATCTGTGAGAAAAAATGTACGGAGAACTGCATCAATGAGGACTGCGAAGTCTGTATCTATGATTACCATTACTGTGAAGGGAAAGAAGCAGAAAAGGAACCGGAAGAGGAAAGCTACGGTCCACTTACCCCCGATGGCAATATGAATCTGGTAGATGACTATGGTTCTTTTGAAGCCGGCGGCAAGCAGTTCATTACGGTGACTACGAAATCCGGCAACTTCTTTTACATCATCATTGATCGTGATGATAAGGGAACCGAGACTGTTCATTTCTTAAATCTGGTGGATGAATCAGATCTTCTGGCGTTAATGGAAGATGAGGAAGTGGAAGCATATATGGCATCCCAGTGTATGACCGGGACTGAGGAACAGCCATCGGAACCGGAAACAACCGTAGAGGAAGTAAAGGAAGAGCCGAAGGAAGAGGAAACGGAACCGGAAACCCAAAAGAAAAGCCCAAATGTGACAGGAATCATGGGAGTAATCCTTATTCTGGCATTAGGCGGTATTGGAGGATTTATGTACTTTAAGTCCGGAAAGGCAAAGAAAAAGCAGGATGCACCGGATCCGGATATGGATTATCTGGACGATGACGACGAGGATTATCTGGATGCACTGGATGAGGAGCCGGAAGAAGAAATCCATACAGAGGAGGAAGACGATGGCGAGGAAGAGTAGATATGTTGGATATGCAAAGGGAGTCCTGAAGATCGGGAATAAGAAAAGAAGGACTTCCACAAAGGAATCCGTGCTGACAAGGCTGAAAAAGTTAAGGGATAAGGACTTTTCCATGACCATCCCTGTTGCAGAAGGAAACCCGGATGAACATTAGCGGGATTCGTCCAAGGCAGGGCTTTTATGATTCTGTCATAGCACAGGAACCGGAAAAAGAGAGTGTGTACAAACTGAATCAGGTGGCTATCCGTATGGTGGATATGCCACCTCTTTTAAGTGATACTCCGATGGATGGACCGGAAGCAGCTGTTAAGGTCATGGCAGATATGCTGAAGGACTATGACAGAGAGGTTGTGGCAATTGTAAATCTACAGTCAGACGGGCGGCCAATCAACATGAATGTGGTAAGCATGGGAGCGCTGGACCAGTCAGTCGCACATCCGAGGGAAATCTTTAAGAGCACAATCTTGTCAAATGCAGCTTCCATAATGCTGGTTCATAACCATCCGTCAGGGAGACTGGTGCCAAGTACGGAGGACATTGTTCTTACGGACAGGGTAAAGCAGTTAAGTGACCTGATCGGGGTCAGGTTTTTAGATCATGTCATTGTCGGACCGGGAAAGGATTACTATTCCTTTCACCAGAAGGAGCAAATGCCGCTGTACTCGTTAAAACTGACGAAGGATTTGAATGATATTGAATTGGAGGGATTTAGAGTGGCGGAAAATACAGTACAAAAAGAAGCAAAGATGACTGCAACGCTTACCGTTGCAGAATGCGGTGAATTTCATTCGATGGGGGAAGAGCATACCGGCATCAAGACTGTTAAGGAAGCGATGGAGATATTTAAAAGCATTCCTTCGGAGCGCATGAATGGCATACCGGCGATTGGGGTGCGAGTGGCAAATGAAGAGACACCGGAGCTGTTTAGCGAGATTGATATTTTTAACGGCAAAAGATTTGACATGGAGGCTTTATCCTATGTGCCTGAGATCAGAAACAACTGGGATGCACAGAAACTGATTGCGGAGCTGATCCATGCATATCCGGAAGCGGAAATTGTGGGAGAGATCCCAGAGGGAGTACAGAAGAAAATTCAGTTCATTGAGTCCAGGGAGAAACAGGCCGACCAGTTAAAGGCTGTAACTGACCAGCTGGAGAAAGGCGTTGTGGAGGTATTTCAAAGCGACAAATACAAACAGTTTCTGGACACAATGGCGAAATTTCCCCGATATTCCGTAAACAATTCCATTCTGATCATGATGCAGAGACCGGATGCAAGTCTCTGTCAGAGTTTTACCGGATGGAAGGAGATGGGAAGGTATGTAAAAAAGGGAGAGAAGGGTATCAGCATCCTTGCTCCTGCGCCATACAAGATTGAGAGGGAACAGACCAGACTGGATGACAAGGGGAAACCGGTGCTTGATGCAGACGGGGAGCCGGTAACGGAAAAGGTGGAGGTAACCATCCGTGCCTTTAAGGTGGTGAAAACTTTTGACGTAGCACAGACAGACGGGAAAGAACTTCCCTCAATAGGTCCTGAAGAACTGGTTGGAAGTATTGAAGGATATCCGAAGCTTTTGCAGGCTTTACAGGAAATCAGTCCGGTACCTGTTACTTTTGAGCAGATCGATGGGGAAGCGAAAGGGTTTTATCATCAGGAAGATAAGAGAATTGCCATTCAGGATGGAATGAGTGAGGTTCAGACAATCAAGACCCTTCTTCACGAAATGGCGCACCAGAAGCTTCATGATAAGGATGCAGTGGCAGCTGCAGATCATGTATCAAGGAATGGAAAAGAGGTAGAGGCCGAGAGCGTGGCATATGTTGTGTGCCAGCATTACGGTATCAACACTTCTGACTATTCCTTTTCTTATGTGGCGGGCTGGTCCGAGGGAAAGGAAACCCCGGAATTAAAGAGCGCACTCGACAAAATCCGACAGACCGCGGCAGATTTCATTTACCAGATTGACCAGAAGCTTGAAGTGTTACAGGCAGACAGGGAGCAGGGTTTTATTCCTGTGGTGCCGGATTCCCAGGAAAAAGTGCCAAACCCTGATCTTCAGGTTGCGGTGGATAAGGCACTGGAAAATCTGGAAAAGAAGCGCACGCAGACGAAAAAGAAAACTTCTGTAAAGTCCAAAATCAAGGAAAAAGCAGAAAAGTCTGAAACCGCACCGAAGAAAACCAGGACAACAAAAGCAAAGGAGGAAAGAGCGTGACACAGAAAGAGTTCAATGATGTGGTAGTCAGCCAGACAGAACGCTGCAAATCCTTATTAACTGCAAAGGGAAGCGAGTATGCCCCCAAAGCAGCAAAAGGAACCGGTGCAGACCGGCTGGCTCATTTTAAGAAAGCGGCAGTTGTGATGAATTCCACCCCTAAGGCGGCTCTTATGGGGATGTTATCAAAGCATCTGATTTCCGTATCAGATATGTGTACGGATGACAAACGCTTTCCTAAGGAGCAGTGGGATGAGAAAATCACCGACAGCATCAATTATCTGCTGATTCTCCGTGCCATTGTGGAGGAGGAGACGCATGAGGAAGATTGAAGTAAAAATATTAAATCCGGAATCCATTGATCAGGCAGAGAAACTGATGGTATGTGCAGCCAGGCTGACACAGAGAGGCCATCAGATTTCCTGCCTGAATGATTTTATGGAGCTTTATGAAAAGCCGTACCAGAGATCCACGGTGGCAAATCTTGTAAAACTGCCACATCCAACGATTCAGAAATTCGGCATCATCAACGTGGTCATCGTGGGAGCTTCCAGAAGATTCCTGGCACAGATAACCAGGCACCAGAACGAAGTGAAGTATATGTCAGCAAGCCTCCAATATAGTGATTACTCCGGTGTTGAGGATTTTGTGATACCCTATGACCTTCTGGGTACCCGGCAGGAAGCGGATTATCTGGAACAGTGCAAAAAGTCCATGAAGAATTATCAGGAACTTGTATCATTCGGTATCGATAATGATTCTGCCGGATATCTTGCCCCACAGGGAATGAGAAACATTCTATTGGTCAGTGCCACTCCCTATCAGTGGAAGCATATGATCCATCAGAGAACTTGCAGAAGAAATACCAAGGAAACGAGGTATGTGATGCTGAAAATCTGGGAGCAGCTGATAGAGCAAAATGCAGAACTATTTTCTGACTGTGGACCGTTCTGTATGAATGGAGGCTGTGAGGAAGGAAAAATGACTTGTGGCAGGAGCATCCCACAGAACCTGTCACCAGCAGGGATCATTCGTGTGGATTTTCCGAAGCTGGATGAGGGTATGGTCTTTGAGGAAGGAGTAAGGGATGAAGATACAGTTGATTGATTTTGGAGGCAAAAGTCCGGAGAGAGCCCATGCCAATGACGCCGGAGCGGATGTATTCAGCCCAAGAGATGAAGTGCTTTATCCGGGACAGATTTGCAAGATGCCCCTGGGCTTTGGTCTTAGAATTCCGGATGGATTTGCCGGATACATCTTTCCAAGGAGTGGATTGAGCGCACAGGGAATTGTGTGTGAGCTGCCGCCCATTGACTCCGGCTATACAGGAGAAGTCCATGCCATCATTTCCAATGTAAGCAAAAGAGAATATGAGATCAAAGCCGGTGACAAGATTGGACAGCTTGTAATCATGCCGGTTCTGATTCCGGAGTTTACCTTTGAGGAATGGAAGGAACGGGGAACCGGAGCTTTTGGTTCCACCGGAAGATAAGAAATGGAGGAAACAGATGAAATTAGTGATTGCAGAGAAACCTTCCGTGGCACAGTCCATTGCGAAGGTAATCGGTGCAGAGAAAAGAGAGGATGGATATCTGGAGGGAAACGGGTATCTGGTCAGCTGGTGTGTTGGCCATCTGGTGGAGCTTGCTTCCCCGGAGTCCTACGATGAAAGGTATGAGAAGTGGAGATATGAGGATCTTCCGATTCTGCCTAAGGACTGGAATTACCAGATTGCAGATGCTACCAGAAAGCAGTTTGGGATTCTGAAAAAGTTAATGGAGCGTGATGATGTCACGGGGCTGGTGGAAGCTACGGATGCCGGACGTGAAGGAGAATTAATCTTCCGTCTGGTATATCATCAGGCAAAATGCAAAAAGCCATTCGAGCGCTTATGGATTTCTTCTATGGAAGACCAGGCAATCTCGGATGGCTTTTCTAATCTGAAGGATGGGAAAGAATACGATGATCTTTATACTGCGGCACTTTGCAGAGAGCGGGCAGACTGGATTGTTGGGATGAATGCCACCAGACTGTTTTCCACTCTGTATGGACAGACCCTGAATGTGGGCCGGGTGATGACACCAACCCTTGCCATGATTGTGGAGAGGGAAGCAGAGATTGAGGGATTTAAGCCGGAACCGATTTACAGGCTGTCAATTAAGAGCGCCGGAATTGTGGCAACATCAGACCGGTTTGACAACAGGCAGGATGCGGAGAAGGTACTTAATCGTCTCAAAGAAGAAAAGACGGCATTGGTAACGAAGCTGGAGACCACAGACAAACAGGAAAAGGCACCACAGCTTTACAGTCTGACAGCTTTGCAGAGGGATGCCAACCGGTTTCTGGGATTTACGGCACAGCAGACACTGGACTACACCCAGAGCCTTTATGAAAAAAAGCTGGTGACATATCCAAGAACAGACAGCCGGTTTTTGACGGAAGACATGGAAGGAATGCTTCCCCGTCTGGTGGATAAGCTGGTATGGAAGTTCGGATATACCAGACATGTTCCTGTCCATGCAAAACAGGTAATTGACAATAAAAAGGTCAGTGACCATCATGCAATTATTCCCACCGTGAATGTGGCGGATGCCGAATTTGGACAGCTGCCATCCGGGGAACAGAAAGTCTTAAGTCTGATTACGGCAAGATTCATTTCTGCCCTGGGAGATGCGGCAGTCCGGAGTGAGACGGAGCTGGAATTTACCTGTGCGGATACGGTGTTTAAGGCAAAAGCAAAAGTTCTGAAGGAAAAAGGATGGAGAGATATCCAGGACTGGATTATGGGCAGTAATGCAGAGCGTGCAGATTCCGAAAATGACGAAGAGGAACAAAGTGGGAATGCTGACATACTGGCATATATCACTGCCCTGACGAAAGGGAAATCTTATCCATTACAGGATCCAAAACTGGAAGAGGGAAAGACGACACCAAAGAAGCATTTCACAGAAGACAGCCTGCTTTCGGCAATGGAGAGAGCAGGGGCGGAAGAGATGCCTGATGAATTGGAACGTAAGGGAATCGGAACATCTGCAACGAGGGCGGCTACCATTGAGAAGCTTGTGCGTATCGGCTTTGTGGAGAGAAAAGGAAATAAGAAGACCAAGTATCTGATTCCGACACATAAAGGAGTAGCTTTGATCACGGTTATGCCGGAGCAGATTCAGTCACCATCCATGACAGCGGAGTGGGAGCAGAAGCTGCTTGATGTGGAAAGGGGTTCCTATGCGGATTCTTCTTTTATGGATGAGATTGAGGAAATGATTACCGACCTTGTGAAGAATTACAAAATCATAGAGGATGCGGAAGTGCTTATGCATCCGGCATTGGAAGAAATCGGGACATGCCCCTGCTGTGGCAGGCATGTGGTAGAAAAGCAGAAAGGATATTTTTGTGAGGATCGTGGCTGCAGCTTTGTTCTCTGGAAACAGAACCGTTTCTTTGAGGCTCTTGGAAAGAAAATGACAAAGCAGACAGCATCCAAACTTTTGCATGATGGAAAGGTGGAGCTGAAAGGATGCAAGTCACAGAAGACCGGAAAGACCTATGATACCACGGTTGTGATGTCGGTTGATGAGAACAAAAGAGCAGTGTTCCAGCTAAGTTTTGAGAAGGGAGAAGGCAAAAATGGAAAAAGCAAAAACAAGAAAGATTAAGAAATGGGATGAGATCCATGGAGAGTACGAGGTGGAAGTTTCAGAGGATATGGGCGGCGGCAGTCCGGAGGAAGCTGCCGGGGCAGGACCATCCATTAGCAGAAATCCGATGAAGGGCGTTGAGGATATGGTGGAGCAGAATGACAACAACCTTGATGGCGTGATCAACAATGTGAAGGCAGAGCCGGCAGTCGGCACTCTTGAAATTGTCCCGGATGATAAGAAATCGGTTCTGGAAAAACTGAAGGAACAGAGCAAACAGGTAACGCCTCCGGTACCTGTTCCGGAAAGAAAGCCTGTACCGGGATGCTGCTTTGAAAGGGAAATCACCGGATGGTAGAGAGATCCAAGTACATTCATATCCGTGTCACACCGGAGGAAGTTGACCGGATTAAGGAGCGGATGGAGGAAGCGGGTATCAGGAGCATGACTGCATATCTGTTACGGATGGCTCTCAATGGTTTTGTGATCGTGATGGATCTTTCTGACCTGAAGGAAATCCTCAGACTGTTGCAGATATCCGGGAACAATCTGAATCAGTACACAAAGAGAGCGAATGAAACCGGAAGCATCTACCGGGAAGACATCGAGGAACTGAAAAATAACCAGAAAGAAATCTTGCAGGAAATGCGAAAGATGCTTGATAAGCTGACTGCAATTATGTAAGGCAGGTGAGAGGATGGCGGCGACAAAACTGATAGCAATGCATCAGAACAAGGGACGTTCCGTGATGCAGTGTCTGAAAGACAGAACCGATTATGCAAAAAATGGAGAGAAAACAGAAGACGGAAAATATATCTCTTCTTATAAATGCCAACCGGATTTTGTCGATTGGGAATTTGCACAATCAAAAATAGATTATCTGAAAAAAACGTGGAGGCAGCCCAAGGGAGATGTCATTGCTTATCAGATCCGTCAGTCCTTTAAGCCCGGAGAGATTACACCGGAGGAAGCAAATGAAGTTGGATATGAAACCGGTATGAGATTCACCAAGGGTAAGCATGCGTTTATTGTGGCTACGCATGTGGACCGGGCTCATATCCACAATCATATCATTTTCAATTCCACCAATCTGGAATGTGACCGGAAGTTCAGGGACTTTTGGTTTTCCGGAATTGCCCTGCAGAGGCTTAGCGATATTATCTGCCTGGAACATGGTTTATCCATCATTCCAAAAGTAAAACCAAGTGAGAGACAGAGACGCACCAAGTATCCGGAACGAGTAAGCTTGCGGGATATTATCCGTGAGGATATCCTGAAATGTCTGGAACAGAAGCCGGCTGATTTTGAAGAACTTCTCAAACTATTGCAGGCGGAAGGATACGAGATTAAGCGTGGGAAACATACGGCAATCTGTGGAAAAGAGCAAAAGCGTTTTATCAGGTTTCGTTCTTTGGGAGAAGATTTTTCTGAGGAGCATCTGAAAAAAGTAATCGCCGGTGAAACGGAGATGCCGGAGAATAAGACGGAAAGCCGGGAACCAGCACAGCCTCCAAAAGAAAAACGGAAGTTTGACCTTGTTGTAGATATTCAGGAGAAGATGGCGCAGGGAAAGAACGGCGGATACGTTCGATGGGCGAAGAAATATAATGTGAAACAGTTTGCGGAATCCATTTTGTTTTTGCAGCAGCATGATATTCACGATAAAGAAACTCTGGATGCATTGGTAGATGGAAGTGCTGCCAGATACCATGAACTGATGAAAATTATCAAGGATGCAGAAACCAAAATGGCAGAGAACAAAGTTTTGAAAACGCACATCATCAACTATTCCAAGACCAGGGATATCTATATAGCCTATCGAAAATCCGGATACAGCAAGAAATTCTTTGAGGCACATCGAGAAGAGATTACTCTTCACAAAGCGGCAAAGGAAGCATTTTCTCATCTGCCGGATGGAAAGATTCCGAAAGTAAAGGATTTGAATGAAGAATTTGCCAGACTGCTTTCGGAGAAAAAAGCAGCTTACAGCGAATACAAGAAAATAAAAAAAGAGATGCGGGATTATCAGATTGCAAAGCAAAATGTGGAATCCTTCTATGCGGCTCAGAAGACCTGGGACCAGGAAGAAGATTTGAAAAGGAAAAGGCAGCAGCAGAGATAAGCATATGGGCAATCATCAAAATGTAAGTTGGTGGTTACCCTCTTTTTTTGCAATTCCGGCGGAGCAGGAATGTACCAGCACTCACAAAGTGAGGGCATAGCTTGACATCAGGGATGTCATTCTAAGGGGATTGGGGATGTGCCTCCAACAAGCAAACAGCGTTCGTGTGATCACGAAGGCACTGCTTGCTAACTTGCGAAGCAACAACGATTGCGGCCTTAGTGAGCCGCCTATTACCTTCTATTAAAGTGATTGTTTTTTCTTTTATAATGGCGTCAATATATTGACGCCCGAACACATGAATGATATAATAGACTAGTAGTAATTTGCTAAAATGGAGATAAGTATATGAACTACGTTGAGTTTAAAAAATGGCTACAGGAAAAAAATAAATATACTGATGCCTCTATAAAGGACATTGTATCAAGATTAAGAAGAGCAAATAATATTTTGGTTTTTCAGAATGAAGATATTTATATTTTCAGGTTGGAACAATGCGAAGAATTCAAAAGGGCTTCTGTATCAGTCAAGTCTCAGATTAGGAGATCCGTTAGATTATACTTTCAATATTTAGAAGAAATGGAGAACACCCAAAGATGAAGATCTTATCGTTATTTGCAAATATAGGAGTTGCGGAAGCATATTTGAGAGAGCTAGGTATCGAAGTATCTGTAGCAAACGAACTTATAGAACGACGTGCAAAATTATATTCAGCTATTTACCCGGAAACAAAAATGATTGCTGGTGATATAACAGATGATACAGTATTTTCACAAGTAATAAATATTGCTAAAAAAGAAAATGTGAATTGTATAATGGCAACACCTCCTTGTCAAGGAATGAGTACAGCAGGGCAGCTTGATGAAGACGACGAACGGAATCGCTTGGTTATTCCAGTAATAAAGGCAGTGCATCTGTTACAACCCAATTATGTTTTTATTGAGAATGTTCCAAATTTTTTGAACACTTCTATTCAAGTGAATGGCAATAATATTTTAATACCAGATTATATAAATGATGAATTAGGAATGGAATATGAAATACATAAATATGTAATAAATACAAAGGACTATTCGGTTCCGCAGGTAAGAGAAAGAGCAATTTTTTTAATTACCAAAAAAGGATTAAAAAATGTTTGGTTACTTCCTGATCCTGATAAAAAAATAATAACAATGAGAGATGCTATAGGAGATATTCCTTCTATTGATCCATTCATTAAAGATATTAGTAAAGAAGAAATGGATGAAATGTTTCCTGAATATGAAGCAAAGAAAAAGCGTGCATTGGAAATATCAAGATGGAATATACCACCACATCATGTCAAAAGACAAGTTATTTCAATGATGCATACACCAACCGGAGAAACTGCTTTCGATAATGAAAAATATTTTCCAGTCAAGGAAAATGGTACCCCGGTAAAAGGTTATAGGAATACTTATAAGAGACAAAACTGGGATACTCCTGCATATACAGTCACAATGGATAATAGAAAAATTTCATCTCAAAACAATGTTCATCCAGGAAGATACATGGGTGTAGATGAGAATGGAGATGTAATATATTCCGACGCAAGAACATTAACATTGTATGAACTGATGCTGGTAATGAGTTTACCATCAGATTGGCCAGTTCCAGAGAAAACATCAGAGGCTTTTTTAAGACGAATTATTGGTGAAGGAATTCCACCATTATTTGTAAAAAGAGTTTTTGAAAAATTGATTGAGAGGTAATGATATAATGCGATTAAATGGATTATCGCTGTTTTCAAATGTAGGCATAGCAGAGGCCTATTTGAAGGATGTTGGAATAGATGTTGTATTAGCAAATGAGATAGATGAGAAAAGAGCTAGATTTTATCAAGAAATATATTCAGATGCACATATGATATGTGGAGATATTACTGATGAGAAAATTCGAGATGAAATCGTGAAAGAAGCGATACAAAAGAAAGTTGAATTTATTATTGCGACACCGCCATGCCAAGGAATGAGTGAGGCTGGATTAAGATTAGAATTTGATCCAAGAAATCAACTAATATTTTATGCTGTAGATGTAATAAAGAAAGTGAAGCCTAAATTTGTTTTATTAGAAAATGTTCCGAAACAATTAACAACTAAAATTGAATATAACGGTGAAGTAATTTTAATTCCAGAGTATATAAAAAGAGAGTTGGGTGCAGATTATTCTTTCAATAAAGAAACTTTGGTAATGGCAAAAGATTATGGGGTTCCACAATTAAGAGAAAGAAACATTTTTCTTTTGGTAAAGAAAGATTTGGACTATATTTGGGAATTTCCCCCAAAACAGCAAGAAATAACATTGGAAGATGCTATAGGGTCGCTTCCTTCATTGGATCCACTACTAAGAGAAGGTGTAGATGAAACAATTAGGAGATTTCCTGAATATGAGAAAAAAAGAGAAGCTGGATTGCAAGTATCTAAATGGCATTATCCTCCGAAGCACTCTTGGAAACAAGTAGAATGGATGATGCATACACCAACAGGAAAATCTGCCATATATAATGAAACATATTATCCACAGAAAGAAGATGGAACACCAGTCAAAGCACATCACAATAATTATAGAAGATTAAAATGGGATATGCCGTGTAGAACTGTAACACAGAATAATGGTGTGATTTCGTCTTTAGCATGTGTACATCCCGGAAGGAAATATATTTCAGATAGCGGAGAAATATTATATTCAGACCCGAGGGTTTTGACAATATATGAATTGATGATAGTTATGTCTCTTCCACTAGATTGGAATATTCCCCAATGGGCTGACGATACATTTATTAGACGCGTATTTGGTGAAGGAATACCTTCAAAATTGGTAAGAGCAATAGTTGGAGAATTAACAAGGCAACTATAAGGAGAATGTGTATATGGGAAAAATAGTAATACCAAAACATAGTGCAGATGTTGATGAAATGAATGCTGTTCTAAAAATACACTATGATGCAAATGATTGGGTTGGATCACAAGAATATACAAAGAAACTGAAAGAAATGATTGGGGCGGACCAATATGCTTCGTCATATCCCAAAAAGGCTCAAGTTCCAACATATTTTGGTTTTCTTGAGTGTAAAATGACACCTGGAAAAAGAATTACAGAAAGAAAAATTACTGAGACTGGTAAAAAAATGTATGAGGCAATATTGAATAATGATATTGCTGAAAGACAAAAAATTTTAATGGATGCAGTGGAAAAGATAATATTTGGGAGAAATAATGGAGGGTGTGCTAGTAGTGAATCTGATATAGATGCTCCTGACTTAGCCATAAGATGTATTCTTGATACTGGATATTGTACAAGTCATGAGTATGCATATATGATTTGGAATTTACACGATAATGGAAAAAAATATTATCAAAGTTTACCAGATATTCTGAAAGCTAGAAGCTCGGATGGAATTAGTCTACAACAAGAAGCAAGTACTTATGCTGATTGGAAACCAATTTTAGCACTAATTCGGTGGGGCTTTCTGAAAGAAGCAGATGATGGACGTCAGAAAGTGATGATTCATCCAGATGTTTACCAGCGTTACGGAGATAGGCTTGAAAATATAAAAGTATATAACATAGATAAATTAGAAAAAATTGAAATAGGTTCAATTCAAGATACAAGCTCCGTTGATGATACAGTATTTAAGCCATTCATAATTTCAGAAGAAAGTGCGTTAACAATAAATACTGGTGAACTTCGAGAAGAAGTTGTTAATGTTGAAAAGCAACATATTTATCCAGGTGATAGTGTATTGTTTGTTGATCAAACTATAAGTAGATTATTAGCTTATCATAGTTATCTAATTAACAATATGAATAGGGTTGGAACGGAATATCAAATGTCTCTTGAAATGGAGGGGGCTGTAAACAAGAAACAAGAGAGAGTTTTATTAGCAGAATTAAAAGAAGAAGCAAAAAAGCAAAACGAAAATGCTCAACAAGGGTTATTATTGGACATATTAAAATATAGTAAGTGTATGCAGAATATAAAAGGTGTGTCAGAAAAAAATCAGGATATAGAACCTGTAAATTTAGTAATTAGAGCTTTAATAGAAATCAATTTTTTGTATGAGTATGAGTTGAAATATTTATTATCTGAAATGATATTAGGAAACCTCAACTATACAGAAGCTATTGATATGATTCTGGAGGCAAGAAAATCAGGTACCATTATTTCAAGTGATAAAGAAGCGGAACTTGATTATAAAGTTATTTATTCATTAGTAGAAGGCAGATTATTAGAATGGTCGCAGATGAATGAGAGAAAAATATTGAGATTAACTACAAATCTTGATAATGCATATTTGGAACAGTTTAAGAGGTTAATGGTATATGCCGTAGACATATCCAAAACATGTAAACAAAGCAATAAGGAATCTTTACCTTTGTCAATTAAAGCAGTATTTGTTGATGATAATATAGGAAGTGAAGAGTTATCAGAAGCTGAAATCAGTTTGTCAGGTAATCCTAAAATAGTTCAAGGAGATTACATAATTCTGGTAAAATCAGATTTCTGTTGTATAGCAAACTATATGGTTTATCAAGTAATAACTGTTGAAAAATCTGGCTCATATTTGAAATTGGAAATAGCAAAGCATAATTACATTAACAAAGATAAGGAAAATGAGATACTAAATGATCTTAGGGAGGCATATTATGGCAAATGTTAATAAAATTGAGCAGTATAATAAGGGAACGGTATTTCCAGATAGCTATGAAGAAACCTATTTGGCTACTAAACACATAAGTGACATTAAGCTAACAATTCCGAATGATATATTTATCAAATTGAAAGAAAAAATCGAAGAGAAGGGCCTGTATTTTGGAGACGATTCTGTTTTAAGAAATATCATTGCTGGAATTATTAAAGGTAATATTATTTTGCAGGGACCTCCTGGAACAGGAAAAACCACATTAGCGAAAATAATATGTGATGTTTTTGGTGTGTCTTATACAGAAGCTACTGCAAATTCAGACTGGACTACTTATGATTCAATCGGTGGATTACAACCTTCTGCAAATGATGAAGGGCATGAGGTTATTGAAGGAAAAAATGGGTATGTAGTATCAAGTATATTAAAGTGCTGTGATCTAATTGTTAGAAATGAGAATGATAATGGGGTATTGCAAGGAAATTGGTTGATTTTAGATGAATTAAATCGATGTGAAATAGATAAAGTTTTTGGTGATCTGTTTACAGCTTTAGGATCTGATGCTTCTGAAACAGAACGTATCATTAACTTGTGGTATCAGAAGGATGAGAATAAAAAAATTGTATATATACCAAATAGGTTTAGAATCATTGGTGCAATGAATAATGTAGACAAGAACTACGTAAATGATATATCACAAGGACTTAGCCGACGTTTTACATTTATTGATATTTTGCCTCCAGAAGAAAAATACTTCCAAATTGAAGCTCAAAATGCAAAAGAGTTAGCTAAGAAGAGAGTTATTGATAAGATTAAAGTGTTTGGAGCGGAAACAATAAATAATGATTATATGAAAGATTTGGATTCTATTGAAGGATTTAATGAAATCGAAAATACAATGTTAGAGTTGTTTAAGAAAATCCGATATTCGCATCAAGATGATGAATCCTATTTAGGTCTTCAAGTGGGTACGGCTCAAATTATTGATTTATATGAAAGTATATATATTGCAATGATTGTAGCAGATGTTAAGAAAATAGATGCAAAAAAAGAATGCATGAAAGATATTGTTGATTCAACTATTGCCAGCAGAATTATTCCACAATTAGACGGATACGATTTTAACAAGTTGACGATGTTTTATGATAATGTTCAGGGCGAAAGTGTATTTTCATATATGAAAAGAACAAAAGAGGCAATATATAGATTTATTCACTAGGGGAGCATATGGATAATAATTTATTTTCAGAACATCAAATTGAATTTATGTATTCTGATCCAATGTTTTTTCGATTTGTAAATGATTATTTTTCTTCTTTTTCAATTCAAAATCAAAATTTTACAATGGGATTGAAAAAGAATGACGAAATGTCAGATACAGACATGCATATATATATCCGTATTATTTTGGCAAATTTAGGTGATTTGAGACAAATGATCTCAGAAATTGAGAAATCATTATCATATGCATATAAAGATTCCATTCAAACTTTTGATGGAGAAATTCATGGACATTTGCAAGTACAAAGATATCTTCAATTAAAGACACAGATTAGATATCCAAAAGAATATCCTTGCCAAATAAAAATGCGGACATCTGTCACACCGGAAAATATTTTTCTGATTTATATTGTTGATTATGTTATTAGGTTACTGGATTATTTTTCAAAGGTACTTCAGAACTATATAGGAAATTCATATTCAACAGAAAAAGCATTGATCGATGAGTATAAGAGAGCATTTCGTACATTCGCACGCAAAAATTATTTTAGAGAATGTGCGGTATCATTAGAAACAATAAGAAAACAATACGGAAATGAGTTTCCAGATAGTCTTTTAAACTTAATTAAAGTAAGAGCAGCCAAAGGTAAAATTCGTAATTATCAAGCATATGAAAAGATTTTTAACTGGTATTGGAAATATAAGCAAGGAACTATTGATTTTGACTTGTTGAGAACATTGCGTATATTGCGATATTCGGATGATTTCTGTAATAGACTGTTTGAATTATGGTGTTTATATTCTATTAAAGAAACATTTATCAAAGAATTTGGAATGACGCTTATTAGTGAAAGGAATATTATGAACATTGATAATCAAAGTGTTTTCACACTAAAAGCGGCAAATGACGGAATTGTAGAGATATACTATCAAAAGGGTGCAAAGTTATATTGGGACGAAGAAACAGAGCCAGTATGGAAATATATTGATCCAGAAGGAAAGAAAAAAAGATTAGTTGGAATTCCTGACATTTCTGTGAAGTATTCCGCTACGACAAATTCCTTGGTTATGATAGATCTAAAAAATAGGGTTCGTACAGCTGGAAACAATTCTGAAGAGATATATAAAATGATAGGCTATTTCACCAATTTTGATAATATGTTTAAGCGAATGAATTCAGAGCATATTAAAAAGCAAGCAATCCTAATATATAGAAATGATTATGAGGCATTTGTTGAACAACTTGTAAGTGATAATAATAATTTGCTTAATACATATTCTGTGAGTCCAACTGCAAAAGAAAAATTGAATTCTAGCCAGTTTAAGTTAATATGTCAATGTATATTGGATACACAAGGAATTGATGGTAAGACATCAGAAGTATTAGGTAGTTACAAAAAAGAAAAGGAAGCTATTGTTGCAACAGCAAATCCAAATGACGAAGACAGTGCTATATATCAGATTAGTGAAAGAAATCATAACGTTATTAGTAATCTGTTTTCTTTTGGAGAATTAGCTAAAGAACTACCAAGACAAATGGATTTATTAAAACAAAACTACTTTCCTCATATTTGGAATAATATGTCTCAGAAAACTAAAGAAATACTTGCTATGGCTGACTGCTTGTTTTCAGGAATGAGAGAATGTGAAAATGCAGATTATGCACCTATTTGTCTTGAGTATTGTAGAGGATTAGAAGTACAGTTAAATCAGCTGATTTTTGAACCATTTAGGAATAGCCATAATATTTCTAACTTAACAAGACGAAATAGATTCTATGAAAAAATGCAGGAAACGAGGGAAATGACATTGGGCGAATGCGTTTTCTTTTTGGAAAAGTGTACACATAGGAATTATCCTATGACAGAACTTAAGCAATACATAGATAGCATAGTATCTAATACAAATACATTTTATACTGAAGCTGTTCCTGTTATGAGGGAAATAAATACTAATATAAGAAGATTGTCGGCACATACAACTATAATGACATATGATGAATTAATTAATACGCGTCAAAAAATATTGGGAATAGGATATCTTAATTTGTTTTATCAACTTTTAGATCAAAGATAGTAACAATTAAAGGCATAGAACCAACCAAGGTCCTATGCCTTTGCATTTTCCGGAAGCAACATACGGTCATCAATATAGTAATCACATGATATTTTTCTGCTGTTGTGTCCGTAATATTCTATGATTTCCGGAAGATTGTCGTTGACAGCATCAAATTCAAGATTCTGTTCCCGGCACCATTCGACAGCTTTCGACAAAGCCTCTCCGGCACGGCAGGTCCAGAGTATCAGCTTGTTGCCGTTTCGCCTCCATTCCTGGAGATAGGTAATCAGTGCCTGGTTCGGCTGACCGCAGTCTGGCCATTTGCTGTAACAGAGAGTGCCATCGAAATCCACGGCAATGGTCTGAAAATTGATTGCTGTATTATTCATAATCAAGGCCTCCTTTGCTTGTTGCCGGACTGGTTTTCTTATATTCAAACAGCTGATCTACCGTAAGAGAGAAGTAATTTGCGATTCTCATGGCGGACAGTAATGATGGAAGCTGGCGTCCCTTTTCAATGCTGATAATGGTTCTAACACTGATACCGGTAGCATCAGCCAGCTGCTGTTGTGTAATTCCATAGTCAGCTCTTGCTTCACACACCTTACAGATCAAAGTCTCTGTATCCATATCTTCAATCCCCCTTGCTATTATTTCTTGTAATGTTAACAGAGGATAAAGCGGCTGCTTCCCCTCCCACTATGTACATGCTACCAGAGCAGGTGTACAATAAAACGGACTAAGACAGTACGCGGCCAAAAATCTTGAAAGAACTGTTTTCTGTGATGGGAATCGGATCGTATTTCTTATTGAGAGAAATGAGATAGGTTCCCTTTCTATTATTCTGGAATTTCTTGATATAGGCATTGCCATCCAGATAGAAGATACCGATTTCTCCATCGTTAAGCTGTTCGGTCTGTTCAATCCAGACAAGTTCGTCGTTGTGGTAGCGAGGTTCCATACTGTCTCCGCTGATATGCACACCAAAAGAAGCTTCCTCTGGAATATCAGGAGAGGAGTACATTTCATAATCTTCTCCATCCAGGAAGGAACCGGTACCGGCGGAAACTGTCGTGTAGAATACTTTGCGTTCCCGGACAACATGAATCGGGATAATCTCAGCAAGTTTGTAATCGCCGGATTTTTCTAACAGACGGATATAGTCCATAACCTTGTTAATCCCTTCTTCATTCAGGTTGCGGAAAGGATTGATTGGATTCTGTCCAATAAACTCCGTATATACATCATAAATATCAAGTATTTCACAGATGGCCAGAAGTTGTCTGGCGCTTGGCTGTGTCATTCCGGATTCCCAAGCACTGATTGTGTTCTGCTTTACAAAAATGTCATAGCTCTCCAGCTTCTTTGCAAGTTCACCCTGTTTCATTTTGTTTTCTTTTCTGTTCTTCGCGATGATCTTTCCTAACTCTTTCATAATAAATAGCCTTTCTGATTGCTGTGGTAAGTATCGTGTCATCGTATGAATGTATATCCACTATACCATTAAAAAAATGAAAAATCAATAGAAATATCATTAAGACGGATAACATGAAGAAAACTTCACTTGATTATCATTGAGAATGGTATTATATTAGCCCTTGTAGACAAGAGACATGCAGAAAGAAATGAGCGGAAGAAAGAGGGTGAATGAATGAGCCGGACAATTTTACATAGTGACTGTAACTGCTTTTATGCATCAGTAGAACTTTTGCATCATCCGGAGCTTCGGGGTAAGCCGGTTGCGGTGGGCGGCGACCCGGAAGCACGGCATGGGATTGTACTGACTGCCGATTATATAGCAAAGCGTCATGGCGTAAAAACCGGGATGGCATTGTGGCAGGCCAGACAGGTTTGTCCGGATATCACTTTTCTTCCTCCAAGGATGGATCTGTACCTGAGGTTTTCCAAGATGACACATGAGATTTATGGAGAGTACACCGACAGGCAAGAACCATATGGAATTGATGAGTGCTGGCTGGATGTGACAGACAGCGCAGGAATCAAAGGAGATGGCTATAAGGTGGCTCAGGAAATCAGCAGCCGGATCAAGTCAGAGCTTGGCATTACTGTGAGTATCGGTGTGTCCTTTAACAAAATTTTTGCAAAGCTGGGATCAGATTACAAAAAGCCGGATGCCATTACTACCATGAATAAGGATGAGTACCAAACAAAGGCGTGGCCGCTACCAGTGTCAGATTTATTATATGTAGGAAGTGCTACGACGAAAAAACTTTATAGCATGGGAATTACCACTATCGGCGGACTGGCACAGACGGATGAAAAAATTTTGATTGGAAGATTGGGCAAAATGGGAAGCATCCTCTGGTCATTTGCCAATGGCTATGATGATTCCCCGGTAAAGATTGAGAATACCAGCGCTCCGGTCAAGTCCGTAGGTAACAGTACAACGACACCAAAGGATATGGAGACAGATGAGGATGTGAAGATTGTTCTTTATATCCTGGCGGAAAGCGTTGCGGCGAGACTGAGGGAGAACGGATTCCGGTGCCGGACAGTAGAAATCAGTATAAGGGACAAAGACCTTTATCATTTTTCCAAGCAGGTAAAGCTTAAGAATGCCAGCAACATAACAAAAGAAATCGCAGAAGCAGGGTACCGGCTTTATAAGGAAAGCTACAGGCTGCCTGCAGATGAGTATGAGAAACAACAGCTTTCGCCGGAGCTTTTTCAGAAGCCACTCAGAAGTATCGGAATCCGGGGAACCGATCTTGTGACAGATTATTTCTGGGAGCAGCTGGATTTGTTCACGGATCCGGGTTTCCGGGAGAAGCAGATGAAGATGGATGATGCAGTAGATGTCATCCGAAGAAGATTTGGATTTTACAGTATTCAGAGAGGACTCATGTACCGCGACAGAATTTTGTCAGCCTGTGATGCGAAAGCAGATCATACGGTGCATCCTCATGGGTACTTCGGATAGGAGGTGTCAGGAATGGAAAGCAGTAAGGTATATGTGAATGTCATGGCTGAGTTTACCAAGGATGGTCGGCTCCTTCCAAGGAGCTTTATCTGGAAAGACGGCCAGGTATACGAAATACAGAGAGTAACAGATGTGCGCAGAGCGGCCAGCCTGAAAGCCGGAGGCGTAGGGATGCGCTATACATGTATTGTGAATGGAAGAGAGAGTCATCTTTTCTATGAAGATAACAATATGTGGTTTGTTGAGGAGCGGTAAATTCAAAGAATGGAGTCAGTTACAAAGAAAGATCAGCGAGAAGTACAATGGGCGGATGGTGCGGACTTCGGCACATCGGAACTCATCCGTTATTTCACAATCATCAATGGTTTTCCTTTCCCTTATCCGTTGAATGGTAACAATCAACCAGGAGGATTTTGATGATGATAGATAGGAAAGATAAGAGATATGTCAGTTGCCCGGTATGTGGCAGGATCCTGATGAAGTGTCAGGGACAATGTAATATAGACATTACCTGTGGGAAATGTAACAGGGAAATTGTGGTTCTTGTAGATGAGGAGAGAGTCATGGTTCTGGAGAACAGACGAGGTTCTGAAAAGGACGGAAGAGCCGGACAGGTCCGGGTGAGTGTTCAAAAAAGTAAGGAACCGGGGAAAATGAAACCCATGAAAAGAGCTGCAAATTATTAAAATCAAATAAGTGAGATAGCAGTTGAACCGTCAGATTTGGCAGGAACCATCAGAGCCGGCACTGCATATCAAGAGTTTGTAACGAGCTGGAATTAGCATAGAACTATTAGGAGCCGACAAAACGGAAATAGAGCCAGGTGGCATATTAGCTACCGGTCTTATTGGTATTCGTTTTGTCGACTCCTTTATTGCGTCTGTTTCCGTTTTGGCTCCGGAAATGGAGAGAAAGATGGAAAAGACAATTGGAATGAGAATCAGAGAATGCAGAGTAAAAAAGGGAATGACACAAGAGGCCTTGGCGGACGTTTTATATGCCAAAAAGTCTACAATTTCAGAATATGAGAATGACAAGATTGATCTGAAATTTAGTGTTTTGAAGGAAATTGCCAAAGCTCTTGATACTTCTATTAGTTATCTGTCAGGAGAACAGGATGAGGATATTGACGATGTAATGCAGATGACTATTGCTTTACAACAGATTAAGAGCAAAGAGCTCAGAAAAGCAGCCATTGCGCAGGTGAAAATTCTTGCAGGAATGTAAACTGTTCGGTCACGCCGAACTTTGTTCGTTGTTTGGGGAACGATTTTCAGGAGACGTTAATCTACAATCTTTCTTGTAAGGAAGAGTAAAGATAAGAAAATCCTTACCAAATCAAGTTAGGAAAAGGAGATTGACATGGCAGAGAAGAACCTGATCAAGATATATGTGGATGCCAGCTCGGCGAAGAGAGTGGATATCATCATTAAGCACTATACAGATTTTTTGGGAATTGTAGACGGATACACGGAGGGACTCCGATACATGATTGAAAGTGAAAAAGACAGCAACAGTCACAGGGAGCTGGGGGATCTTGGAGTCAGGGTGCAGACAGGTGGAACCACCAGTGATCCTACAGCCAAAAAGGCTATCAGAAATGTAATGACAAGGGAGGCTCTTATCAACTGTGATTTTTCCGGGGACGTGATGGAAGGTGTGGACCGGGCAGAGGAATTTATCAGAGATGCCTATTTACTCCGGGACATGAGAAAGGACTATGAGCTTTTCAATCGTCAGCTGTCAATTTTGGGAACGGAAAAGGAGACATTTGAAAAGTATCTTCGCAGGGAGAAGACACTGATTGATATTGCGGAGGAGCAGGGAATAACTTATGAATCCGCTCAACAGAAGATTCACAAAATCAGGCTACGGGTAAAGAAACAGGTTGTTGGTTTCATGGATGGAAAGATGGGAGGTATTGCGTAATGGAAGAAAAGCGATGCTATACCGTCAAGGAATTACAGGAGATTCTTGGAATCAGCAGACCGACGGTATATGAATTACTGAAGAAAAACGAATTCCGGTGGATTCAGATTGGAACAAAGTACCGTATTTCCAAGAAAAGCTTTGATGACTGGCTGGATAAGAAGATGGAAAATCAATAATTTACCTTCTAAAGCATTTGGATGTGTGCATGGTATAGTGTGGAAAAAGGAGGTAATAGTCGGAATGGAAATAATTCGTGATGCACAGGTAATCAAGACGAGAATGGAACAATTTCAGGCTAGTCAGGATTTAAGGCAAAGAAAAACAATGTCAGTACCGGAAATGCGTAAGCTATTGGGATTAAAGAAAACCGAGAGCTACTGGCTCGTTCATAGAAATTTTTTTAAGACTGAGATGATAAGTGGTCAGATGCGCGTGGATCTGGAGAGCTTTGAAAGATGGTATGCCAATCAGGTGAAACATAAAAAGGTCAATGGGGAAGAGCCCGGAATCGAATTGAAAAAAACATCTTATTCATTCAGGGAAGTAGCCAATCTTTTAGGGGTGCATGATGCAGATATATATGTTGCCTGGAAAGAGAATGACTTAGAAACCTTCACAGTAGACTATGTTAAGCGTATTCCAAAGGACGTATTTGAGAAATGGTATCGAAGCCAGAATAAATTTCAAAAGCTGGAACGGATCCCGACGGTGGAGGAGTTAGGTAGTAAATACATTTTGGTATGTGATGCGGCAGAACTACTGGGCATTTCATATGACAAATTAGTGAGGCTTTCCAAGTATGGCAAATATAAGTGCATTTTGAAAATGATTGTTTTTGAAAATAAGAAGTGGTTTCTAAAGAAGGATTTTCAAAATTTTCTAAATGCACAGAATGAGTATCAGCTGATTAGTCAGATAGAGCCAAAAAGGATAGACAGGAAAAATGAATTGGAAACAAAGGAATATATATCCCGTGAGGAAGCTGCTGTTTTAGCAGGGGTTACCAAGTCAACAATTACTAAGTGGATACAGGCAGATAAATTCTCTTGTGTAGGTGCCGGAAAGGTTCTGCGCATAAAAAGAGATGATTTTTTGCAGTGGATAGAGAACAATCGGGAAGGAGTGAATTGATATGGCTTCCATTCAAAGGAGAGGAAAGAAATACTGCGTAGTTTACAGATATCAGGACGAAGAGGGAAATGTCCATCAAAAATGGGAAACATTCGATAACCAGAAAGATGCTGATAAACGTAAGAAGGAAGTAGACTATAAAATAGCATTAGGACAATTTGAGGTACCAAAGTGTGTAAAGGTTAAAGAGCTTTTGGATGAATAT
>UMFB01026510.1_pt1 | contig 34831 bp, 33 predicted proteins | sample 1964921 | NCBI WGS metagenome assembly UMFB01 (sample SAMEA4836037, study PRJEB28245) | human gut metagenome | biome: gut microbiome; material: fecal sample | place: Denmark | collected 2008
ACAGATAGACATAGGTTACACCTCCTTAAAATTCTTAAACAGATCACGGACAACTGACATTCTTGGGTCAAGACCTGTATCTTCACAGTCACAGGCACCCTCATTTAGGTTCTGACCACAAACATTGCAAATGCCCTTGCAGTCTTCACTGCAAAGAATTTTCGTCGGCCATCCTACCAATATCTCATTATAGAGCATTTTGTCCACGTCAAGATGATATCCGTTAATAAAATTGGATTCATCGAATCCTTCTTTCAGTTCAGCATCTGCAACCGCCAAATCTACAAACTTTGTAAACTCTAAAGGCATCTCATATTCCACATCTGTCAGACAACGATCACATGGAATCACCGCAGCGAAACTTGTCTCAGCCTGGATCCTCAGTTCTTTTGCCTTAATATGTGAAACTGATACATGTACCGGCGCTTTTTTTATGATTGGAAAAGTACCATGTTTCATCTGAAACTCATCCATCTCAAAATCAACCGTCACATCAATCGGCTTATGCTGTTCTGATAATACGTCTGATAGGTTAATCAACATATCTATTACTCCTATTCATACCTAAACTATTATATCATGGGAATCTGGTTTGTCAACCGAAAAGTTATAGATTTTCTCTGATTTTGCTATTTTTTTACTTAAATATACTATATCTTGTAAAATTCCAGAGAAAACAGAAGAACCAAAGATGGAAAACCTATGTCCCACCAGTGATTCTTCCGTTAGTATACATTCCCTGCGATCCGTTTATGATTAAATCAACGCTACAGTTTCTCTTGCGATTGCAAGTTCCTCATTTGTCGGTACAACAAGCACCTTGACTTTTGATTCCGGTGTAGAGATGATAACTTCTTCTCCACGTTTATTGTTTGCCTCTTTATCGAGTTCAATTCCAAGGAATCCAAGATAAGAGCATACTTCTTCACGAACCTTCACAACATTTTCTCCGATACCTGCAGTAAACACAATGTTGTCAACACCGTTCATTGCTGCTGTATACGCACCGATATATTTTGCTACTCTGTAAGCGAAAACTTCCAAAGCGATCTGAGCCGGTTTCTGTCCTTCTTCTGCCGCTGCTGTCAGATCACGGAAATCACTGGATACGCCATTGGATAAACCAAATACACCTGATTTTTTATTGAGCATATTCATCAGTCCTGCGATATCAAGATTTTCTTTTTTCGCAATAAACTCAAGAATTGCCGGATCAATATCACCGGAACGAGTTCCCATTACCAAACCTTCCAATGGAGTCAATCCCATAGATGTATCTACTGATTTTCCATTGAGTACTGCTGATACACTGGCTCCGTTTCCAAGATGGCAGACAATTGTCTTTGTCTGATCGTATGGAACACCTACGATCTCTGCTACTCGTTTCGATACAAAACTATGGCTTGTACCATGGAAACCATAACGTCTTACTTTATATTTTTCGTAATACTCATACGGAAGTCCATACATATAGGCTTTTTCCGGCATTGTCTGATGGAACGCCGTATCAAATACAGCAACCATCGGAGTATTCGGCATCAATTTTTCACATGCATCCACACCGATCAGATTGGCCGGATTATGCAGAGGAGCAAGATCATTACACTCTTCCACTGCTTTCTTTACTTCTTCTGTAATCACAACAGAAGATGCAAATTTTTCTCCTCCATGCACAAGACGATGTCCCACTGCCCCAATCTCATCCAAACTCTTAACAACACCTGTCTTTTCATTTGTCAGAGCATCGATCACAAACTGAATCGCCTCTGTGTGAGTTGGCATTGCCAGATTATTCACTTCTTTTTCTCCACCGGTCGGCTGATAAGTCAGTCTTCCGTCAATTCCAATTCTTTCACAAAGTCCTTTTGCAAGAACTGCCTCTGTTTCAGAATTGATTAACTGAAACTTCAAAGATGAACTTCCACAATTGATTACTAATACATTCACAATCTTATCCTCCACATCATTGTTTTATAAGAAAAATAATTTCCTAACTTCTGCGGTATCTCTTAGTTTTGTGCCTGAGCCTGTACCGCTGTGATTGCAACAACACCTTCAATATCCTCTGCGCTGCATCCACGTGACAAGTCATTTACAGGTGCTGCAATTCCCTGTGTAAGCGGTCCGTAAGCCTCTGCTTTTGCAAGTCTCTGTGCCAGCTTGTATCCGATATTTCCAGCATCCAGGTCTGGGAAGATCAATACATTTGCATAACCTGCAACCGGGCTGCCCGGTGCCTTAGACTGTCCGACTTCCGGTACGATTGCTGCATCCAGCTGCAGTTCTCCATCCAGTTTTAACTCCGGTGCCAGTTCTTTAGCAATTCTGGTTGCCTCTACAACTTTATCTACATCAGCATGTTTTGCACTTCCCTTTGTAGAATGTGACAGCATAGCAACGATTGGCTCTTTTCCGGTCAATGTCTTAAATGAATCTGCAGAAGAAATTGCAATATTTGCAAGTTTTTCCGGATCCGGATTCTGTTCCAGACCTGAATCACCAAAGATAAATGTACCGTCTGCTCCCATATCGCAGTTAGGCACAACAATTACGAAAAATGCTGAAACCAGTTTTGTTCCCGGTTTTGTCTTTAGAATCTGGAGACATGGACGAAGTGTATCTGCTGTTGAATGACATGCTCCGGATACCATTCCATCTGCATCCCCCATCTTCACCATCATAACACCATAATATAAATAATTATTCAAAAGGAGTTCTCTTGCCTGATCTTCTGTCATTCCCTTTTTCTGTCTCAATTCAACAAGTTTTGCAATATACGCCTCTGTCTTATCACTGGTTGCAGGGTCAACAATCTCTGCTCCTGAAATGTCATATCCGGCTCCGTTTTTTTCAATTTCTTCCTTGCTTCCTACAAGGATCAGTTTTGCAGTTCCCTCTTTTAAAACCGCCTCTGCTGCTTTGTAAGTTCTTTCATCTTCTGTCTCCGGGAGAACAATAGTCTTAATATCCTGTTTTGCTCTCGCCTTGATCTCATCAATAAATCCCATGATTTAAAGCCACCTTTCATTTTTTCTCACTACTTTTATTATAACGCAAAGGTTTTTTGTATACAAGCCATTTCCATGTGCATTTTTTAATACAATCTGAAGATACGCATTCTTCCTCACATCTTATATATAGAAGTAATGATTGCAAAATACAACAAAATCGTACAAGTATCCATAATCGTAGAAATCAACGGTGCCGCCATCAACGCCGGATCCAGTCCGATTTTCTTCGCCAGCAGCGGAAGTGTACAGCCAATGCATTTTGCCATACATACGATACCTATCATCGTGATTCCTATAGAAACAGCGAGCATAATGTCTTGATCATACATAATATAAACACGCAGACCATTAACAATTGCCAACAAGACTCCAACGCATAACGCAACCCTTAATTCCTTAAACACAACCCGGAAAAAGTCCTTAAACTGGATTTCTCCCACAGCCAGCCCCCGGATCACCATTGTTGAACTCTGAGAACCACTGTTACCACTGGTTCCCATCAGCATCGGAATAAAAGTAATCAAAATCGGCATAGCCGCCATCGCTTCTTCATAATATGCCAGTATTTCTCCGCTTATCGTTGCAGAAAGCATCAGTAACATGAGCCACAAACTACGGTTCTTGGCATGTTGAAATACAGAAGTTCCAAAATAAGAGTCTTCATTCGGGCTGACACCGGCCATGATACTGATATCTTCCGTTGTCTCATCCTGCATAACAAGCATAGCATCATCTACAGTTACAATTCCGACCAGACAGTTTTCATGGTCTATGATCGGAATTGCAACAAGACCATATTTCCGAATCGTCTTTGCAACTTCTTCCTGATCATCTAAAGTCTTTGCATAGAGGACATTTTCATCCATAATCTCTTCAATCTTTCGCGACTCTCCCGCCGTCAAAAGATCTTTGATATCAACAGCTCCGATCAGCTTTTTCTTTTCCGTTACATAACAGGTATAAATGGTCTCTCGATTAATTCCGACCTGACGGATTTTCAAGATTGCATCTTCCACCGTCATTTCCTTACGCAGGCTGATATACTCCACATTCATGATACTGCCTGCACTATCTTCCGGATATTTCAAAAGAATATTGATTTTTCGACGCATTTCCTCATCTGTTGCCATCAGAAGTCGGTCTACTACATTTGCAGGCATCTCCTCCAGCACATCTACTGTATCATCCACATACATCTCGTCCATGATTTCTTCCAGCTCAGAATCCGTCAAGGTATTGATCAGATACTCTCGCATGTCGCTGTCCATATCCGTAAATACTTCCGCCGCCTCTTCTTTCGCAAGTAGCCGAAACACTAAGATCATCTGCCGTTCTTCCAGTTCATCCAGGACTTCTACAATATCAACAGGATGCATGGTTCCCAATTCTTCTTTTAATTCCTTAAAACGCCGCTCATTCAAAAGAGCTACTATCTGCTCTCTGTCCATGCCATCCACCTCTTTTCTTCCTTATCCTTTTATAGTATAATGGTTTACAAAAATATATACAAGGAGTAAATAATGAAAATTGTCGGATTAATTGCAGAATATAACCCTTTTCACAACGGACACAAGTATCATATCCAAAAAGCAAAAGAAATCACAGGCGCCGATGCGGCAATTGTAATCATGAGCGGCGATTATGTTCAGCGCGGCGTTCCTGCCATCATGCCCAAACGTCTTCGTGCAGAGATGGCGCTCAAATGTGGAGCTGCTGCCGTTTTTGAACTTCCGGTCTGCTATGCCACAGGCAGTGCAGAATTATTTGCAGAAGGAGCCGTTTCCTTTTTAGAATCTCTTGGCGTAGTCGATTTTCTCTGTTTTGGCAGTGAATGCAATGACCTGGACGGTCTGCAGCAAATCACTGACATACTCCTTTCCGAACCAGATGCTTACCGTGCAGAACTGCAGAAAAATTTAAAATCCGGAATATCCTATCCGCTGGCAAGACAAGAGGCACTGCTTTCTTATACAGGAATTGAAAACTACGGTTTTTTACTCAGTGAACCAAATAACATTTTAGGCATTGAATACTTAAAAGCGCTCAAAAAGCAGAACAGTCACATCATTCCTTATACAATAAAACGGCATGGCGCTCACTATCACGATGAAACCCTGCATCCTGTCAACAGTTCTGCCTCTGCTATCCGCTCTCTGCTTGCATATTCCGGTTCCATGCTGCATACAGATCGGCCAAGCACTTTTGAAAATTCTTCTTTCAACAACATCCTCGGCGAATTGGAAGATCAGGTGCCTACGTACTGCCTGGAACTTCTCAGAGATTATCACCGGATAAAATATCCGATTTACCAAAACGATTTTTCTTTGTTGCTCAAATATAAATTATTGAATAAAACACCGGAAACCCTGACTCATTATATGGATGTATCCCCTGAACTTGCCAATCGGATTTCCGGACAGCTAAATCATTATTTTAACTACAAACAATTTTGTGAATTATTAAAAACAAGAGAATTAACCCAAACCCGAATCAATCGTGCATTACTGCACATTATGTTGGGCATCAAGAAAAAATCCGTTGAACAATACACCCGGCAAGGTTTTCATTCATATGCGCACTTGCTCGGTTTCCGCAAAGATTCCGAAAAAGTGATATCTGCAATCTCCAAAACCAGCCGGATTCCTCTTCTGACCAAACTTTATGCTGCTGATTTTCTAAATGAAACCGGTCAGAAAATGTTAACGCAAGATATCCTTGCATCCAACTTATACACCTCTGTGATTACAGATAAATACAAAACTGCTTATGAAAACGAATACTACCAGCCTCTTCTAAAAATCTAATCCCCATAACAGGAAAAGACCGTCTGCCGAACATCCTCGGCGGGCGGTCTTTGTATCTGTTGTTCTTTTTTCAATTTGATTACAACTCTACTTTTTTTGTACAGGTAATTGCAAGCGCACCCTTTCCAATATGACACGCAACACTCAAAGACAGAGGTGCATACTTTATCTCATAACCGGAAAATACATTTTCAACTTCTGTTTTCCATTCCTGTGCTTCTTCCGGATTACCGCCATACACAACTCCGATGACCAGATTTTTTTCTTTACATTCAAATCTGTTCTGTATATCTTTTTCAATAGCCCTTAACATCGTACGTTTTGCTGCTTTCCAACCACGTACTTTGCTGTAGGCGTCCAGTTTTTCACCTTGTATGGTAAGAACCGGTTTCAGGTTCAAAACCGTTCCAAGCGCTGCAGCTGCCGGTGTAATCCGCCCGCCTTTTTTCAGATATTTTAACGTATCCACTGTAATATAAATCGTAGATTCCTTCTTTTCACGCTCCAGGATTTCTTTTATTTCAACAGCTGTTTTTCCCGCATCCCGCAGTTTCATTGCGTCCAGCACCGACTCCCACTGTGTGACCGAGATTCTCTGGTTATCTACCACCTGCACCCTTCCGTCATATTCTCCTGACAGAGCAATGGCCGTCTCACAAGTACTGCTCAATCCGCTGGACATTGGTATATGTACGATTTCATCATACTCTTCCAAAATCTTGTCCCAAAGATCCATCACATCTCCAGGTGACGGTTGGGATGTAGAAATTTCTGCATCCTCTTCTAACTTCTGATAAAAAGCATCCTGTATCAATGAGATATCTTCAAAGAAAAGTTCTCCGTTGATATAAAACGGCATCGGCAAAACAAAAATCCCCAGCTCTTTTGCCTGTTCCTGAGTAATTCCACTGTTACTATCTGTTAAAATTGCTATTTTTTTCATATTCTACTCTCAATCTTTTTGTTCATCTGTATCTTAATTTTTAAAGCTATGAATCGGCGCCGGAATTCTTCCTTTTCGGCTGACAAATGCTTCACAGCTAAATGAATTCACCGGCATAATCGGTGCATATCCCAACAATCCACCAAATTCAGCCACATCTCCCACATCTTTTCCGATTACAGGAATCAAACGCACTGCTGTTGTCTTCTGATTCACCATACCGATTGCCATTTCATCAGCAATGATTCCGGAGATGGTAGCCGCACTGGTTTTTCCCGGAATCGCAATCATATCCAGTCCTACCGAGCAGACGCAGGTCATTGCCTCCAGCTTTTCCAATGTCAGTGACCCCGCATTCACTGCATCGATCATTCCCTGATCCTCACTTACCGGAATAAATGCACCGCTCAATCCACCTACATAAGAAGATGCCATCACGCCGCCTTTCTTCACCTGATCATTCAGCATTGCCAATGCCGCTGTAGTTCCCGGAGCCCCCACGCGCTCCAGACCGATTTCTTCCAAAATCTCTGCCACACTGTCTCCGATTGCCGGAGTCGGCGCAAGTGATAAGTCTACGATTCCAAAAGGAACTCCCAGACGCTTGGATGCTTCTCCTGCTACAAGCTGTCCCACTCGTGTCACCTTAAACGCTGTCTTCTTGATCATCTCGCAAAGCTCTTCAAAACCTTTTCCACGCACCTTTTCCAGCGCTTTTTTCACAACACCCGGTCCACTGACACCGACATTGATTACAGAATCACCTTCTGTTACTCCCAGGAAAGCACCCGCCATGAACGGATTATCATCCGGTGCGTTACAGAATACAACCAGTTTTGCACAGCCAAGAGAATCCTGATCCGCAGTTGCCTCTGCTGCCGCCTTCACCATTTCTCCGCAAAGTCTGACCGCATCCATATTGATACCGGTTTTTGTGGATCCCACATTCACCGAACTGCAGATTCTCTCTGTCTCAGCCAACGCCTGTGGAATGGAGCGAATCAGATTTTCATCAGAAGGCGTCATTGCTTTGGAAACCAACGCAGAATATCCCCCGATAAAATTCACGCCAACTTCTTTTGCTGCCTTATCCAGCGTACGGGCAATACTCACATAATCTTCCGGGCTCTTGCAGGCTGCCGCGCCCACCAGCGCAATCGGAGTAATTGAGATTCTCTTATTTACAATCGGAATCCCAAACTCTTTTTCGATTTCTTCTCCGGTGCTGACCAGATTTTTCGCAACAGTTGTAATCTTTTCATAAATCTTTCGATTCAACTCCTGAAGATCAGAATCTATGCAGTCCAGAAGGCTGATTCCCAGTGTGATCGTACGCACATCCAGATTCTCATGCTCGATCATTTTATTTGTTTCTGTAACTTCATACATGTTTATCATCATTCATACCCCCTACAGACGGTGCATTTTTTCAAAGATTTCTTCTCTCTGACAGTGAATCGTAACGCCGATTTCTTCTCCCAGTGCATCCAGGTCATCACAGATTGCCGTAAAATCTTTTTTTATTTCAGAGACATCCACAATCATCATCATATTAAAATACCCCTGAATGATCGTCTGAGAAATATCCAGAATATTAATTTTATTATCAGCAAGATACGTGCACACCTTTGCAATAATACCTACAGTATCTTTTCCCAATACAGTTACGATACATTTTTTCATGATGAATTCCCTCCTTGTTCTTCATCTGCTGTGTTTTCATTGTTTTTAAAAAAATAATATATCAGAAACACTGTCGCGATTTGCAACCCGCATATTCAGTTCTTCTCCTTTATACGGATTATCTCCCAGTGTAACTTCCAGTTTCACAGTTTCATACGCAAGTCTTGCGTAATTATTTTCCTTGCTCAAATGTCCTAATACAATATGTTTCAAATTATCATGTAGTATATCACAAAGCAGCATTCCGGACAATTCATTTGATAAATGCCCTTTTTTACCCAAAATTCTTCTTTTCAGCGGATAAGGATAACCACCTACTTCCAGCATATGCACATCATGATTGGCCTCCAGCAAAATAGCATCCAGTCCGGTCAGTTTATTTACTATGTAATCATCGTACATCCCCAGGTCCGTCGCAACAGCTGCCGCCTTTCCTCCACATTCCATGCGATAGCCCGAGGGCTGTCTGGCATCATGTGAAATCCGAAAAGGATCCACCGTAATGTCGCCAATGTTAAATTTTTCATCAATGACAATCGGATGATACAAGCCTTCCGGCATCTTCCCCAGTGAAGAGCTTGCCTGTATTCCTTCTAAGGTTCCTTTTGTAGCATAGATGGGCACACCGTACTTTCGGCTGAACACCCCCAGCCCCTGAATGTGATCCGAATGTTCATGGGTCACAAGAATCCCATTCAACTCTTCTCCTTTTACATCCAGTTCTTTCAAACCTTCTTCTATTCGTTTCTTGCTGATTCCTGTGTCGACCAATAGATGGGTATTATCACTTCCCACATAAATACAGTTGCCGCTGCTTCCACTGGCAATACTGCACATTCTCATATCAATAACTCTCCTATCTGTTTCTTTGTATCTTCAAAAGATCCACTGTTATCCAGCACCACATCACAGAACTGACGAAACACTGTTTCCTCGGGTTGGGATCGCATCATATCTGTAATCTCTTCCTCAGTATAACCACGCGAACATTTCAAACGTTCTCTGCGCACAGATTCTTCTGTGTAAACATACCACATCTCATCACAGATTGTTTCATATCCTGCTGTCGGCAGCAATGCCGCTTCAATCACAAACAACGGAATCGACTCTTCTTCCCGTTCTGCGATTTCCTGCTGTACAGCCCTTTTCACTTCCGGATGTACAATTGCATTCAGTTTCTGCAGTTGTTCCTCATTTTGAAAAACAAGCTTTCCCAACGCTTTTCGATCCAATTCCCCGGATGGTTCCAAAATCTGTTCACCAAATACCTCTATGATGTTCTGATAACAACGAGTTCCTTTTTTTTGCAGTTTTTTTGCCACATCATCCAACTGACAGATCACTGCTCCATACTTTGTATTTAAATATGTTAAAACTGCGCTTTTTCCGGAGCCGACGCCCCCGGTAATTCCAATCACTTTCATCTTTATTTTGCCTCATACCAGCTCTGTCCGGAATGAACCTCTGCAATCAAAGGTACTTTCAACTCTGTAGCCTGCTCCATCTGTGTTTTTAATATCTCTGTCACTTCCGCAACTTCTTCCAGATGCGTCTCAATCAGCAGTTCATCATGAACCTGCAGGAGCAGCCGGGATTTCAGTCCTCGTGCATGCAATTGCCGATTGACACCGATCATTGCAATTTTAATGATATCAGCAGCTGTTCCCTGAATCGGTGCATTCATTGCAACCCGTTCTCCAAAACTCCTCTGCATAAAATTGCTGGACTTTAACTCCGGAACCGGTCTGCGGCGGCCAAACAATGTAACTACATACCCGTTTTCCTTCGCATGTTCCACCTGTTCGTCCAAAAACTGTTTGATTCCCGGATAAGTTTCAAAATAACGATCGATATACTGAGCAGCCTCTTTTCTGGTTATACTCAGATCCTGACTCAACCCAAAAGAACTGATACCATATACAATTCCGAAATTAACAGCCTTTGCATTCCGTCTCTGCAGCTCTGTCACTTCATCAAATGGAATATGAAATACCTGTGATGCTGTCATTCGATGTATGTCCTGTGCCTCACGATACGCTCGGATCAATTGTTCATCACCTGAGCAATGTGCCAAAATCCGCAGCTCAATCTGAGAGTAGTCTGCATCCAGAAATACATATCCTTCCTTTGGAACAAACACTTTTCGAATCAGTCGTCCCAATTCCATCCGCACCGGAATGTTCTGTAAATTCGGCTCAGTACTGCTGATTCGCCCGGTTGCCGTAATTGTCTGGTTAAACTTGCCATGTATCCTGCCATCTGTACGGATATAATTCGCCAATCCATCTGCATAAGTGGATTTTAATTTACTCAACTGACGATACTCCAAAATCTTATCCACAACCGGAGCCTCCGGCGCCAGTTTCTCCAATACATCTGCTGCCGTTGAATATCCCGTCTTCGTCTTCTTTCCACCCGGAAGTCCCATTTTTTCAAACAGAATGACCCCCAGTTGTTTCGGCGAATTGATATTAAATTCTTCTCCCGCCAAAGCATAGATTTCTTGTTCTAAGGCTGCAATCTGACTGCCAAGTCGGTCTCCGTAATCCTTCAGTTCTTCTGCCCCCACCTGGATTCCTGCCTGTTCCATATCATACAGTGTGAAAACAAGCGGCATCTCTATCTCAGTAAACAATCCGTACATTTCTGTTTCTTTTAACTTTTCCGTTAAAGGATCTGCTGCGGCAAACGCAGTGTATGCTTCGTAACAGGAAGTCAGAACTTTATCTGCATTCTCATCAATCAGCAAATGCAGCTGTTCCCGCGCAACATCTTCATACGTATAATCATTTTTCAAAGGATTGAGCAGATACGCCGCCACCGTTGCATCAAAACATCGTTCCGGATTTTGAATGGTAATCACCGGAAGATACTTTTTCAGATCAAACATCACAAACCTTTTGACCGATGCCGCCACTTCCTGTAAATGCCCAAACAGTTCCTCCATCGTCACATCCATATCGCATGGGATAGAATAAATGTCTGCTGCTCCAAAAGCAACTGCAATTCGTCCATATCCGGATGCATGTGCAAACAACGGCAATACATTTCCATCGTCTTCTGAAATCGAAACTCCAACCGTTTCCGCCTCTTTTGCCCTGGCAAATACTTGCTCTATCTCCGCTTTGCCTGTCACCTCACGGAACGCTTTCTCAATCTGATTGGAAGTTGCCTCCACATCAAATCTACCCAACAGATTTTTAAACTGAAGTCTTTGAAAATAATCATGCGCTTCTTTTGTATATGGATTCCCATAGCGGGCTTCTTCCAGTTCAAAAACAAGATCTGCATGTACGTCAATTGTTGCCAATGCCTTACTCATGCAGGCCTGTTCCCAAAATTCCTGAAGATTTTTACTTGCCCTCGGCGGTTTCAATTCAGATACATGAGCATAAGCATTTTCAATGGTTCCATATAGTGCAATGATCTTAGTAGCCGTTTTTTCTCCGATTCCCGGCACTCCCGGAATATTATCCGAAGCATCTCCCATCAAAGCCTTTACATCGATAAACTCTTGAGGAGTTACCCCCATCACGCTTTCCACATCAGACGCATAATAATCCTCTACTTCGGTACGCCCCTGTTTGGTTTTCGGAATCCGGATCTTCACCTTCTCTGTCGCAAGCTGAAGCGTATCCCGGTCTCCGGAAATAATAGAAACTTCCAGTCCTTTCTCTTCACACATCCGGGAAATTGTTCCCAGCAGATCATCCGCCTCCAGACCGGCTTTTTCAATAGTTGCAATTCCCATTGCCTTAAGAACTTCCTTCATCACCGGAACCTGCTGCCGGAGTTCTTCTGCCATAGGTTTTCGGGTTCCTTTATAATCCGCAAACATCTGATGCCGAAACGTAGGCGCATGTACATCAAATGTAACAGTCAAATATTCCGGCTTTTCCTCATCTAAAATCTTAAACATAATATTCAAAAAACCATAGATCGCATTGGTGTGCAGTCCCTCTGCGTTTGTCAGATCCGGCACTCCGTAAAATGCTCGATTTAAAATACTATGTCCGTCTATCAAAACAATTTTATCACTCATCGCACGATTCCTCTTTTATGTTTCTCGATTTTACACTTCTTTTTACGCTTTTAATCCTAGTTTAGTATACACTAAAAAGATTCTTTTTAAAAGTATCTTTTTGTGCTATAGTGAAGTGAAAGGAGGATGAAATTATGGATGGAATAATATTTGATGTAGACGGAACACTCTGGGATTCTACAGAAACTGTTGCCGAAGCTTGGAATCAGGCGATTCGCGATGCTTCTGATTTAGATCTGCACATCAATGGTGATATATTGAAAGGATTGTTCGGCAAAACAATGGAAGAGATCTACAACGCACTCTTCCCTCAACTCGCAGAAGAAGAGAAAAACCGTATCGGCGATCTCTGTTTTAAATATGAAAATACACTTTTAGAAACCAAACCAGGCACTTTATACGAAGGTGTATTACAAACACTTCAGGAGCTTTCGCATAAAACAAAGCTCTACATTGTCAGCAACTGTCAATGCGGTTATATTGAAGTTCTGCTCCGTTCCTGCCATTTAGAGCCTTATTTTCAGGATACTTTATGTTACGGCCAGACCCATACTTCCAAAGGACAGACAATCCGCACTCTGATGGAACGCAACCGCCTGCAGAAGGTCGTATATGTGGGCGATACTCAGGGAGATGCCGATGCCTGCAAAGCAGCAGGAATCCCCTTCATCTTTGCTACCTATGGATTTGGTGAGGTTCCAGATGCTGCCCACAGAATTAACTCCCTCCCGGAACTTTTGACATTGGAACCCCTTGCAGATGAAATATTCTTTTCCTGAAATATAACTTTTACGATGCAAAAAACATCTGTTTGATATGCTCCACAGGCATTTCCTGTCCTGTCCAGATTCGAAAAGCCTCTGCCCCTTGATACAACAGCATATACATTCCATTAAAAGTACGGCACCCCGCTTCTTTTGCCATCTTCAACAATTTTGTTTCTTTTGGATTATAAATCACATCCGAAACAATCAAATCCGGGTGCAGCATGGATGAATCTTTTAATATGCAGTCTTCAAGATTCGGGGCCATTCCAACAGATGTTGCATTTGTAAGAATTGCACTATCACCGATTTCTCTTCGCAAAACAGATACATCTTCATAATCATACAAGCGGATCTTACAAGAGGTCCGCTCATTTAATTTTCTGATAATCTGCTCCGCCCGTTCAAAAAAAGGAGTTCTCCGATTAAAAACACTGATCTCAGCCACACCATCCAAAGCCGCCTGCACGAAAATAGAAGTTCCGGCTCCGCCTGCCCCGAACAATGTCATCTTCTTTCCAATAATATCATATCCGGCATTTTTTACTGCCAGCATATATCCGCTGCCGTCCGTGCTATGGCCGACCAGTTCTCCATTTCGATTTTCTACCGTATTCACCGCTCCGATAATCTCTGCCGCCGGTGATAACCGATCACACAAATGACACATACGGTTCTTATTTGGCATAGTCAGATTAAACCCTTTGACCTTCAGCGCTTTCAATCCTTCCACTGCTGTTTCCAATTCCTGCTCTCCCACATCGAATGCCAGATACGCATAATCCAGTCCCAGAACCCGAAAAGATTCATTGTGCATCATTGGTGAAATGCTGTGTTCCACAGGACTTCCAAGCAGTCCTGTCAGTTTCGTATGTCCTGTAATCATATCTTTCAACTCTCTTTTCTCCTTTAATGCGTTAAATTGTATGTATCGAAAAAAAGAACTGAATTACAACTACTGTAATAATCAGTTCTTTTCAATGCGGATGATGGGACTTGAACCCATACGTAGTCACCTACGCAAGATTTTGAGTCTTGTGCGTCTGCCATTCCGCCACATCCGCTTACGGCTTGATTATCTGTTCCTCAAACCGTTTTTAATAATATCATAACCTCAAAGAGATTGCAAGCTTTTTTTCTTTTTATTTTACTTTTTTTGACCATTTTTTAAATTTAACAATTTTTCACCAATTTCAAAGCAATCAAATGTAGCAAAATAATCTGCCGGTGTTTCCGCACGACGAATCTGCTGCACACTTCCATCTTCCTTTAAAAGCAGTTCTGCAGACTTTAATTTTCCATTGTAACTGTATCCCATAGAAAATCCATGTGCTCCGGTATCGTGAATGACAATGTAATCTCCCATATCAATCTGCGGGAGCATCCGGTCTATTGCAAACTTATCATTATTTTCGCACAAAGAACCAACCACATCATACTTATGATCGCATGGCTGTTCTTCTTTTCCCATTACAGTTACATGATGGTATGCTCCATACATGGCCGGCCGCATCAAATTCACAGCACACGCATCTACGCCAATATATTCTTTATACGTATGTTTCTCATGGATTGCTGTTGTTACCAGACACCCGTACGGTCCCATCATAAACCGTCCGAGTTCTGTATAAATCTCAACATCTCCCATACCAGCCGGAACAAGTACCTCCTCATAAACTCTGCGTACTCCGTCTCCGATTACCCGAATATCATTTGGTTCTTGATCTGGTGTATATGGGATTCCAATTCCACCGGAAAGATTGATAAATTTAATATGCACACCAGTCTCTCTCTGCAGTTTCACTGCTTGTTCAAACAACACTTTGGCAAGCATCGGGTAATAATCATTTGTCACTGTATTGCTGGCAAGAAATGCATGAATTCCAAATTCCTTCGCACCTTTTTTCTTTAACACCCGGAACGCTTCTGTGATCTGCTCTGTTGTCATGCCATATTTCGAATCTCCGGGATTGTCCATGATGTCATTGCTGATCTTAAATAATCCACCCGGATTATATCGACAGCTAATCGTCTCCGGTATATGTCCGATTGCCCGTTCCAGAAAATCAATATGTGTAAAATCATCCAGATTGATGATTGCTCCTAACTGATCTGCATAAACAAATTCCTCCGCCGGAGTCTCATTAGAGGAAAACATAATATCATTTCCTACAGCACCGATTGCCTCTGACAACATCAATTCGGTATAGGAAGAACAGTCACAGCCGCAGCCATACTCCCGCAAAATCTGGATCAAATACGGATTCGGCGTTGCTTTCACCGCAAAATATTCTTTAAATCCCGGATTCCATGAAAATGCCTCTTTCAGCGCTTTTACATTTTCCCGAATCCCCGTTTCATCATATAAATGAAACGGAGTTGGATACGTTTTTACAATTTCATCCAACTGTTCTTTTGTCACAAAAGGTTTCTTTTTCATTGCCTTATATCTCCTTCTCTATATTAAAACTGACCGTTTTCCCTATCAGCAAGACACTTTCGCACTTTACCTAAATAAATATATAACACAGCCCCCTCAATTTCAACATTTATTTTCTCAAATTTCAACATTTGTTTTCTCAAAACAAGAAAAACCGCGCAAGACTGCAGCATTCCTTTGCGGAATCCGGCACCTTTGCGCGGCTGATTTCTATCTGTCTTTTTTTACTTATTTCACAAGCAAGGATTTCCCTGTCATTTCTGCAGGCTGCTCCATTCCCATCAACTCAATCAGAGTCGGAGCTATGTCTGCCAGACATCCACCCTCTCTGAGCTTATATGCAGGATCTGCATTTACAAGAATAAACGGAACCGGATTTGTCGTATGTGCTGTGAACGGTTCACCCGTTGTATCATCAATCAACTGCTCCGCATTTCCATGGTCTGCACAGATAAACATCTGTCCGCCCACTTCTTTGATTGCATCCACAGTTTTGCCTACGCACTCATCCACTGCTTCAATCGCTTTAATTGCCGCACTTTCCACGCCTGTATGTCCTACCATATCCGGATTTGCAAAATTGATAATAATTACATCGTATTTTGCAGAGCGAATTGCTTCTGTCAGCTTATCGCACACTTCAAAAGCGCTCATTTCCGGCTGCAGATCATATGTTGCAACCTTCGGAGATTTAACAAGGATCCGATCTTCTCCCTCATTTGGCTCTTCCACACCGCCGTTGAAGAAGAATGTAACATGTGCATACTTCTCTGTTTCTGCAATACGTGCCTGTTTCAAACCATTCTTAGCAAGAAATTCTCCAAATGTGTTCGTAATTTCCTCTTTCACAAATGCAACCAGCTTATTCTCAATTGTAACATCATATTCTGTAAAGCAAACAAATGTTGTCTTTACTCTTTCGCCTCTATCAAATCCATTAAACTCATCATCACAGAAAGTTCTTGTGATTTCTCTTGCCCGGTCCGGACGGAAATTGTAGAAAATAACAGAATCATTTTCTTTGATCGTTGCAAGCGGCGCTCCATCTTTCACTACTACAGTCGGGAGCACGAATTCATCTGTAACCTCCTGATCATAAGATGCCTGGATTCCTGCCGGTGCAGACTCAGCTGTCTCGCCTTCTCCAAACACGAGCGCACGATATGCTTTTTCCACACGATCCCAGCGATTATCTCTATCCATCGCATAGTAACGGCCAGCAACACTGGCTACCTGTCCTACTCCGATTTCTGCCATTTTTGCTTCCAGTTTTTCAACATATTCCTTGCCTGATGCCGGCGGAGTATCACGACCATCCAGGAAACAATGTACAAATACCTTTTCAATTCCCTGTTTCTTTGCCAGTTCCAAAAGACCAGCAACATGATCAATATGACTGTGTACACCACCATCTGACATCAATCCCATCATGTGAAGAGCACTGTCATGTTTTTTAACATTTTCACATGCGGCAAGCAGCGCTTTGTTCTCAAAAAAATCACCATCTTGAATCGCTTTTGTAATCTTTGTCAAATCCTGATAAACAATTCTTCCCGCACCCATGTTCAAATGTCCAACTTCAGAATTTCCCATCTGTCCATCCGGAAGTCCTACTGCCATTCCACTTGCATTTCCCTTCACAAACGGATATTCTTTCATCAGACGATCCATAACCGGTGTCTTACCTTCTGCTACAGCATTGCCCTTTGCATTTTCATTCAATCCATATCCGTCCAGAATCATTAATACGGTTGGTTTTTTGCTCATTATATTATTCTCCTTCTCAAAAAATCGTGGAGAGCTCACAAAAAAGCCCCCCACGACTGCCTAATTCGACTTCATTCGACTTATTTGTAATTTACGATCTTACCAAAGTCAGCTTTCAGGGATGCCCCACCAACAAGACCTCCATCAATATCAGCCTGAGCGAACAGTTCTGCTGCATTACCTGCATTTACAGATCCGCCGTACTGAATGCGGATAGCTTCAGCTGTTGCCTCGTCATACATCTCAGCAATACATGCACGAATGCCTGCGCACACTTCTTCAGCCTGCTCTGTAGTAGCTGTTTTACCTGTTCCGATTGCCCAGATTGGCTCATAAGCAATCACAGAAACTTTTGCCTGATCTGCTGTAACATTCTGGAATCCAACCTTCACCTGCTGACGGATAAAGTCCATTGTTACTCCCTGTTCTCTCTGCTCCAGTGTTTCTCCACAGCACATAATTGGTGTAATTCCATGCTCAAGAGCTTTCAGAACTTTTTTATTTACATCTTCATTTGTCTCTCCAAAGTATTCTCTTCTTTCAGAATGACCGAGAACTACATATTTTACACCTGCATCTACAAGCATATTCGGAGCGATCTCACCTGTGTAAGCTCCACTCTCTTCAAAATACATATTCTCAGCACCTACCTGAATGTTGCTTCCTTTTACTGCTTCTACAACCGGTACAATGTCAATTGCCGGTACACAAAATACGACATCTACTTCTTCATTTGCAACCAGTGGTTTTAATTCTTCAACAAGTGCGACTGCCTCACTTGGAGTTTTATTCATTTTCCAGTTACCTGCGATAATTTTTTTTCTTGCCATGATCATGGTCTCCTTATTTATTCTATATATTTCTATATATCTTTCGTATGTTTATAATATAAACGGGTATGTTCAGCTAAGATTCTTATTTATCATTTGCTGCTGCAACGCCCGGCAGCTCTTTGCCTTCCAAAAATTCCAGAGAAGCTCCGCCACCTGTAGAGATATGAGTCATCTTATCACCATATCCAAGCTGATTTACTGCTGCTGCAGAATCTCCACCACCGATAATTGTAACAGCATCTGTGTCTGCCAGTGCTTTTGCAACTGCCTCAGTACCAGCAGCAAACTTCGGCATCTCAAATGCGCCCATCGGTCCATTCCATACAACAGTCTTTGCTTCTTTTACAGCTTCTGCATACAGTTTAGCTGTCTCAGGTCCGATATCCAGTCCTTCCCAGTCATCCGGAATCTCACCGCTGCGTACTACCTGAGTATTTGCATCATTAGAGAAGTCATCTGCAATTACATTGTCAACCGGAAGAAGAAGTTTTACGCCTTTTTCTTCTGCCTTTTTGATCATGTCCAGTGCATACTGACAATAATCCTCTTCCAAAAGAGAAATTCCTACATGACCACCCTGTGCTTTGCTGAATGTATAAGACATTCCGCCACCGATGATCAATGTATCTACTTTTTCCAACAAGTTTTCAATAACAGAGATTTTACTGGAAACTTTTGCTCCACCCAGAATTGCAACAAACGGTCTTTCCGGATTGTTTACTGCATTTCCGAGGAAATCGATTTCTTTCTGCATCAAATATCCAACAACAGCAGTATCTACAAACTGTGTTACACCAACATTAGAACAATGTGCTCTATGTGCTGTACCAAATGCGTCATTTACAAACACATCACATAAAGAAGCCAGATCTTTGCTGAATGCTTCTCCATTCTTTGTTTCTTCTGCTCTGTAACGTGTATTTTCAAGAAGTACAACATCTCCTTCATTCATTGCTTCAACAGCAGCTTTTGCATTCGGTCCGACAACTTCCGGATCTGCTGCAAATTTCACTTCCTGTCCAAGCAGTTCTGACAGACGTACTGCAACCGGTGCCAAAGACAATTCCGGTTTTGGCTCTCCCTTTGGTTTTCCGAGATGAGAACAAAGAATGACTTTTCCTCCATCTGCAATTAACTTTTTAATTGTTGGAAGTGCTGCTACCAGACGGTTTTCATCTGTAATTTTGCCGTCAATCAACGGCACGTTGAAGTCACATCTGCAAAGGACACGTTTTCCTTTTACATTGATGTCATCTACTGATTTCTTGTTAAGCATAATATTGCCTCCCTTTTGAATAAATTATATAAAAATAGGATCCGGTCCTTTTGAGACCGGACCCTGTGTGAGCCTATGTTCGGACAAGCATCCGTTTATATTCTCTATTTTAAATTACATAAGTGTTCCGAAGTGTTTGATTGTTCTTACCATCTGGCTTGTGTAAGAATTCTCGTTATCATACCAAGAAACTACCTGTACCTGTGTTGTTCCGTTATCAAGCGGAAGAACCATTGTCTGTGTAGCATCAAACAGAGAACCGTATTTCATTCCTACGATATCGCTGGATACGATTTCATCTGTGTTGTATCCGAAGGACTCGTTAGAAGCTGCTTTCATAGCTGCGTTGATTTCATCAACTGTAACTGTTCCTTCAACTACTGCAGTCAGGATTGTTGTAGATCCTGTTGGGGTAGGTACACGCTGAGCTGCTCCGATCAGTTTTCCGTTCAGTTCTGGAATAACCAGTCCGATTGCTTTTGCAGCACCTGTGCTGTTTGGTACGATATTAACTGCTGCTGCACGAGATCTTCTCAGATCACCTTTTCTCTGTGGTCCGTCCAGAGTCATCTGATCTCCTGTGTAAGCATGAATTGTACACATAATACCTGTTTTGATCGGTGCAAGGTCGTTCAGAGCCTTAGCCATCGGTGCAAGACAGTTTGTTGTACAAGAAGCTGCAGAGATGATCTTGTCATCAGCTGTCAGCTGATCGTGGTTAACGTTATATACGATTGTTGGCAGATCGTTTCCAGCAGGAGCAGAAATAACAACGTATTTAGCACCAGCATCGATATGTGCCTGAGCTTTTGCTTTAGATGTATAGAATCCTGTACACTCCAGAACTACATCTACACCGATTTCTCCCCATGGAAGCTCTGCTGCGTTAGCTTTTGCGTAGATTTTGATTTCCTTTCCGTCTACTACGATGGAATCTTCCCCAGCTTCTACTTTATCAGCCAGTTCATATCTTCCCTGAGAAGAGTCGTATTTCAACAGGTGAGCAAGCATCTTTGGAGATGTCAAATCGTTGATTGCTACGATTTCAAATCCCTCAGCTCCGAACATCTGTCTGAATGCAAGACGTCCAATACGTCCAAACCCATTAATCGCTACTTTTACTGCCATGATTAATTCCTCCTAAAGTTTAAAAATGTTAACTGTTGCTACAGTCTTTTATGGTGAAATCCAAACAAACAGAAAGTTTGTTAAAGATTCATCAACTAAAATTATTGTACTAAATCAAGAACAAAAATTCAAGTCCTATTTCCATTTTTTCATATCGGAAACATACTAAAGTTTTATAAACTCTGGTTTTCTGTTGCGAAACTGTGCATAATAGCGAAATCCACACTGTCTCAGCACTTCTTCTGCTCTTGGAAATTCATACCCGACATGCTCCGGCAAATGTGCATCTGAACCGATTGTAATAATCTCTCCGCCCAGTTCCCGATATCGTTTTATAATCTCCGGCTGAGGATGACAAAACTCCAGGCCATATTTCCAGCCGGCCGTATTCACTTCCAGCCCCCGTCCGGTTGCAATCAGATTTTTCAATATTTCTTCAATCTCATCTCGGACTTCTTCATATGTATAGAATTTTTCCTTTTCTTTTCCATACCGCACAATATAATCGAGATGTCCCAAAACATCAAAATCCTTTATGCATTTCAGATTTTCAGCTGTTTCGCAGAATGCCTTCCGATATACCTCAGCATCACTCTGTTTTTTAAAGACTTCCCCGTAATATGGATCTGTTCCTTCTACGAGATGCAGCGAACCGATCACAAAATCAAATGGATATTTCCCGATCAGTCGTGCATACTCCGCTCCCAAATGTGCCTGAAGTCCAAGTTCAATTCCAAAACGTACATCTACTTTCCCGGCAAACATCGCCTTGATTTTTTCCAGTTTCTGAAAATAATCGTCCAGATCGAACCGAAACAAAACTTCGCCCGGCTTTCCATATTTTTCCGGAAAATCCTGATCCCAATGATCGGTAACGCAGACTACTTTCATTCCTTTATTTACAGCGCCTTCCAGCATTGACTCGATATCAGACTGACAATCTGTGGAAAAGGATGTATGCATATGAAAATCTCCTGTGATCATAAGATGGTTCCACCTCCTAAAACGTACTCGCCGTCATAGAACACCACTGCTTGTCCAGGTGTCACCGCGCGCTGCGGCTCTTCAAATGTACAAAGAATTTCATCTTCTCCGGTTTTCTCTATCGTCGCCCATACACCTCTATGATTATAGCGGATTTTTGTAAAAACACGCATCGGCTCTGTCAAGTCTTCTATAGACATAAAATTTAAGTTTCCGGCCCGAAGAGATTTTGCCATGGATTCCTCATGTGTTCCGATTACTACTTCATTTGTTTCCGGACGGATCTCCAGGACAAACGCCGGATACCCCAAAGCAAGACCCAATCCTTTTCTCTGGCCGACTGTATAATGAATGATACCTTTATGTTCTCCTAAAACAGTGCCGTCAACCGTCACAAAATTGCCTTTCTGCAACTGTTTTCCTGCTGTTTTCTCAATAAAACCTGCATAATCCCCATCAGGTACAAAACAAATGTCCTGACTATCCGGTTTATTTGCTACCTGAAGTTGAATGTCTTCTGCAATTTTCCGTATCTCCTCTTTGGAATACTCTCCCACCGGCATCAACGTCCGCTGCAATTGTTCCTGCGTCAGATTATATAACGCATAGGTCTGATCTTTTGCAAGTGTAGCAGATCTCCTTAAAGTGTAACGTCCATTCGGGAGCTTGACAATTCTCGCATAATGCCCGGTAGCAATATAATCTGCTCCGATCGACAGACTCCGTTGAAGTAATGACTCCCATTTTACATATCGATTACACGCAATACAAGGATTCGGAGTTCTTCCATTTAAATATTCTTCCACAAAATAATCAACTACATTTTTTTGAAATGAATCTTTAAAATTCATAACGTAATATGGGATTTCCAGCTGCGCCGCCACACGTCTTGCATCTTCCACTGCACTCAGACCGCAACAGCCTCCGTTTTCTTCTTCTACAATCCGCTCCGCATCCTGCCAGATCTGCATTGTAACCCCAATGACTTCATACCCTTGTTGTTTCAACAGATATGCTGCGACAGAAGAATCTACTCCTCCGGACATACCGACCACTACTTTGCTCATTAATATTCCTCTTCTTCCTCTTCTTCATGAATATCTGACTTTGGTTTTTCCAATCCTTCTATTTGAATACCATGTTTTTCTGCATAATCCCACAGTGCCGCATGAATCGCCTCTTCTGCCAGAAGAGAACAGTGTACCTTTACCGGCGGAAGTCCATCCAGTGCTTCCATAACTGCCTTATTGGTTACCTGGAGCGCTTCATAAATTGTTTTTCCCTTCACCAGTTCTGTTGCCATACTGCTGGTTGCAACCGCTGCTCCACATCCGAAGGTTTTAAATTTCACATCCTGAATAATCTGATTTTCATCGATATCCAGATAAATACGCATGATATCTCCACATTTTGCATTTCCTACAGTTCCTACTCCACTCGCATTTTCGATTTCTCCCACATTCCGCGGATGCTGAAAATGATCCATTACTTTTTCTGTATACATTGTTTTTCCTCCTAAATATCTTTTCTAGTCTATTTTTGTTTTTTCATAAAATCTTCGTACAGCGGAGACATATTTCTCAAATTTTGAATAATCTCTTTCAAAGAATCTACTACATAATCCAAATCTTCTTTTGTGATTTCCTCATTCAGCGTCATTCTGAGCGAACCATGTGCAATTTCATGCGGCAGCCCTATTGCAAGCAATACATGTGACGGATCCAATGATCCTGATGTACAAGCCGATCCGCTTGATGCACAGATTCCTTTCATATCTAACATGATCAGAAGAGACTCTCCTTCTATAAATTGAAAGCTGAAGTTCACGTTATTCGGCAATCTTTTCTGCCGATCTCCATTCAGCCGGCAGAACGGAATCTCTGCTTCAATACGTTGAATCAAATAATCTCTCAATTCAATTTCTTTTGCCGTCCGTTCTTCCATCGTGCTTACTGCACGCTCTACCGCTTTCCCAAATCCAACAATTCCCGGAACATTTTCTGTCCCTGCACGTCTTCTTCGCTCCTGAGCGCCTCCATGAATAAAGGACCGGATTTTCACGCCTTTTCTTATATATAAAAATCCAATTCCCTTTGGACCGTTCAGCTTATGTCCGCTGGCACTCAGCATATCAATATGACACGCATCCACATCGATCGGAATCTGACCAAAAGCCTGTACTGCATCCGTATGAAATAGAATTCCATGTTCTCTGGCAATTGCTCCGATTTCCTGTATTGGCTGAATCGTCCCGATTTCATTATTTGCATACATTACAGAAATCAAGATCGTATCTTCACGAATCGCCTGACGCAATTGTGCAAGATCTACAATACCGTTTTCATCCACATCCAGATATGTGATCTCAAATCCTCTTTTTTCCAAGTATTCACAAGTATGCAAAATCGCATGATGTTCAATCTTACTTGTAATAATATGTTTTCCCTTCGCTCCATACGCCTCGGCTGCAGCAACCAATGCCCAGTTATCAGACTCACTTCCGCCTGCTGTAAAATAGATTTCGTTCGGTGCAGCTCCAAGGGCTCCGGCAATCACTTCACGCTGACTCACAACAACTTCTTTATTCGCAGCCGCAAATCCGTACACACTGGAGGGATTTCCATAATGCTCTGTAAAATACGGGAGCATCGCCTCTACTACCTCCGGGGCAGTCTTCGTTGTTGCCGCATTATCTAAATATATCAATCGTTCCATCTTTCTTCCTCCTGTTCCATCTCAACTCTTGCATTCTATTTTTTCTTCTGCATTGCAATTCATCTTTCTGCTTTCTTCTACCAGCTGGTCTAGCTTTATTTCTTCAACTGTCTGATAAATGCTGTCATTGATTCGTTTCCACACATATTTTGTCACACAGTTGTCTGCCGATTTACATCCCTCTTCTTCGATTAACCCCGGACAGTCCACCAGTTCCAAAGTTCCTTCCAAAGCGCGAAGTACATCGCCCACAGAAATATCTCCCAATGGTTTTGCCAGCATATAACCACCTCCGGCTCCCCGGATACTTTTCACCAGCCCGCTTTTTTTCAACAGACCCATGAGTTGTTCTAAATACCGTTCCGATATTCCCTGCCGGTCCGATATACTTGTAATTGATACAGGTTCCTCTGCACTGTATTTCGCCAGATCAATCATTGCACGCAGTCCATATCTTCCTTTTGTAGATAATTTCAACTTCTCACCTTCTTTATATTTTGGCAATATTGCTTATGATTTATCTTATCATTTAATTCCTACCTTTTTAATCCCTATTAATTTACTAGGATTTATTTCTTCTGTAGAATATCACTGTTATCTTGTTCTGTCAAGACTTGAATAAGAATATCATATAAAAATCATGTTTTTAGGAGTTTGTCACGTGTCCAAAAAACAAGTACTCATTCGAGGAACTTTCATTTTAACTTTCACAGGATTTGCCAGCCGACTTATGGGATTTTTCTATCGTATCTTTTTAAGCCGCACGTTTGGAGCCGAAGGAGTCGGTCTGTATCAACTCATTTTTCCGGTTTATGCGCTCTGCTACGCGCTTACAACAGCCGGGATCGAAACTGCAGTCTCTCGCACTGTCGCTTGTAAAATATCTCTGGGAAAAGAAAAAGAAGCCGGTCATACCTTGCGTACCGGCCTGATCCTCACGTTCTTCCCCGCCTGTCTTTGTACTGTTTTTTTACAACAGAGTGCATCCTGGATTGCAGTAACTTTTTTAAGCAATATACATTGTGCCAATCTTCTTACAATTTTATCCTATACCATTCCGTTTTCCGCAATTCACAGCTGTATCTGCGGATATTGCTACGGAAAACAGCAAACAAAAATCCCTGCCATTTCTCAATTATTAGAACAGTTTGTCCGTATTTCATCCGTTTTTCTTATGTATTTCCTCCTGAAGCAAAATGGACAGACCATTTCCATTTCGATTGCAGTCTGTGGTCTTGTGTTTGGAGAAATGGCATCCGCATGTTATTGCTGCATCACCTTATCCGTACACCACTCAAAACAGTCCACCGGATTGTTGGATCGCATGCATGGCGGCAAAAAAAGAAAACACCTCCGTTTCTCTCCTGTTTGCTTTTTCTCCCATGCAAAAGAACTTCTTACCCTTTCCATCCCCCTGACCGCAAACCGCGTACTGATCAATCTCCTTCAGAGCATTGAGGCCGTCTCCATTCCCGGCCGTCTTCAGTTGTATCGTTTTAGTTCTTCTGAAGCACTGCGCATTTACGGTGTACTAAATGGAATGGCGCTCCCCTGCATTTTGTTTCCTTCCGCCATTACAAATTCCGTCTCCATAATGTTAATGCCGGCGATTGCAGAAACACAGGCATCCGGCAACCAAAAAGAACTCCGTAACATGATTCGAAAGTCCATAGGAGCATGTTTTATTCTAGGAACAGGCTGTTGTATTTTCTTTCTACTATTTGGAAACTTCATCGGTATTCAACTGTTTGGCAATACAACCGCCGGTCATTTTATCGTTACTCTGGCATGGATTTGTCCATTTTTGTATACAAACAGCGCACTATTAAGCATTATCAACGGTCTCGGGAAAACAAATTCTACGCTTTTTATCAATTCCATCGGTCTCCTGATTCGAATTGCAGGCGTATTTTATGGCATCCCCTTGTTTGGAATTCGCGGTTATCTATGGGGATTACTGATCAGCCAGCTAACTGTCAGTCTGCTTGCAGGCAAAACCATTTTATATTCTCCCATCTCAAAAAAAGTCAGGGGACATATCAATAAATGATATGCTCCCTGACTTTGATATCTACATCAGTTTCACAAACATACGCATCAGCACCGGATTAACGCACCCTTCTAAAACAAGCCCCATAGCCAGCATAAGTACAACGAAAATCGTCTTCTGACGATTCCATCGGTTTTGCGGATAGACGACTGCATACCAGAGCACCACCAAATATGCCGGAATATAGAACAAAAAATGAGGAAAAATTCCCGCCATACAGAGAAGAATCCCTCTGCTCCCCATACTATAAGCCGCCATGGAAAGCAACATTCCTCCCGAAAAGCCCGTCCACACCAGAAAAATATATGCACTAACTTTCCTCATTTTAGTAAATGACAATCCAACCATGATCAAAAACGGTACCAGACGAACCCCCATCAAATAAATAACATATTCTTCTGTACATATTGTTACTGAAGCATACTGATTCAAAAAATAATCACTAAATACCCCTGAATCAGCCACAAATTGTCCGGATGCAAGATTTACATATAATATTCCAATCAAAAATCCCAATATAAACAGCACAAACATCATTTTTTTTGTATGAAATATCCTCACACTTCTTCCTCCTAACGTTCAGATATTTCATTATATGCTGTCACCTTCAGATTATTCAATCAGAGGTCGTATTTCACCGCATAAGCCATCAGCGAAGAAACCGTCTTCGCATCTTCAATCTCTCCTGTCAGAATCTTTTCCTTTAATTCATCCAAAGTATACGCCTTTAACTCAATAAATTCATCCTCATCAAGATGCTGTTTGGACGGAATCAGATTCTTTGCCACAAACACCTCAATCCTCTCATTACAAAAGGCAACCGTTGTACGTAATGTAATCAGCCATTCTAATTCATCACACCGATATCCGGTTTCTTCCTCCAATTCTCTTCCGGCACATACTACCCCCGGCTCTGTTTCTTCATCCAGCGCCCCTGCCGGGATTTCCAATGTATATCGTTCCAAAGCATTTCGATATTGTCTCACCATTAGAATTCTGCCATCTTCCAAGACCGGAACAACCGCCGCAGCTCCCTTATGACGAATAAAGTCCCAAACCGCAGTATGGGTACCATTGATCTCCATAGTGTCCTGATAAAATTCTAAAATAGCTCCTTTAAACTTTAACTCACGTTTGATCCGTTTCACCTGTTCACCCATAACATCTTCCTACCTCTCTGCTTTTTATATCATAAAACCCCTGTCTATCAAAGACAGGGGTCTCTACTTTCAAAACTGATCTGATTTATTTACTTTGCGTAATCTGTTACACGCGATTCCCGAATAACATTTACTTTAATCTGACCCGGATATTCCAACTCAAACTCAATCTGTTTTGCAATATCTCTAGCCATAAGTACCATCTCATCATCAGATACCTGTTCCGGAACTACCATTACTCGAATCTCTCTACCTGCCTGAATAGCAAAAGATTTATCAACACCCTTGAACTGGTTGCTGATCTCTTCTAATTGTTTCAATCTGTTTGTATATGTTTCAATTGTCTCTCGTCTTGCACCCGGTCTGGCAGCTGAAATTGTATCGGCTGCCTGCACAACACACGCAATCAGCGTCTGTGGTTCTACATCACCATGGTGAGACTCAACTGCATTGATAACTGTTGCAGATTCCTTGTATTTTCTACACAAATCTACACCAATCTGAATGTGTGATCCCTCTACGTCGTGATCAATCGATTTTCCTATATCATGCAAAAGTCCTGCACGTTTTGCCATACGAACATCCAGCCCGATCTCTCCGGCAAGAAGTCCTGACAGCTGTGCAACCTCTATGGAATGCTTTAATGCATTCTGTCCATAGCTGGTTCTGAACTTCATACGTCCCAGCAGACGAATCAACTCCGGATGGATGCCCGGCACTCCTACTTCCAGTGCTGCGGCTTCTCCTTCCTCTCTAATCATCGCCTCTACTTCTTTCTGCGCTTTTTCGACCATCTCTTCGATTCTTGCAGGATGGATTCGTCCATCTACAATCAACCGCTCGAGAGCAATTCTTGCCACCTCACGACGAATCGGATCAAATCCTGAAAGAACAACCGCTTCCGGTGTATCATCAATAATCAATTCTACACCTGTCAGAGTTTCCAATGTACGGATATTTCGTCCTTCTCTTCCGATAATTCTTCCTTTCATTTCGTCACTTGGCAGCTGCACTACGGAAATCGTAGTTTCAGCTACGTGGTCAGCAGCGCATCTCTGGATTGCATTGACAACATATTCTTTTGCCTTTTTATCCGCATCTTCCTTTGCCTGTGTTTCCAGTTCTCTGACCATTTTTGCTGTGTCATGTTTCACATCATCTTCAACAGTTTTCAACAGATATTCTTTTGCCTGTTCGGAGGTAAGTCCTGAGATTCGTTCCAGTTCCTGTAACCTTTGTTTGCTGAGTTCTTCAACTTTTTCTTCCCGTTTTCTCAGCTGCTCTTCTTTTGCTGTAAACTTGGCTTCACGTTGTTCAATCGCCTCAGACCGCTTATCAACAGACTCTTCCTTTGCAAGCACACGTTTCTCATAACGCTGCAATTCAGAACGTCTCTCTTTCGTCTCTTTCTCCAGTTCATTCTTTGTCTTAATAGACTCTTCCTTCACTTCCAAAAGAGCTTCTTTCTTCGTTGTCTCAGCAGTTTTTACGGCGTCATCAATGATCTCTCTTGCTCTGTTCTCTGCATTTCCAATCTTAGATTCTGCATTCTTTTTCAGATTAGATATGGTTACAAAGCGTACAACAACACCTACTATCAACGCGAGGGCCACAGCAATAATGATTTCCATTATCGGCACAGGAGCACCTCCTTATTTAATTTTCATTGTACAATATAACTCAATACAACAGTTAAATTTTATACTGTTTTCACAATTCTGTCAAGCATTCCCGTCAGCTTTTTAGTAATAATTCAACCCGTCAGCATCCGCATACATTTCTTCAATTGCTTTACGAATCTCTTCATAACGAAATCCCTTACGTGCCAGATATCCATACAACTTATGCAGCTCTTCTTCGTTTGCCTGTAATACATCCACATGCTTTTTTAAAATCAGTTTCCGAATCGCTTCCTGTTCTCCCTCTTCCGCATATACTTCATCCAAAACTTCCTGTATCTGTTCCGCAGCGACTCCTTTTTGCAGCAATGCAGCATAGATTTCCTTCCGGCTTTTACTCTCTTTTCGACTTTGCACAAAACTTTCTGCATATTTTCTATCGTCTAAATATCCAAAAGAACGCACGTAGTCCATTGCCTGCTCTATGATATCCTCCGGATAATGTCCCTGTCTCAGTTTTTCTCTCAGCCCTTTTTCTGTTCTTGCCATATCCGTCAAAAGATGCATCGCTCTTAATTTCGCACGTTTTAAAATGATCTCTGTTCGGATCTGCTGGTAGACCTCTTCGGAAAGCTCCGCCCCCTGTGTAACCCCAAAACGTTTTAGTTCGCCTTTGTATAACACAAAGGCGAACTTTCCATCTACTTCTACTATGAACTTCGTTTTGGTCAGCGATTCAACATTCGTAACTATCATCACTGGCTTCCTCTATTTTCCCTCTATTTTTCTTCTTTCTTTTCTTCTTTTTTATTTTTTGATGTCAGTTTCAAATCATCCGCACATTCCTCCTGTGCCGCTTCATCTCCAAGATGATAATGTGCTCTGACCTTCTGTTCGATCTCATCCATTATCTCCAGATTTGCCTCAAGATAACTCTTGGCATTTTCCCTGCCCTGTCCAATCTTCTCACCTTCATAGGCATACCAGGCTCCGCTTTTCTTTACAATATCCACATTTGCTGCAAGGTCCAAAATATCTCCGGAGCGAGAAATACCCTTTCCAAACATAATATCAAATTCAGCCTCTTTAAACGGCGGTGCAATCTTATTCTTCACAATCTTAATACGGGTACGGTTTCCCACCATCTCTCCGCTCTGTTTCAAAGTCTCTGTTCTTCGTACATCCATCCGCACCGATGCGTAGAATTTCAATGCACGTCCGCCCGTTGTAGTCTCCGGATTTCCGAACATCACGCCTACTTTTTCACGCAGCTGATTGATGAAAATTACAATACAGTTCGACTTGCTGATCACCGGAGTCAATTTACGAAGAGCCTGTGACATCAGTCGTGCCTGCAGCCCTACGTGACTGTCCCCCATATCTCCTTCAATTTCCTGTCGAGGCACCAACGCTGCCACAGAGTCGATTACAATAATATCGATTGCGCCGGAACGTACCATCGTTTCTGCAATCTCCAGAGCCTGATCTCCACTGTCCGGCTGAGAAATATACAATTCATCGATATCCACTCCGATATTTTTTGCATACACCGGATCCAACGCATGCTCTGCATCCACAAAACCTGCAATTCCACCACGTTTCTGTACTTCTGCAATCATATGTAACGCAACGGTTGTTTTACCACTGGACTCCGGACCATACACTTCAATCACACGCCCCTTAGGAACACCTCCCAGTCCCAAAGCCAAATCCAGGCTCAGACACCCGGTAGGCACTGTTTCCACACTCACCTGGGCAGAGGAATCTCCCAATTTCATCACAGTTCCCTTACCAAAATCCTTCTCCAGTTTCGCAATTGCAGCATCCAAAGCCTTCTTCTTATCTTCATTATTTATCTTTTCATTACTCACCTTTGCCATAATACATCTCCTTCAAAACCCGAACAGTTGTTCGTTTCTATTGATATAGTAGTATAATTATTATAAAATGTCAACTATATTTTCATTTCTTTCATTTTTCTTCTGGAATTATAACAGATACAAATACTATCGAACCTTAGAACCCTTCACACACACCGCTAAGAAACAGTATGCGAACACCCCGCAACAGACTGCGAGTGTGTTTATCTTATCATAGATTTCAGCTCTTCTCAACTGATTTTCAAAAAAAGAAAATGAAAAGCCAACCTGCTCCGGTCAGTTTTTCATTTTCTTTCTTTACTGTCTTTCTATTTATTACTGATGACGTAAAACTTCTCTTCTGATATATTCAAAAGTCTTTGTTTCTCCTTTTTCTGCAAGCATATGAAGCAGCTTTTCCAAAAGCGCCTTTGTTTCCGGATGCATCACATACCCCTCAGTTCCTCCTTTGATAAAGTAATCCAGAGGATCACTGTCCCGGTATTTACGACCTCGATATACTTTGCTGGCAGCAATCCGATCCAAAAACATCTCCACCACATATTTTACCGGCATTTTCATTCCAATCAGTTTCTTACTTCCATCCAATCCATAATCAATCCAGTATTCATAATGATGCTTGTTCCGCCCTTTATGATGAAGCCAGGCAAGAGACAGGCCGTTCTCCTCTCTCTCCGCATTGTTTGGACTGCGGTTTCCCTGGTAGTATCTGCACCCCACCCGGAATTCTGTCCAGCTGTATTTTGATAAATCATGGAGAAGTCCCTGCTTATACAAGCCTACCTTAAAACACTCTCTCATCACCAAAATCTTATGCCTTGTAATTGTACAAAAATGTCCGACTGCTTTCATTTTCATTGACTCACTTTCCAATCAGGAAGACGACACTTCTCGCTTCCACATCAATCTTTTTCTGATCTTCCACACGCTTTTCTTCCACCTGAAGTCCCTGACCGTTCCAGAGAACCCGATACCAGATTTTCTTTTTAGGCAAGGTCGGAAGCGCATACGTATGGTCATTCCAATGCATATTATATGCAAAATAACAAGTTACGTCCTCTACATCCACACCACTGTACATCACTCCCAGCTGACGACTCGGCACCTCTGCCGGAACCTGCCATGCATTTTCCCCATGGTAAGAAATATCCGGCACACCACAGCCTATCTTATCCTGTTCTAACAGTGCTTTTTCCCTGTGCAGTGCAGGATGTTCCCTGCGAAATGCAATCAACTGCTTTACATATATATACAATTCTTCGTGGCGTTTCCAGCCATTCCAATCCAGCCAGGAAGTTTCATTATCTTGACAATATACATTATTATTTCCCTTCTGGCTGTTCCCAAACTCATCTCCTGCCAGTATACAAGGCATCCCCTGTGCCGTCAAAAGCAGTGCAAACGCATTGCGAACCTGCTTGTTTCGCAGCTCCATGATATTCTTTTTCCGACTCGGTCCCTCAATTCCGCAGTTCCAACTGTAATTATAATCCGGACCATCTTGATTTTGTTCCCCATTTGCTTCATTGTGTTTTCCATCATAAGAAACCAGATCATGAAGCGTAAATCCGGTATGACCTGTGATATAATTGAACTTTCCGTCTTTTTTTGTATGATGTTTTAAGGCCCAGATCACATCCCAAACCATTCCTTCATCACCCTTCAAAAAACGACGCATGATATTCTGGAATCTGTCATCCTTCTGCATCAGTTTTATGCCTTTCAGCAGAGGATCCTGATTCAACGCTTCCAGAGATACTATAAAAGGATTTAGAATAAACCCGTCCACATGATATTCCAACATATAATACTTCAGACATTCCATAACGGTATGCAAAGCGATTCCATTTTCAAACGGCATTTCCAGAACAACTTCAATTCCCGCCTTATGCAGCGCCTTCACCATATCTTTCAGCTCTTTTTCCGCATGTTCTGAAAAACTGTACGCTGCCTTTGGAGCAAAATAATATCCTTTTCCATATCCCCAATAGTTTGTCTTCCCGCCTATTACTTCATTGAATTCATAAACCGGCATACATTGAATTTGATTGATCCCCAAATCTTTAAAATATGGAATTTTCTCTATAACTCCCGCAAAGGTGCCTTTTCGTTTCACCTTAGAAGAACTATGCTTTGTAAATCCTCTGACATGCAGACTATATGCGATTACCTCATAATACGGAATACTGAGGAACGTATCCCCCTCCCAGTCATATTCCGAATCCAATATACGTCCTCTGATTTCATGCCGTTCTGCATCAGGACTGATTCCAAACTCTTGTGTACGAGCTACTGCTTTTACAAACGGATCTACACAAACGCGATCTGCAATCCGATAATTATACTCATAATGCCCCGCATCCAAATCTTTCAGTGCCAAAAATCTGACTTCTCCGATTCCTTCTTCCTCCGGCATCTGAAAAATGTACTCCGGTTCTTCTGCACCAGCTTTGTACAGCAACAATTCACAGCTCTTTCCTGCAGGCGCTGAAACCGCAAAATTCATTTTGCCGTCTTTTTTTGTCACACCAAGCGGCTGTGGAAAACCCTCCACCTTCTCTATCATCTTGTCTCTCCTTCTACTGCCATCCATCGGTTCCATAAAGTTCCACATTGTCTCTTGTAATCAAAAATGTATCTTCCATAACTTCTTTTTCATAACTTTCTCCATTCATAATCGCCAAAGCAGTCTCGACCGCCTTTTTCCCGATATTGATCGGAGACTGTGCCCCGGTTCCCACCAGAGACAGATTATTCTCTGCCAGCTTTGCTTTTACCTCCGGTGAACCATCCACGCCATAAATTAAAATTCCTTTCCGGTCTGCCTCTTCAATCGCCTCTAATGCCCCAAGAGCAATCGGATCATTTCCACACATTACGGCATCGATCTCCGAATATTCTGCTAACAGTTGAGCCATTGCAGTTTTTGCCGCTTCTTTTTCTCCATTCACATCTGTACGGTTTAAAACTTCAAATCCCGCATTGGCAATCGCCTCTTCAAATCCAGTGATTCTTTGATTTACAGAATTACGTGTGGCACATTCTAATAAGAGAACCTTTCCGCCATTTGGCAGACGTTTCTTCAAATCCTCCCCACAGACATATCCTGCATTTTTATTATCAGACCCAATAAATGTTTCTGTCAGATCACTTGCTTTTACCTGTGTATCAATATTGATTACCGGAACGCCCGCCTCGTCAAGCGCCTCCAGCCCTTCGGAGATCAATTCACTGTCTACCGGGCTCAAAAACACTGCTTTCACGCCCTCGTCAATAAGCTCCTGAATCTGTTGATTCTGCAGTTGCGCATCCGCTTTCGGATCCCGGCTCATCAAACGATGCCCTTGACTTTCCAATTCTTTCCGGATTGAAAGTTCCAGGGTTTCAAAATATGGATTGGATGTTTCTATCCCACTATATCCAAATAAATACCCAGCCTCTTCTTCCGTTGCATCCTCTTCTGTCTCTGAAACCGCATTATCTTCAGGGGTTCCCACATTTTTCTTACAGCCTCCCAAGGAAGAAACTGCAAGCAGTGTAATCAGAAAGATCCCCAATACCCTTTTTTTCATGTACACTCCTCCTAGTGTTTACAAACTCAATAACCATACTATATTTATTGTACTGTTTCTATTTCATACTTGTCAATAGCAAGCGCAAATTCCATCGTTCCATCGAAAATCTCTGCGTCCCTTGAGTTTCCGCAAAGTGTAATTGAAAAATGGATATGTC
>UMFB01006259.1_pt1 | contig 33789 bp, 29 predicted proteins | sample 1964921 | NCBI WGS metagenome assembly UMFB01 (sample SAMEA4836037, study PRJEB28245) | human gut metagenome | biome: gut microbiome; material: fecal sample | place: Denmark | collected 2008
CATCAAGCAGAAGGGCTATCAGGCCACGGAGAACCACCGGGACATGACGCGGGCGTAAGGAGGTGGACACTATGACGGAATGGAACGGCGGAGCGGGCCCCAGGATTGTGGCCATCGGAGGAGGCACGGGGCTGTCCACCATGCTGCGGGGGCTGAAAAGCCGCACCCGCAGCCTGACGGCCATCGTCACCGTGGCCGATGACGGCGGCGGCTCGGGTATGCTGCGGCAGGATCTGGGCATGCCCCCTCCGGGGGACATCCGCCACTGCATGGAGGCCCTGGCCAACGCCGAGCCGGTGATGCAGCAGCTTCTGACCTACCGATTCCCGGAGGGCTCGGGCAACCTGACGGGGCAGTCCTTCGGCAACCTGATCCTGGCCGCCCTCAACGGCATCTCCGACTCCTTCGACCAGGCGGTGGCCCGCATGAGCGAGGTGCTGGCCATCAGCGGCCGGGTGCTGCCTGTGACCAATGAGAACGTGGCGCTGGAGGCCACCTTCGAGAACGGCACCCGGGTGCTAGGGGAGTCTAAGATCAGCGCCTTCAAGAAGGAGCAGGACTGCCGCATTGAGAGCGTCCGCCTGCTGCCCGAGCACCCAAAGGCCCTGCCGGAGGCGGTGCGGGCCATCGGGGAGGCGGAGCTGATCCTCCTGGGCCCCGGCAGCCTTTACACCAGCGTCATCCCCAACCTGCTGGTGGACGGCATTGCCGACGCGGTGCGTGCCTCCGACGCGCTGAAGATCTACATCTGCAACATCATGACCCAGGACGGGGAGACCGAGGGCATGACCGCCTCTGACCACGTAAAGGCCCTGCTCGACCACTCCGGGCCGGGACTGGTGGATCTGTGCCTGTGCAACTCCGCGCCGGTGCGCCCCGGCCTGGTGGAGCGGTACAGGGAGGAGGACGCCGCCCCCATCGTGGTGGATCAGGCGGCCATCGAGGCCCTGGGGGTGGAGGCCGTCACCCGGCCCCTGGCCTCCGAGACCCTTAACTACGCCCGCCACTCCTTTGCCCGCCTGGCCGAGGCGGTGATGGAGCTTTACAATGAGCGGGCCGACACCAAGATTTTTTGAGAAAGGGAGGGGGGCACTATGTCGTTTTCCTCTGAGGTCAAGGCGGAGCTGTGCCGGACGGCCCTCTCCCGCCGCTGCTGCGCCCAGGCGGAGGCCTACGGAGTGCTGCTCTACTGCAACCAGTTCACGGCCTCACAGGTGCGCATCAGCACCGAGTCCAACGCCTTTGCCGCCCGGCTGCCCGCCCTGTTCCACAGGGCCTTTCAGCTCTCCTTTGACCGCACGCCGGAGGAGGGGGCGGCCAAGCAGATTTTCTCCATCACAGAGCCGGACAAGCTGTCCGCCCTCTGGTCGGCGTTCGGCCATGAGCCGGCGGGCACCCTGGCCCATCACATTAACTTTGCCGTGCTGGAGGAGGAGCACTGCCGCCTGGCCTTTTTTCGGGGGGCCTTTCTGGCGGGCGGCTCGGTGACCGACCCGGCCAAGCGCTACCACCTGGAGCTGTCCACCCCCCATCTGAGTGTCAGCCGGGAGCTGCGGGCCCTCCTGCTGGAGTGTGGCTTCACCCCCAAGGAGACCACCCGCAAGGCCAACTCCATCACCTACTTCAAGCAGAGCGAGGCCATTGAGGACTTTCTCACCGCCATCGGCGCGCCCCTGGCGGCCATGGAGATTATGAACGCCAAGGCGGAGAAGGACCTCCGGGGGAGCATCAACCGCCGGGTCAACTGCGACGCGGCCAATCTGGACAAGGCGGTGGACGCTGCCCAGGGGCAGATCGAGGCCATCTACAGGCTGGAGGAGCGCGGCATGCTGGAGGAGCTGCCCGACAAGCTCAAGGAGGCGGTGGATCTGCGGGTGGCCCACCCGGAGCTCACCCTGGCCCAGCTTGCGGAGCTGTGCGAACCGCCCGTCTCCAAATCCGCGTTCAACCACCGCCTGCGCAAGCTGATGGAGATGGCCAGGGCGTAGGGCGGGAAAGAAAAGAAAGGGTAGATTGCCATGGAGAAGCAAGTGGTTCAAAAGCGCTGGAAGCTGATTTTCTGGGGCCTTACGGCGGCGGCTGTTGCGCTGCTGGCGCCGGGCCTGGTGCTGACGCTGGAGCCGGCGCTGTTTCTGGGGCTGGGCGTTCTGGCGGCTGTGGTATTCTGCACGGGTCTGTGTATTGCTGTGATCAAGCTCCGGTGTCCTGCCTGCGGCGGCTCGGTGTACCACCAGGCCATGCGGGCGCAGGAGGGCATCCCTTTTGCCTGCCCAAAGTGCGGCCGGAAGCTGGAGATGAAATGAGATGAAAAAGAGAAGAGACGCCCGAAAAACCAGGCAGGTGCTGCTACTGCCTACGGTACCCGCCTTTGCGCCCCGCTGTCCTCTCTGCGGGGCCATACTGAAGATAGGTATTGACCATTGCCACTACTGCGGAGCCATGCTCACCAAATAGAGAAAGAGGAGGTACTCCTAATGTCCTTTGTCCACCTGCATGTCCATACCGAATATTCCCTGCTGGACGGGGCCTGCCGCATTCCCCTGCTGGTCAAGCGGGTGAAGGAGCTGGGCCAGAGCGCCGTGGCCATCACCGACCACGGCGTCATGTACGGCGTGGTGGACTTCTACAAGGCGTGCAAGGCGGAGGGAGTCAAGCCCATCATCGGCTGCGAGGTGTATGTGGCCCCCCGGAAGCGCACCGACAAGGTACACGAGTACGACGCGGCCATGTACCACCTGATTCTGCTGTGCCGCAATGAGGTGGGCTACCGCAACCTGTGCTTCCTGGACTCGGCGGCCTTTACGGAGGGTTTTTATATCAGGCCCCGCATTGACAAGGAACTCTTGCGCCAGCACGCCGAGGGGCTCATCGCCCTGTCGGCCTGCCAGTCCGGCGAGGTGCCCCGCAAGCTGCTGGCCGGGGACTACGAGGGGGCCAAGGCAGCGGCGCTGGAGATGCGTGCGCTGTTCGGGGAGGACGGCTACTATCTGGAGCTCCAGGATCACAAGCTGCCCAACGATCCGGCCATCAACCAGGGGCTCATCCGCATCCACCAGGAGACGGGCATCCCCCTGGTGGTGACCAACGACGCCCATTATCTCCGCCGGGAGGACGCGGAGATGCAGGACACCCTCATGTGCATCCAGATGGGCAAGACGGTGGACGATCCCAACCGCCTGCGGATGGAGACCAGCGAGCTGTATGTCAAATCCACCGAGGAGATGGCCGCCCTGTTCCCCGACTACCCGGAGGCGGTGGAGAACACGGTCAAAATCGCGGAGCTGTGCAATATGGACTTCCAGTTCGGCGTCCACCACCTGCCTGAGTTCAAGCTGCCCGAGGGCTACACCGACGGGGACGCCTACTTCCAGAAGCTGTGCGAGGAGGGCTTCGCGCGCCGCTACCCCGGCGCCCCGGCGGAGTACCGGGAGCGGCTGGCCTACGAGATGGGGATTATCCGCCAGATGGGGTTTGTGGATTACTTCCTCATCGTCTCCGATTTCATCGGCTATGCCAAGGGGCGGGGCATCCCCGTGGGCCCTGGCCGGGGCTCGGCGGCCGGCTCCATGGTGGCCTACTGCATGGCCATCACCGACGTGGACCCGATGAAATACTCCCTCTACTTCGAGCGATTCCTCAACCCCGAGCGGGTCACCATGCCGGATATTGACATCGACTTCTGCATCCGGCGGCGGCAGGAGGTCATTGAGTACGTCCAGAATAAATACGGCGCCGACCACGTGGCCCAGATCGTCACCTTCGGCACCATGGCCGCCCGGGGCGCCATCCGGGACGTGGGCCGGGCGCTGAACATACCCTATGCCGACGTGGATGTGGTGGCAAAGCAGGTGCCCAGCGGCCCGGGTGCACTCCATATCACCCTGGACGAGGCCCTCAAGCTGTCCAAGCCCCTCCGGGACGCCTATGAAGGGGACGACCGGATCAGGACCCTCATCGACACCGCCAAGGCCATCGAAGGCATGCCCCGCCACGCCTCCACCCACGCCGCCGGCGTGGTCATCACCCGGAAGCCGGTGGTGGACTATGTTCCCCTGGCGAAGAACGATGAGTCGGTGGTCACCCAGTACGTCATGACAACCCTGGAGGAGCTGGGCCTCTTAAAGATGGATTTCCTGGGCCTGCGCAACCTGACCATCCTGGACGACACGGTGCGCCTGGTGCAGAAGAGCCGCCCCGGGTTCTCTCTGGCGGACATCCCCGACAACGACCCGGCGGTGTTCCAGATGCTCTCCGAGGGCAGGACCTCCGGCGTGTTCCAGATGGAGTCGGCGGGCATGACCGGCGTCTGCGTGGGCCTCAAGCCCCAGAACATCGAGGACATCACCGCCATCATCGCCCTCTACCGCCCCGGCCCCATGGACTCCATTCCCCGCTTCATCGCCTGCAAGCACAACCCGGACAAGGTGAAGTACAAGCACCCCATGCTGGAGCCCATCCTCTCGGTCACCTACGGCTGCATCGTCTACCAGGAGCAGGTTATCGAGATTTTCCGCAGGCTGGCGGGCTACACGCTGGGACAGGCCGACATGGTGCGCCGGGCCATGAGCAAGAAGAAGGTCAAGGACATCGAGCGGGAGCGGCAGGCCTTCGTCTACGGCGACGCCGGGCGGGCCATTGCCGGCTGCATCGCCAACGGTGTCCCGGAGGACGTGGCAAAGGACATCTATGATGAAATCTATGCCTTTGCCAATTACGCCTTCAACAAGGCCCACGCGGTGGCCTACGCCATTGTGTGCTACCAGACGGCCTGGTTCAAGTGCCACTACACCAAGGAGTATATGGCCGCCCTGCTCACCTCCGTGCTGGACTCCAGCGAGAAGGTGGCTGAGTATATCGCCGAGTGCAGGGACTGCGGCATCCATCTGCTGCCCCCCGACATCAATGAGTCGGAGGCCGACTTTACCGTGTCCGGCGAGCACATCCGCTTCGGCCTGGTGGCCGTCAAGGGAGTGGGCCGGGGCTTTATCAACGCTGTGCTGGCTGAGCGGGGCAGGGGAGGGCCCTTTGTCTCCTTCCCTGATTTCTGCCAGCGGATGTTCGACGCGGAGCTGAACAAGCGTGTGCTGGAGAATCTGATCCGCTGCGGCGCCTTTGACAGTATGGGTATCTACCGCTCCCGGTTACTGGAGGCTTACGAGCAGCTTGTGGACTCCATCGCCCAGAACAAGCGCAAGAACCTGGCGGGCCAGTTCGATCTGTTCGGCGGCGGTGGGGATCAGATGCAGAGCGCCCCGGAGCTCCAGGTCAAAAATATCCCTGAGTTTACCCGACACGAGCTCATGACCATGGAAAAGGAGACGACTGGACTCTACCTCACCGGCCATCCCATGGACGAATACCGGGACGTGGTCAAGCAGTGCAAGGCGGCCTCTATGGGGGCGATCCTGTCGGACTTTGCCCAGGAGGGGGGACCGGCCATTTACCACGACGAGCAGCGGGTCACCCTGGCGGGGGTCATCACCGCCTCCCGCACCAAGACCACCCGCAACAACAGCCTGATGGCCTATGTGACGCTGGAGGACGACACCGCCTCCATGGAGATGCTTGTGTTCGCACGGGTGCTGGGGGAGGCAGGCCCCTACCTGAAGGAGGGGGTGGCCGTCCTGGCTGAGGGACGCATCTCCGTTCGGGATGAAAAGGCGCCCCAGCTCATGTGCGACCGGGTACGCCCCTTGGATCAGGTGAAGGGAAACCTGCCTCCGGTGGAGGGGGAGGAGAGGGCCAAGAAGCTCTATATCCGCATACCCAGCCTGGACGACCCCCGCTGGGAGAGGATCAAGCTGGTGCTCACCATGTTTCCCGGTACGGAACAGATGGTGGTCAAGTGTGAGGATACCGGAAAGCGGCTGGGCACGGTCTGCCTGGTCCATCCCGCGCTGATCCAGGAGCTGAACGAGCTGCTGGGCGCGGAGAATGTGGTCGTGCGTTGAGGGGAGCCGATGAGATGAATATTAAAAAACTGGCCTCCCTGCTCTTTCAGCGGTCGGTGATCGTGGCCCTGCTGATCTTCCTCCAGGCTGCGATGCTGCTGCTCTATATGCTCTGGTTTTCCAGCGACTTCATTTATGTGTACTGGGGGTGTGTGGTGCTCTCCATTCTGGCGGTGCTAATTATCGTCAGCCGCCAGACCGACCCGGGGTATAAAATCGCCTGGATCATCCCCATTCTGCTGTTCCCGGCCTTTGGATGGCTGGTGTATCTGCTCTGCGGCGGCAACAAGCTCTCCGCCCGCAAGCGCCGGAAGATGCAGGGTATGGACCGCACCATGCTGGAGCAGTTGGAGCGGGACTACAAGGCGGAGGAGCTAAGGCCCTTTGGGGCCGACGCGGTGAACCAGGCCCGCTACCTGGAGCACTACGCCCGCTGCCCGGTCTATACCAACACCTATACCCACTATTTTCCCCTGGGGGATGATGTGTTTCCCGCCATGCTGGAGGAGCTGCGGAAGGCGGAAAAGTATATCTTCCTGGAATACTTCATTATTAGCCCCGGCATATTCTGGGATTCTATGGTGGAGATTTTGAAGGAGAAGCATGCCGCCGGGGTGGATGTGCGGGTGATCTACGACGATGTGGGCTCCCTGAACACCCTGCCTATGAACTACGCCAGAAAATTTGAGGCGGAAACCGGCATCCCCTGCTGCTGCTTCAACCGCTTCAAGCCGGTGATTTCCATCCGCATGAACAACCGGGACCACCGGAAGTTCTGTATTATCGACGGCCACACCGCCTTTACCGGCGGCATCAATCTGGCCGACGAGTATATCAACCAAAAGCTGCGGTATGGCCACTGGAAAGACACGGCCATTCTCCTCAAGGGGGAGGCGGTGTGGAGCATGACCGTCATGTTCCTGACCATGTGGGAGTACACCCGGGACGTGGAGGAGGACTACCGCCGCTTCCGGCCGGACAAGCTGCCGCCGGAGGCCGCGCAGGGAGCGGGGTACTATGTCCAGCCCTACGCGGATAACCCTCTGGACGAGGAGGCGGTGGGGGAGGCGGTCTACCTCAACCTTATCAACAAGGCCGAGCGCTATGTGTACGCCATGACGCCCTATCTGATCATCAGTGACAGCGTCAATACGGCCCTGTGCAACGCGGCCAAGTCGGGGGTGGACGTGCGCATCATCACCCCGCATATCCCGGACAAGGCATTGGTTTTTGAGCTAACCCGTTCCCACTACGAGTCCCTGTTGGAGGCGGGCGTACAGATTTTTGAGTATACGCCCGGCTTTGTCCATGCCAAGGTCATGGTCACGGACGACTGCTGCGGAGTGGTAGGCTCTATCAATCTGGACTACCGCAGTATGTTCCTCCACTTTGAGGACGCGGTGTTGCTCTACCACGACCCCACGGTACTCGACATCAAGCGGGATTTCATCAACACGCAGTTCCGCAGCCAGCCGGTGACGCTGGAGCAGTGCCTCGGCCACTCCTGGATACGCCGCCTCTTCCGCTCCATTCTGCGGGTGCTGGCCCCGCTGCTGTGACAAAATAAGGCCGCCCCCCACAGGGGGCGGCCTTATTCCGCTTCAATCCTTCTCCTCGTGTTCCAGCAGTGCGGAGAGAACCTCATTGTAAATCCGCTCCGGCTCGGCCTTGAAGCTCTCCGCCAGGCGGTTGGCCTGCTCCTGGGAGCCGCAGAACAGCTCCAGGGTGAACAGATTGCCCCCGTCATCGTCCAGAAACATCCGGGCTGAGTACCCGCCCTCCGGCCGGGGCTCCGTCTCCGCACGTACTTGAGCATTGCGCCGCAGAATCCCGTTGAGTTTTACCAACTGGGCGCTACAGTTGCGCTTGACCGAGTAGGGGAGGCTGCTCTCACAGGCTGCGCCGTTTTCACGGCCTTTTTCCGTGATCGAATAGAGCCCGTCCTCCAGTGTCAGATGGCCGCTCTCCACCAATTCAGAAACCGCCTCGGCAAACTCAAAGTAGCCAATGCCGTCATCGCAGACCGTCAGCTCCGTCAGTGTCGGAAAGTCGATGGGCGCCGCGACCCGGGCCATAAAATAGAGGATCAAAAATTTAATGTCCAGCTTGTCGTGGATAAAGCCGTAGCGAGCCATCTGGGAACTCCTTTCCAATAGACGAGTCAAACATAATATGTATTTATTTATTATACCGAAAGGTTGAGAAAATCACAAGAGGTATTTTTGACTTGACGCTGGTCTAAAAATATGGTATTATCCTATACTGTCGGTAACAAATATATGCTGGAATAGCTCAGTCGGTAGAGCAGCTGATTCGTAATCAGCAGGTCGCGTGTTCAAGTCACGTTTCCAGCTCCATAAAGCCACACCAATCTGGATATTTTAAGCGGGACGCTTAGAGTATCAGAGGGTGCGGCTTTTTTATTTTCCTGAAATTTGTGTTCTAAAAAAGATATTTTCGAGGTATTCCGGGGCCTCGGAGGGGCCTTCCCCTGGCTTGCCCCAGTTTCCGAGCCCCCGACAGGGATCAGCGCCCTATTTGAACACAGTCAGGGCACAAAAATCCGAAAAAATGATATACAAAAATTAGTGCGCCGGTTTATTGGTTTCGTCAACCAGCAGGCCGGCGCTTTTTTGCTGCCCGGCGAATTCAAAAAGGGCACACACTTTTATGTCCGCTTTGCTGAATAGCTTTTTCGTGGATAAGATGGCATGATGGCGTTCACAAGCAGCAGCTCAGGAGCGGCCATTGAAAAAAGGCGTTTTGCACGGAGAAGGAGGTAAAAGCGCATGACCAAAGAAACCTATTTTGAGGAGCTGTCCTGCGCCCTGCGGCGGCGGGAGTTGCTACCCCGGCCGGTGGAGGAGGACGGCCTGCTCCCAGTGGAGTGGAACGGCCGCGCCCTGTGCCGGGTCACGGAGGCGGTGCTGCCCGGTATGACCCCACCTGGGTGGACACAGACGGGGCAAAGGCCACCCTGGCCTAGGTCACGGAGGCGGCGGGGACGATAATGAAGTACATGAAGCTCCTGGAGACGGCCCCGCCGCTGAAGGCGGAGAGCCTGGCAGACGGCTACCGGGTGCTGGCAGAATTCAACGGTACGGTACTGGCCGGGAAAAAGACCCTGCTGGGGGCTCAATTCGTCACCTAGGCCTGGGACTATGACCGGAGAGGCGTCAGCAACGGCCACTACTACATGGAGGACTACCAAACCGCCAAGGAGGACTTCACCTTCCGCTCCGGGCTGATGGCCAGGGAGCAGGTTTTTGACCGGGAGCGGTTGGAGGAGCTGCGCCAGGCGGCACAGGGCTTCCTATGCGGCGAGGGCCCCGCCTCCTATCGGCAGGAATTCCGGTGCCAACGCATTCTGGACCAGATTCGATCCCAGTTACCCGAACCGAAGCAAAATTAAATACAAAAAGAGGGACCAAGCATTGAACAGTCTATGTGAAGGCGGCGCCGACAAAGGCGCCGCCTTTTACTATGCCCGGCATTTATTTGCCTCCTGTACCCACAAGCTGTACGCCCCGGATCATCCGGCGGACGCTCCGCCCGTGCCGGTGTGCACCCGCTCAGACCTGTGCCGGGGCTGCCCCTACCCAGCCCATGGCTTCCTCTGCTGGAGCACCGCCGGGGAATGCCTGCGGACTAGGATGAAAAAATCCATACGGGAGGGAAAACGGATGATGCACGCAGTCCTGAGTAATTCGCGGCACCCGGAGTACGGCCAGCTCACAGTCCCTTTTCCCATCTCCCGGGGCGCCTATGACGACACGGTGGCAGCCCTGGCCTCTTTGGGTATCGGTGACCCGGTCGGCCGGGACTGCCGGGTGGATGAGCTCAACAGCAGTTTTCTCATCCTGAAGCGGCTGGAGAAGGTAGCGGTCAACGTGGACGAGCTGGACTATCTGGCCAAGCGGCTGGACAGCTCTGACATCAATGAAGCCGCCAAATTCCAGGCGATGACAGTGAAATGGGGCCTGTTCGAGATGACTGACCTAATCAACCTGACCTTCTGGTGTCAGCAGGCCACGATCATCACAGACTTTTCTGATTTGGAGGACATTGGCCGCCGGCACTATATGCCCCTGAACGGCGGGAGCTGCAGCACTGAGGAGTTGGAACGGCTGGATGCCCGCAAGGCGGCGCTGGATCTGATCCTCAACAGTGAAAGCACCTGCGTCACCCCCTACGGCGTGGTCTATGACAACGACATGAAGCTGGAACACCACTACGATGGCCAGCACTTCCCATGCTATCTCTGTCAGCCCGCCATGCTGGTGGTGGGTATTTTCCCGAAGAATGCGCCGGAGGGATCAAGCGAGACCACATGGCTGACCCTGCCCTGTTCTGAGCAGTAGCTCAAGCGCGGCATACAGCAGTCCGGCCTGGACTTGGGCACGGCCAACATCCGGTATGAGGCTGTCATGCTTCCCTGGGAGGTGACGCAGGTGCTGGCCCCGGAAAGGGAAAGTCCCGTTGCCCTGAATATGGTCATTGCCCAGGACACCGAGTATGTCCTGCTGGACGAGCCCACCAACGACCTGGACATCTACCACGCCACCAATCTCATGAAGATCGTCCGGCGGCTGTGCGACGAGCTGAGCAAGACGGTAATCCTGGTTCTCCACGAGATCAACTAGGCCGCCTTCTACTCCGACTACATCTGCGCTCTTCAGGACGGCAGGGTCGCCAAGTTCGGCACTGTGGAGGAGGTAATGACCAAAGAAACCCTGTCGGAGCTCTACCAGGTGGACTTCAAGATCATGACCATCGCGGGCCGGCCTCTGTCCATCTACTATTGAAGCCTCCTAGTTTTCAGTACTTTTGTCGAAAAGGAGAACCACCACATGAAGAAGAAAACCCCGCGCGCTCTCTCCCTGGTCCTTGCCCTGGCCCTGTCTCTGGCGGCCTGCGGCACAGGAGCCGCTCCACAGCCCCAGGGGGATACGGCGACCCTTACCGCCCTCAACGCCCAAAAGGAGCCCGCCGAGGTAGCGGTCCCCTATGATCCCCAGCGCATCGCCGTTCTGGATATGGCCACCCTGGACATCCTGGATGCCCTGGGGGTGGGCGGCCGGGGGGTGGGCGCCGCCGACACCAGCCTGGACTATCTCCAAACTACGTCGGCGGCGAGGTGTCCTGCCTGGGCACCATCAAAGAGGCCGGCCTGGAGGACACGGCCGGGGAACTCATGACCGGCTTTGACAGCCGCGTGGCGGCCCTGACCTCCTTTTCCGAAGGCCGAACCGCCATTGTGTGGGCCTGGTTACCAGCGGCGGCTTCAATGTGCTGGGCAACGACGGCCGCTGCTCCCTCATCGGCCGGGAAGCGGGCTTTGCCAACGTGGGGGCGGACGCCCAGCCCGGCACCTCCACCCACGGCAACGAGGCCAGCTTCGAGTTCCTCGTGGACAAGGACCCCGACTATCTCTTTGTTCTGGACCGGGATGCCGCCATTGGCACCGACGGGGCCAAGCTGGCCCAGGAAGTGGTGGAGAACGAGCTGATGAAGGGCACCGCCGCCTACCGGGACGGCAGGATCGTCTACCTGGCCCATCCCGCCGTGTGGTACACCGCCGAGGGCGGCATCACCGCGCTGGACCGGATGCTCCGGGATCTTGAGGATCCCCTGCTGAAGTAAATACCGCAGAGCGGACCGGGATGAGCGCCGCTCATCCCGGTCCGCTGCCGTTCCGCCTGCGGAATGCTTCCGGCTCCTGTTCCGTCTGTTTGAATTGGCTATTTATTCACTATACTATTCTTATAACGAATATATAAAAATTATTAACTGTCATAGCTCCGATATTATGAATATTTATACAGAATGACTATTGCATTTTTATACGGGTTGGATTATACTGGGAACACATCAGCTGGGCGGCCGGCCTCGCCGCCCCACAGGAGGTCATCAACATGTCTGAGATCAAGAAAGTCGTCCTGGCCTACTCCGGCGGTCTGGATACGTCCATTATCATCCCCTGGCTGAAGGAGAACTACAACGACCCCGAGATCATCGCCGTCTCCGGCGACGTGGGACAGGGGGCCGAGCTGGACGGCCTGGAGGAGAAGGCCATCAAGACCGGTGCGTCCAAGCTGTACGTCGAGGACCTGACCGACCAGATGGTGGACGAGGTCATCATCCCCTCCATGATGATGGGGGCCAAGTACGAGGACTATCTGCTGGGCACCGCCTTTGCCCGGCCCATCATCGCCAAGCGGCTGGTGGAGATCGCCAAGCAGGAGGGCGCCGACGCCATCTGCCACGGCTGCACCGGAAAGGGTAACGATCAGGTCCGCTTCGAACTGGCCATCAAGCGCTTTGCCCCCGAAATGAAGATCATTGCCCCCTGGCGGGAGTGGGACATCAAGAGCCGGGACGAGGAGGTCGACTACGCCGAGGCCCACAACGTCCCCCTGAAGATCAGCCGGGAGACCAGCTACTCCAAGGACAAGAACCTGTGGCACCTGTCCCACGAGGGCCTGGACCTGGAGGATCCCGCCAACGAGCCCCAGTACGACAAGCCCGGCTTCCTGGAGATGGGGGTCTCCCCCGCCATGGCCCCCGACGCCCCCGCCTATGTCACCATCGACTTTGAGAAGGGCTGGCCCGCGGCCGTGGACGGAGTGAAGATGAAGGCCAGCGACCTCATCCGCAGGCTCAACGAGCTGGGCGGTGCCAACGGCATCGGCCTGCTGGACATCGTGGAGAACCGGCTGGTAGGCATGAAGGACCGGGGCGTGTACGAGACCCCCGGCGGCACCATCCTCTACCGGGCCCACGAGGTGCTGGAGCAGATCACCCTGGACAAGGACACCAAGCACATGAAGCAGAAGCTGGCGGTAGACTTCGCCGACCTGGTCTACAACGGCAAGTGGTTCACCCCCCTGCGGGAGGCCCTCACCGCCTTCGCCACGGACACTCAGAAGTACGTCACCGGCACCGTGAAGCTCAAGCTCTACAAGGGCAACCTTATCACCGCCTCCATCTCATCCCCCTGCACCCTGTACTCCGAGGATCTGGTCACCTTCGGGGAGAGCGACTACGACCAGACGGACTCCCAGGGCTTTATCAACCTGTGGGGCCTGCCCGACAAGGTCCAGGCCCTGCGGGAGCAGGGAAAGCTCTGAGCGGAGACCCTGTCTGATATCTTTTTCCGCCTGCGGACGGCAAAACTCCGCGAGGCAAAAGGAGCGATACTATGAAACTGTGGGCCGGACGGTTCCAAAAGGAGACGGATGCCCTGGTCAACGACTTCAACTCCTCCATTTCCTTTGACGCCCGGATGTACCGGGAGGACATCACCGGGTCCATCACCCACGCGGCCATGCTGGGCAGGCAGGGGATCATCAAGGAGCACGAGGCCGAGAAGATCATTGACGGCCTCAAGGCCATCCTGGCCGACATTGAGGCCGGACAGGTGGAGTTCTCCCTGGAGAACGAGGATATCCACATGAATATCGAGACCATCCTCACCCAACGCATCGGGGACACGGGCAAGCGGCTGCACACCGCCCGCAGCCGGAACGATCAGGTGGCGGTGGACTTCCGGATGTACGTCCGCAAGGAGATCCAGGCCATCATCGGCCTGATCCTGGACCTGGAGAAGGTGCTGGTCAGGAAGGCCGAGGCCAATCTGGACACGGTCATGCCCGGCTACACCCACCTCCAGCGGGCCCAGCCCACCACCTTCGCCCACGCCATGATGGCCTACGCCAACATGTTCAAGCGGGACGTGACAAGGCTGGAGGACTGTCTGGCGCGGATGGACGAGTGCCCCCTGGGGGCGGGGGCCCTGGCTACCTCCACCTACCCGGTAGACCGGTTCCAGACCGCACAGGCTCTGGGCTTTTCCAAGCCCACCGACAACTCGCTGGACTCGGTGTCCGATCGGGATTTCGCCCTGGAGTTTCTCTCGGCCTGCTCCATTCTGATGATGCACCTGTCCCGGTTCTCCGAGGAGATCATTCTATGGTGCTCCTGGGAATTCAAGTTCGTGGAGCTGGACGACGCCTACTCCACCGGCTCGTCCATCATGCCCCAGAAGAAGAACCCCGATGTGGCCGAGCTGCTGCGGGGCAAGACGGGGCGGGTGTACGGCTCCCTCATCACCCTGCTCACCGTCATGAAGGGGCTCCCCCTGGCCTACAACAAGGACATGCAGGAGGACAAGGAGTGCGTCTTTGACGCCATCGACACGGTGGAGCTCTGCCTGCCTGTGTTCACCGCCATGCTGGACACCCTCACCGTGCGGAAGGAGAACATGCGCCGGGCGGCCGCCGGCGGCTTCATCAACGCCACCGACTGCGCTGACTACCTGGTGAAGAAGGGGATGCCCTTCCGGGAGGCCTACCTGATCGTGGGCCGACTGGTCAGCCAGTGCATCAGAGCCGGTGAGACCCTGGACACCCTGTCCCTCAAGGACTTCAAGGCCGTATCCAAGGTCTTTGACGAGGATGTGTACCAGGCCCTGGAGCTCAGGACCTGCGTCAACGGCCGCAAGGTCTGCGGCGGCCCGGCGGCGGACAGCGTCCGGGTGCAGATCGGACATATCAGGGAATTCGTGGAGACACGCAGACATGGATAAGCCGAAGGTCTTTATCGACGGCCGGGAGGGTACCACTGGCCTTCAGCTCTGGGAGCGGCTCTCCCGGCGGACCGATCTCGAACTGCTGCGCATCGGCGAGGCCAGGCGCAAGGACCCGGCGGAGCGGAAAAAATACCTCAACGCGGCCGACCTGGTGTTTCTCTGCCTGCCCGATGCCGCCGCAGTGGAGGCGTTGGAGCTCATTGAGAACGGACACACCCGGATCATTGATGCCTCCACCGCCCACCGTACCGCCTCCGGCTGGGTCTATGGCTTCCCGGAGCTGTACAAGGACCCAGAGCGCATCATCGGACAGGCCCGTCGGGTGGCTAATCCCGGCTGCCACGCCACCGGCTTCCTGGCCTCGGCAGCCCCCCTGTCCGCCCTCCATATTCTGCTCCGGGACTGCCCCCTCACCTGCTTCTCCCTCACTGGCTACTCCGGCGGAGGCAGAAAGATGATCGCCCAGTATGAGGCCCCCGACAAGCCGGCCGAGCTGTTCAGTCCCCGGCTCTACGGCACCGGCCTGCGCCACAAGCACCTGACCGAGATGCAGAAGGTGGCCGGGCTGGAGCAGCCCCCGGTGTTCTGCCCCGTGGTGGACGACTACTACAAGGGCATGGCTACCACCATCCAACTCCACAACCGCTATCTGCGGGGCCAGCCCACCGCCCGGGAGATCTGCCACATCCTGGCGGCCTACTACGCCGGCCAGCCCCTGGTCTCGGTGCGCTGGGGCGGGGATGCCCCCACCCTCCCCGCCAACGCTCTGGCGGGCACCGACCGGCTGGAGCTGGTGGTGTGCGGCCACGAGGAGCAGACCATCGTCACCGCCCTCTTCGATAACCTGGGCAAAGGCGCCTCTGGCGCGGCGGTGCAGAACATGAACCTGATGCTGGGCTTTGAGATGACGGCGGGCCTGGCCCTGGAAACCCCACCGGCGGGCAGTCCCGCCTCAGCAAGGAGTGAGCGAACATGAAGCAGATACCCGGCGGCGTCACCGCCCCCAAGGGCTTCCGGGCCTGGGGGGTCCACTGCGGCGTCAAGAGCAAAAAGGCAGACAAGAAGGACCTGACCCTCATCCTCTCCGACCAGGAGTGCGCGGCGGCGGCCGTGTACACCATGAACCGGGTCAAGGCCGCCCCCCTCTATGTCACCATGGAACACCTGGAGGACGGCACCGCCTGGGGCGTGGCGGCCAACAGCGGCAACGCCAACGCCTGCTGCCCCATGAGCCACGAGTACGCCGAGGAGATGGCCCGGCTGGCCGCCCGGGCCACCGGCCGCGCCCCCGCCGACTTCGTGGTGGCCTCCACCGGCGTCATCGGCCAGACCCTCAACATCGCCGCCATTCGGGCGGGGATGCCGGAGGCGGCGGCGGGCCTCACCGCCGGGCCGGAAGGCTCCGACGCGGCGGCCCGCCCTATCATGACCACCGACACGGTGAAGAAGGAGCTTGCCCTCGCCTGCTCTATCGGCGGCAGGACCGTGACACTCGGCGCCATCGCCAAGGGCTCCGGCATGATCCATCCCAACATGGGCACCATGCTGTGCTTCGTCACCACCGACTGCGCCATCACCCGGGAGATGCTCTCCGAGGCCCTCCACGAGGTGGTCCCCCGCACCTTCAACCGGGTGACGGTGGACGGGGACACCTCCACCAACGATATGTGCGCGGTGCTGGCCAACGGCAGAGCGGGCAATCCTCTTATCGAGTGGAAGGACGACGGGTACACCGTTTTTCAGAAGGCCCTCCGCCAGCTCTGCCAGGAGCTGGCCCGGGCCATCGCCGGGGACGGCGAGGGGGCCAGCCGCCTCATCACCTGCACCGTGCGGGAGGCCCGCAGCGAGGAGAGCGCCGAGCGCCTGGCCAAGGCGGTGGTGGGCTCCCCCCTGGTGAAGGCCGCCATGTTCGGCGCCGACGCAAACTGGGGCCGGGTGCTGTGCGCCATGGGCTACTCCAAGGCCCCCTTCCGCCCCGAGTATGTGGACATCTCCTTCTCCTCCGCCGTGGGTGCTGTGGCCGTCTGCCGGGGCGGCATGGGTCTGGACTTCGACGAGGAGGCCGCCCGGAGCATCCTCTCCCAGGACGAGGTGGTCATCGACGTCCACCTCCACGAGGGAGAGCACGAGGCCACCTGCTGGGGCTGCGACCTGACGTACGAATATGTGAAGATCAACGGCGATTACAGAACATGAGAGGCGCAGCCCGCGCCCCTCTCCCCAAGGAGGCGAACCCCATGTCCGACGTGACCCTGCGGGCCCAGGTGCTGGCCGAGGCCCTGCCCTACATCCAGAAGTATTACGGAAAGACCATCGTCATCAAATATGGCGGCAGCGCCATGATCTCCCGGGAGCTGCGGGAAGCCGTCATCGGCGACGTCATTCTCCTCAGCCTAGTGGGCATCCATGTGGTGGTGGTCCACGGCGGCGGGCCGGAGATCTCCGCCATGTTGAAGAAGCTGGGCAAGGAGTCCCGCTTCGTGGACGGCCTGCGCTGTACCGACGCCGAGACCATGGACGTGGTGCAGCAGGTGCTCTGCGGTAAGGTGAACAAGAACCTGGCGGCCACCCTCAACCGCCGGGGTGGGCGGGCCATCGGCCTGTGCGGCTTGGACGCCGGTCTGTTCCAGGCCAGACTGCTGGACGCGAAGTACGGTCTGGTGGGCGAGCTCGCCAGGGTGGACCCCGCCCCGGTCCGGGACTGCCTGACGGCTGGCTACATCCCCGTAGTGTCCACCGTGGCTCAGGGGGTGGACGGCGAAAACGCCTACAACATCAACGCCGACACGGCTGCCGCCAGGCTGGCGGTGGCTCTGGGGGCAGAGAAGCTCATCCTCCTCACCGACGTGCGCGGCCTGCTGCGGGATCCGGCGGACGAGAGCACCCTTCTCCAGAAGGTGGGCCTGTCCGAGGTGCCCCTGCTGGTGCGGGAGGGGGTCATCCAGGGAGGCATGATTCCCAAGGTGGAGTGCTGCGTGGAGGCGGTGCGCTCCGGCGTGGAGCGCACCCACATCCTGGACGGCCGCATCCCCCACTCCATTCTCATCGAGCTGCTCTCCGACGAGGGCATCGGCACCATGATCCTGTAAGGAGGCGCAGACATGACCTTTGACGAACTCAAGGCGCTGGACCACGCCCACACCCTCCAGACCTACGGCCGCTTCGACGTGGACGTGGACCACGGACAGGGGGCCACCCTCTGGGACCTGGCCGGCAGGACATACATCGACTTCACCTCGGGCATCGGGGTGTGCTCGGTGGGCTACGGGAACGAGAAGTGGGCCCGGGCCATCTACGACCAGGCCCTCACCCTGGGCCACATCTCCAACCTGTTCTACTCCCAGCCCTACGCCCGGCTGGCCGGCGCCCTCTGCGCCCGGTCGGGCATGGCGGCGGCCTTCTTCGGCAACTCGGGCGCGGAGGCCAACGAGGGGCTTCTCAAGCTGGCCCGCAAATACAGCCACGACAAGTACGGCGCCGGCCGCGGCACCATCCTGACCCTGCGCAACTCCTTTCACGGCCGCACCCTCGCCACCCTTGCCGCCACCGGCCAGGACGTGTTCCACCAACACTTCTTCCCCTTCCCGGAGGGCTTCCGCCACACCGGCGCCAACGATCTGGCCGACGTGGAGGCCCAGGCCGGGGAGGACGTGTGCGCCGTGCTGCTGGAGCTGGTCCAGGGCGAGGGCGGCGTGCTCCCTATGGACCGGGACTTCGTCTGCGCCCTGGCCGGCCTGTGCGAGCAGCGGGACTGGCTGCTGCTGGTGGACGAGGTGCAGACCGGCATCGGCCGCACCGGCACCCTCTTCGCCTTCCAGCAGTACGGCATCCGGCCCGATGCCGTCTCCTTTGCCAAGGGCATCGCCGGCGGCCTGCCCATGGGCGGCTTCCTTGTGAACGAGAAGTGCCGGCCGGTGCTGGGCCCCGGCAGCCACGCCTCCACCTTTGGGGGCAACCCCGTCTGCTCCGCAGCCGCTCTGGCGGTGCTGGACATCCTGGACGAGGCGGCCCTGAACCGGGTCAGGGAGAAGGGGGCCTATCTGCGTGAGCGCATCGAGGCTATGGGCAAGCGGTGCCTGGGCGCCACCCGGGGCCTGGGCCTCATGATCGGGGTAGAGGTCCGCCCCGGCTGGAGCAACAGGGAGCTGGTCGCCCGGCTGGCCGGACACGGCCTGCTGGTGCTCACCGCCGGCCCCGCCCTGCGGCTGTTGCCCCCCCTGACCATCACGAAGGGCGAGATGGACCAGGGCCTGGCCATCCTGGACCGGGGCCTGGAGTGACCCCGGGCTGCGCCCGCCATTTTTGTATGAGGTGAACGAGATGAAAGACCTGCTGAAGCTGCTGGACCTCTCCAGAGAGGAGATCGTCCGCATCCTGGACGTGGCTGACCAGATGAAGTACGACCAGAAGCACCGCCTGCCCCACCCCCGCCTCCAAGGCAAGACCCTAGCCATGATCTTCGAGAAGAACTCCACCCGCACCCGGGTCTCCTTTGAGAACGGCATGTTCCAGCTAGGGGGCCACGCCCTCTTCCTCTCCGGCAGGGAGAGCCAGATCGGCCGGGGCGAGCCGGTGGAGGACACCGCCCGGGTGCTCTCCCGCTACTGCGACGGCATCATGATCCGCACCTACTCCCAGGAGGAGGTGGAGAAGCTGGCCCGGTATGCCGACATCCCCGTCATCAACGGCCTCACCGACTTCGCCCACCCCTGCCAGGTGCTGGCCGACCTCATGACCATCCGGGAGCGCAAGGCCAGGCTGGAGGGGCTGAAGATGTGCTTCATCGGCGACGGCAACAACATGGTCAACTCCCTCATCGTGGGCTGCCTGAAGGTGGGCATGGAGGTGTCCGTGGCCTGCCCCGAGGGCTATGACCCCCACCCCGATGTGCTGGCCTTCGCCCGGGAGGCGGGCCACGGGTTCTCCCTGGTGCGGGATCCCCTGGAGGCCGCGGCGGGGGTCGACGTGGTGTTCACCGACGTGTGGGCCTCCATGGGCCAGGAGGAGGAGGCCGCCCAGCGGCGGGCCGCCTTCCGGGGCTACCAGGTCAACGAGGCCCTGATGGCCGTTACCGATCCCAGCTGCATGGTGCAGCACTGCCTGCCCGCCCACCGGGGGGAGGAGATCACCGCCGAGGTCTTTGAGGCCCACGCCGGCGAGATCTTCGACGAGGCGGAGAACCGCCTCCACGCCCAGAAGGCCGTCCTCTGTCTCCTGATGGGCGAGGACGCCCGGTAAACGGCCGCCCCAGCCTGCGCAGCAGTTTGCCGAAAGAAATGCACGGGAGCTCTCATACTGAAAGACGGCCCCGGGCCGCGCTGTGCGCGGTCCGGGGCCGTCTCTGCGTCCGGGCTTGCGTTGTCAGTGGTCAGGCCGCACCTGTGCAGAAGCGCACCAGAATGGCGGCCGCCTGGGCCCGGGTCGCCCCACCGCCGGGCTTCAGGGCAGCGGGACCGGTCCCGCTGATGAGGCCGCCGGCATTGGCCCACTGCATAGGCCCACGGCATAGGGGCTGATCTTCTCTGCATCCGCATAGGCGGACAAATCTGCCCTAGCTGACACATCGCGGCCCTGGCTGCGGGCGTAGCGGTAAAGGATGGCGGCCATCTGCTCCCGGGTGATGGTGTCCCCTGGTCCGAAACGCCCGTCTCCATACGGTGGAGGATGGTCACGATCATCCCCCGGGTGGTAGTCACCTCCGGGGAAAATCGTCCGTCGCCGGTGCCGGCCATGAGGCCCGCTTCGGCGGCGCAGCGCACTGCGCTCTCATACCAGGCCCCGGATACCACGTCCACAAAGAAGGGCTCCGCGCCGGGCTTGGTGAAGTATGCCACCACACTGTCGCCGGAGAGCTCGCACGTCTTGGCGGCGCTCCACTCCGCTGCTCCGGCGTCGGCCTTCACGCTCAGGGTATAGCTGCCGGTTAGTTCGGCGCCGGTGACCTTGATGATGATGACGGGGACGGAGGCACCTCGCTTCATGGTGATGGTAATGGTCCCGTCCTCCCACTTCTGGTCGTACAGGTCGGCACTGATGGTCTTGTCATAGGACACACGGACCTCATGCTACTGGCCTCAACACCCAGGTTGCCCAGCTTGTCTACGGGTACCACGCTATACCTATAGGTCAGGTTGTTGGCCGCGCCCAGATCATCCGTGTAGGTATCCGAGGTGGTAAAGCCGATGGCCTTGCCGTTACGGCGGATCTCATAGCCCAGCAGTTTTTCACTGTCGGCGTGCCTCATGGTCAGAGTCACCCTGGGTTACGGCGTATCACTTTCCACCCGGGGAGAAAGCCGTTCTCTTTATTTTATCCCCCCGCAGAATTTGAGCTATTCATCTCTTTTCTGGCCCCGCCCCCGCTGTAATCCTTTGCTGCGGCGACGAAGTCCCGAAACAGGGGATGGGCCTTATTCGGCCGGGACTTGAACTCCGGGTGGAACTGGACGGCCAGGAACCAGGGATGATCCGGCAGCTCCACCATCTCCACTAGCTTCCCGTCGGGGGACAGGCCGGACAGGACCAACCCCTTCTCCGTCAGCAGGGAACGGAAGTCGTTGTTAAACTCATAGCGGTGGCGGTGGCGCTCGGAGATATCCTCCGCACCGTAGGCCTGATAGGCTCTGGTGTCATGCGTCGTGATATAACAGGGGTAAGCACCCAGACGCATGGTCCCGCCCTTGTCAGTGATGCCTTGCTGGTCGGGCATCAGGTCAATGACCGGATGGGCGGTGGCTGCCAGTTCACTGGAATGAGCATCGGCCAGACCGGCCACATGGCGGGCGAACTCCACCACCGCCATCTGCATCCCCAGGCAGATGCCGAGATAGGGAACCTGATTCTCGCGGGCCCAACAGACGGCGGAGATCATCCCCTCGATTCCCCGGTTCCCAAAACCGCCGGGCACGATGATCCCAGCGCACCCAGCCAGCAGTTCCGCGGCATTGCTGTCGTTGATGTCCTCGGAGTCCACCCAACGGACATCCACCTGCACCCCGTTTTCGATCCCACCGTGGGTCAGCGCCTCCACCACGGAGATATAGGCGTCGTGGAGGGCCACATATTTCCCCACCAGGGCGATCTCCAACCGGCCCGCCGGGCGTTTGGCTCGCTCCACCATGGCACGCCACTCCTCCAGGTGGGGCTTACTGACGGGAAGTCCCAATACCTCGCACACCGCTTTTGCCAACCCGGCCTCCTCCAGCATCAGCGGCACTTCGTAGAGGATGGGGGCGGTCTCGTTGGAGATGACCCGCTCCGGCGGCACATTGCAGAACAGGGCGATCTTGTCCCGCACCTTCTGGGACACCGGCCCGTCGCAGCGGCAGAGGATCACATCCGGCTGGATGCCCAGGCCCAGCAGCTCCTTTACAGAATGCTGGGTGGGCTTGCTCTTGGGCTCCCCGGTGCCGGGAATGGAGACGATGAGGGAGACGTGGAGGTAAAGCACATTCTGCCGCCCCACCTCAGCGGCCACCTGACGGATGGCCTCCAGGAAGGGCTGGGACTCGATGTCTCCCACCGTGCCGCCGATCTCGGTGATGACCACGTCCACCTCCTCCCGGCGGCCAACCCGGTAGATGCGCTCCTTGATCTCACCGGTGATGTGTGGGATGACCTGGACCGTGCCCCCCAAGAAGGCCCCCTCACGCTCCCGGCTGAGGACGGACCAGTAGACCTTTCCGGAGGTGATGGAGGAGTCCACCGTCAAATCTTCGTCGGTGAACCTCTCGTAATGGCCCAAGTCCAGGTCGGTCTCCGCCCCGTCCTCGGTAACGAACACCTCCCCGTGCTGATAGGGGTTCATAGTGCCCGGGTCAATGTTCAGGTAGGGGTCGAACTTCTGGAGGGCCACCTTCAGCCCCCGGGCCTTCAGTAGCCGTCCCAGAGAGGCCGCCGCTATTCCTTTCCCCAGGCCGGATACCACCCCGCCGGTGATGAAGATATACTTTGCCATACCGATCCCTCCCTTGGGTAAGTTGGAAGTTCAAATTTTGACGCGTCAGAACCCGCTGGCCCCGTAATTTTTCAGTGCCCGGGCGGAGGGGTCATCCACGTTGCAGCCCTCCCAGGCCCGATTTGGCATCCAGAAGTCCTTGATCATCCGGGCCTGGCCGGGGTAGTACCGCTCGAACAGGTCCCGATAGAGCAGGCTCTCCCGGGTGAAGGGCGGGCGGTACTGGTATTGGGCGCAGCCCCGAGTGAAAGCTAGGTCGCTGTACTGCGCTCTGGCATATTCCTTCAGATCATCCACCATAGAGTGGCCCACCGCGTCGGAGAAGGCCGCCTTCTCCCGCCACAGGATCTCGTCAGGCAGCAGAGCATCGGACTGGAAGGCCCGGCGGAGCAGATACTTGCCCTTGCCGCAGCGGTTGACCTTCAACGCCGGGTCCACCGACATGACATACTCCACAAAGTCCAGGTCCCCGAAGGGCACCCGGGCCTCCATGGACCAGCCGCTGATACACCGATCCGCCCGGAGCACATCGTACATGTAGAGCTCCTCCACCCGCTTTTCCGCCTCAGCCTGGAAGGCAGCGGGAGAGGGGGCAAAGTCGGTGTACTTATAGCCGAAGAGCTCGTCGGAGATCTCCCCGGTGAGGAGCACCCGGATGTCGGTAGTCTCGCGGATGGCCTTGCAGCACAGGTACATGCCTACGCTGGCCCGGATGGTGGTAATGTCCCAGGTGCCCAGGGCGGCCACCACTTTGGGCAGAGCGGCTATCACGTCGTCCCGGGTGATGATCACCTCCGTGTGGTCCGCCCCGATGAACTGCGCTGCCTTCCGAGCGTACTTCAGATCGATGGCGTCGGTGTCCATGCCGATAGCGAAGGTGCGGATAGGCTTTCCAAGCAGCCGGGCGGCGATGGCACACACCAGGCTGGAGTCCAGTCCGCCAGAGAGAAGAAAGCCCAGGGGGGCATCGGCGTCCAGCCGCTTGTCCACCGCGGCGATAAGCTTGTCATGGATGTTCTGGCAGACGGTGTCCATGTCGTCGGACCGGCTGAGGCCGGGACGGGCGGGGTTGGCGTAGCGGACAAACCGTCCCCGGTACCAGTAGTGTCCCGGAGGGAAAGGGAGGATCTGCTCACACAGGCCCACCAGCTGCTTGGCCTCGCTGGCGAAGAGAATGCCGCCGTCAGGATCGCAGCCATAGAAGAGGGGCCGGATGCCAATGGGGTCCCGGGCGGCAACGTATTCGTCCGCCTCCCCATCGTAGAGGATCAGGGCGAACTCCGCGTCCAGCCGGGCAAACATGTCCAGCCCGTACTCCCGGTACATGGGCAGCAGGAGCTCGCAGTCGCTGCCGCTGCGGAAGGTGTAGCCCCTCTGCTCCAGCTCTGCGCGCTGCCTCCGCCAGCCGTAGAGCTCCCCGTTGCACACCACCTGGTCAGGCCCCAGGGCGAAGGGCTGCATCCCACGCTCGTCCAGCCCCATAATGGACAGACGGCGAAAGCCCAGCCAGCCGGAGGCGGTTTCCGCCACCCGGGCCATGTCAGGGCCCCTGGTATAGGCCCGGTCCAGACAGGCCAAGACCTCTTCCCGCCCCCTGGTCTTTTGGGTAAATCCCACGATCACGCACATAGAAAGCACCTCCAAAAATGTTTGCGCAGCCCTCGTCCTCTTGATTAGGACGAATGCTGCGCTCCGCGGTGCCACCTAATTTGCCGCCGGACGGCGGCCCCTTTTCCGGCTCTGACAAGTCGGCGCGATGTAACGGTCGCAGCCCGTTCCCCCTACTGGCGCGGTGCGTTCGGGTTTCCGCTCCGGAGCGTTCTTCCCGCGGCCTCCTGTGCGGGGCTTTCACCATCCCCCGCTCGCTGGGACTGAGTCCCCGCAGTACTCTTCTCCCTCATTGCGTTTAACGGTATTGCCTGAAAAAACGGACAAGGGCGCTGTGGTCCATGCCACAGCGCCCTTGCTGTTATGGGATATTATAGTGGCCGCCGCCCCCATTGTCAAGAAAAACTTTCGGCGGGCGTCCCCAATTTCCCTCAGAGGCGGATGGGATAGTTGCCAGTGAAGCATCCGTCGCAAAAGCCGCAGCCAGCGTCCGGGGCGATCTGATGCAGGACCTTCAGCGGCAGAAAGCCTAGGCTGTCCGCGCCGGTGAGGGCGCAAATCTCCTCCGGGGAGCGGTCATGAGCGATCAGGTGCTCACTGTCCGGAATGTCCGTCCCGAAGTAGCAGGGGGTGATGAAGGGCGGTGCGGAGATGCGCAGGTGGACCTGCACAGCGCCGGCCTCCCGCAGCAGGACTACGATCTGACGGGAGGTGGTGCCCCGGACGATATCATCACCACCCGCCTCCCTTCCACACAGCTGCGCAGCGCCCCAACTTAATGCGCACCGCCTGCTCCTGGCTGCGCTGATCCGGGGTAATGAAAGTGCGGCCGATATAGCGGTTTTTGACCAGACCCACTCCATAGGGAATCCTCGACTCCTCCGCATAACCCATGGCTGCGTCCAGGCCGGAATCTGGGATGCCGATGACTACATCCGCCTCCACCGGCCAGGTCTGAGCCAGCAGCCGGCCTGCCCGCCGCCGGGCCTCATAGACGGACTGACCGCAGAGCATGGAGTCCGGCCGGGCGAAATAAATGTGCCTGCCGCCCCTTTGTCAAGAACTCCCCATACCGGCGGTGCAGATAGCTCATTTATGAAAGTCTATTTTATACTTCCTGCACAAATATGGAGAGCCGTCTGGCTATTTGTCTTAGTGGCGAAGCAAAATTGAGTTGAACTTGCAAAAACATCTTGACATGGAATTGCGGTTCGCGTATAATTTGCCCATAGTTTAGGACAAAGGCGTTCCGAACCAACAGGTCGGCCTGCCTTTGTCCTCTTTTTATTTTAACTTTACTTGAAAGAATGAGAGGAGTGTCCTGCATGTCGTACAGCAAGGAAGACATCATCCGTATGGTAAAAGAAGAGGATGTGGAGTTCATCCGCCTTCAATTCACCGACATTTTCGGTCAGCTCAAGAACGTGGCCATCACCGCATCTCAGATTGAGAAGGCGGTGAATGACCAGATCATGTTCGACGGCTCCTCCATCGAGGGTTTTGTCCGCATCGACGAGTCGGATCAGTACCTGTACCCCGACCTGGACTCCTTCGCCATCTTCCCCTGGCGGCCCAGCCACGGCAGGGTAGCCCGGCTCATCTGTGACGTATACAACACCGATGGAACCCCCTTCGTGGGCGACCCCCGGCACGTCCTCAAGCGGGCTCTGAAAAGGGCGGAGGAGATGGGCTTTGATGCCTTCAACGTAGGTCCAGAGGCGGAATTCTTCCTCTTCCAGACTGATGACGAGGGCAAGCCCACCACCCGTACCAACGACGAGGCGGGCTACTTCGATCTGGGCCCCCTGGACCACGGGGAGGGCACCCGGCGGGAGATCTGCATGGCCCTGGAGCAGATGGGCTTTGAGATCGAGGCCAGCCACCACGAGGTGGCCCAGGGCCAGCACGAGATCGACTTCAAGTACGCCGACGCCCTGCGTACCGCGGACAACATTATGACCTTCAAGCTGGCAGTCAAGACCCTGGCCCAGAAAAATGGCCTCCACGCCACCTTTATGCCCAAGCCCATCTTCGGCATCAATGGCTCGGGGATGCACACTAACATGTCCCTGTTCCAGGGCGGGAAAAATGCCTTCTACGACCCGGATGACCCAAAGGGCCTGTCTAAAGAGGCATATTCCTTCATCGCCGGTCTGCTGGCCCACGTGAAGGGCATGGCGGCGGTGACCAACCCCCTGGTGAACTCCTATAAGCGGCTGGTGCCCGGCTACGAGGCTCCCTGCTACCTGGCCTGGTCTGCCTCCAACCGCTCCGCCCTTATCCGTATCCCCGCCGCCCGGGGGCAGTCCACCCGGGTGGAGCTCCGCTCTCCCGACCCGGCCTGCAACCCCTACCTGGAGCTGGCTGTCTGTCTGGCCGCCGGGCTGGACGGCATCGAGAAGGGCCTCACCCCGCCCCCGGAGGTCACCGAGAACATCTTCGACATGAATGCCGCCGCCCGAAAAGCTCACGGCATCGACTCTCTGCCCGACTCCCTGGAGGAGGCCATCCACGCTCTGGAGGCCGATCCCTTGGTGCTGGACACCCTGGGAGAGCATGTGGCAGCCAACTATATTGAGGGCAAGCGGAAGGAATGGGAGGAGTACCGCACCCGCGTCTCCTCCTGGGAACGGGAGAAGTACATCATCAATTATTAAAGCGATCCCATCCCAACAGGGGAGTGAACGCACATGGAAAAGATCATTGTGGCCTTTGAGAGCGAAAAGACCGCCCTGCGTGTAAAGGAACTGCTGGAGGGGGGCGGCGCGGCCGCCTGCTTGGTGTGCCGCACCGCCGACCAGGTGCGGCGGGCCATAAACAAGCTGCCAGTGCCGGCGGTGGTGTGCGGCTACAAGCTGGGGGATCAGACGGCGGAGCTGTTCTTTGAGGACCTGCCCCCCTCCTGCGCCATGCTGGTGCTGGCTCACCAGGACCGATTGGATCTTCTGGGGAATGACGACATCTTCCGCCTGCCATCCCCGGTAAGCCGTGGGGATCTGCTGGCTGCGGTGCGGCTGCTGCTGCAAGTGGGGCGCAGGCTGGAGCGGTACGGGCGCCCCTGTCACAGTGGGGAGGATCGGAGACTCATCGACCGGGCTAAGGCCCTGCTCATGGACCGCCATGGCATAACAGAGGAGCAGGCCCATTACTATTTGCAGAAAAAAAGTATGGACAGCAGGACAAAATTGGCCCAGACCGCCCGGCTGGTGCTGGACAGCAAAACGATGGAATAGAGGCGGAGACGAGGTGGTCTCACGGCGACGGTCGGGAGACGGACCGCCGCCGTTTTTATGGAAAGAGGCGAGACGCATGAGGGAAAAAGCGGCTGAAGGGAGAGGGCTGTACTGCCCCGAATTCGAGCATGACGCCTGCGGCATTGGCGCCGTGGTGGACATACAGGGCCGGGCCAGTCATGAGACAGTGGACGATGCCCTGAAGATCGTGGAGAAGCTGGAGCACCGGGCGGGCAAGGATGCCGAGGGTAAGACCGGCGACGGGGTGGGCATACTCACCCAGATCCCCCACGCGTTTTTTGCCAGGGCGGCGGCGGAGGCGAGCATCGCCCTGCCCGGACGGCGGGACTACGGCGTGGGCATGTTCTTCCTGCCTCGGGATGGTTTGAAACGCCGGCAGGCCCAGAGACAGTTCGAACTGGTGACCGAGAAGGAAGGCATGGCTTTCCTGGGCTGGCGGGAGGTGCCCGTGCACCCGGAGATTCTGGGGCAGCGAGCCAGGGACAAAATGCCTAGCATCTTCCAGGCTTTTGTGGCCAGGCCGGAGGAAACGGCTCCCGGCTTGGATTTTGACCGAAAGCTCTATGTAGCCCGGCGGGTATTCGAGCATCTGAGCGGGGACACCTACGTGGTCTCCCTGTCCAGTCGCACCGTGGTCTACAAGGGCATGTTCCTGGTTCACCAGTTGCGGGCCTTCTACCCCGACCTGCAAAGCATAAACTATACCTCCGCCTTGGCCATCGTCCACTCCCGGTTCTCGACCAACACCAACCCCTCCTGGGAGCGGGCCCACCCCAACCGGCTAATAGCCCACAACGGGGAGATCAACACCATCCGGGGCAACATGGACCGGATGCTGGCCCGGGAGGAGACCATGTTTTCCCCCCTGCTGGCAACGGATAGGGACAAGGTGCTGCCGGTGGTGAACGCCTCCGGCTCTGATTCCGCCATGCTGGACAACACCCTGGAGTTCCTGATGATGGCGGGGATGGACCTTCCCCTGGCGGTGATGGCCTGCATCCCTGAGCCCTGGCGGAATGACCGCACCCTCTCCCGCTCCCGCCGGGACCTATACCACTACTACGCCACCCTCATGGAGCCCTGGGATGGCCCGGCGGCCATCCTGTTCTCCGACGGGGACGTGGTGGGAGCGGTGCTGGACCGCAACGGCCTGCGCCCTGCCCGGTACTACCTCACCGAAGACAGCCGGCTCATTCTCTCCTCCGAGGTGGGGGTGCTGGACATCCCACCGGAGCATATCGTGGAAAAGTCCCGGCTGCGGCCGGGCAAGATGCTGCTGGCGGACCTGAGGCAGGGGCGGATCATTGACGACCAGGAACTGAAGGAGGGCTACGCCGCCCGGCAGCCCTATGGAGAGTGGCTGGACACCAATCTGCTCCGTCTGGCCGACCTGCCGATCCCAAACCAGCGGGTGGAGCGGCACAGCCGGGAGGAACTTAGCCGCCTTCAGAAGGCCTTCGGCTACACCTATGAGGACGTGAACGACACCATCCTGCCCATGGCCCGCACCGGGGCGGAGCCCACCGCCGCCATGGGGGTGGATATCCCCCTGGCGGTGCTGGACAACAGGGATCGGCCCCTCTTCTCCTACTTCAAGCAGCTCTTCGCCCAGGTGACCAACCCACCCATGGATGCTATCCGGGAGGAGATCGTCACCGACACCACCGTCTACGCGGCCGATGACGGGAATCTGCTCCAGGAACAGCCGGACAACTGCGGGGTGCTCCAGATCCACAACCCCGTTCTCACCTCCACCGACCTGATGAAGATCAAGGCCATGAACCGACCTGGCTTCCACGCAGCCACCGTGTCCCTGCTCTATTACAAGGGCACCCACCTGGATCTGGTACTGGACCGGCTGGCGGTGGCGGTGGACAGGGCGTACCGGGAGGGGGCCAACATTGTCATCCTTTCCGACCGGGGGGTGGACGAGAACCACGCGGCCATCCCCTCTCTGCTGGCGGTGTCTGCCATGGAGCAGCACCTGGTTCGCACCGGGAAGCGCACCGCCGTATCTATCCTCCTGGAATCCGCTGAGCCCCGGGAGGTCCACCACTTCGCCGCCCTGCTGGGCTATGGCGCCCGGGCAGTGAACCCCTACTTGGCGGAGGAGACCATCGTGGATCTGATCGAGGAGGGCCTGCTGGACAAGGACTTCCACACCGCAGTGGCCGACTATACCGCCGCCGTCCTCCACGGGGTGGTGAAGATCGCCTCCAAAATGGGCATCTCCACCCTCCAGTCCTACCAGTCTGCCCAGATCTTCGAGGCGGTGGGCATACGGCAGGATGTAATCGACAAGTACTTTACCAACACCGTCTCACGGGTGGGGGGCATCGGCCTGGAGGAGATGGCCGCCGCAGTGGAGCGGAACCACGACCGCGCCTTCGACCCCTTGGGACAGGAGACTGACCTGACACTGGAGAGCCTGGGGGAGCACAAGGCCCGAGCCGGTGGGGAGGACCACCTCTATAATCCACAGACCATCCACCTGCTCCAGCAGGCCGTCCGCTGGGAGGATTACGGGCTCTTCAAGCGGTACACCGCCCTGGTGGACGATGAGACAAAGCCCCACACCCTCCGTGGCCTGATGGAGATGAAATATCTGGGCGAGCCCATCCCCTTAGAGGAGGTGGAGAGCGAGGATTCTATCGTCAAACGCTTCAAGACCGGGGCCATGAGCTACGGCTCCATCTCCCGTGAGGCCCACGAGTGCCTGGCCCAAGCCATGAACCTGCTGGGGGGCAAGTCCAACTCCGGCGAGGGGGGCGAGGAAGACGACCGGCTGGGGGACCCGGAGCGGTACTCCGCCATCAAGCAGGTGGCCTCCGGCCGCTTCGGGGTCACCAGCGCCTACCTGGTGAGCGCCAGAGAGATCCAGATCAAAATGGGGCAGGGGGCCAAGCCCGGCGAGGGCGGCCACCTGCCCGCCGGGAAAGTCTACCCATGGATCGCTTGGTGCCGCCACTCCACCCCCGGCGTCACCCTGATCTCTCCTCCGCCCCACCACGACATCTACTCCATCGAGGATCTGGCCCAACTGATCTATGATTTGAAGTGCGCCAACCGTCAGGCCCGCATCTCGGTGAAGCTGGTCAGCGAGGCGGGGGTGGGTACCGTCGCTGCCGGGGTGGCCAAGGCAGGGGCCCAGGTGATCCTCATCTCCGGCCACGACGGAGGCACCGGCGCGGCCCCTCGTACCTCCATCCACAACGCCGGTCTGCCCTGGGAGCTGGGTCTGGCGGAGGCCCACCAGAACCTGATCCAAAACGGCCTGCGGTCCCATGTGGTGCTGGAGACTGACGGCAAGCTCATGAGCGGCCGGGACGTGGCTATCGCCTGTATGCTGGGAGCGGAGGAGTTCGGCTTCGCCACCGCCCCTCTGGTCACTCTTGGCTGCGTCATGATGCGGGTGTGTAACCTGGACACCTGCCCCGTGGGGGTGGCCACTCAGAACCCGGAGCTGCGGAAACGGTTCACAGGCAAGCCGGAGTACGTGGTCAACTTCATGCGCTTCGTCGCCCGGGAACTACGGGAGCATATGGCCCGGCTTGGGGTGCGCACGGTGGACCAGCTGGTAGGCCGCACCGACCTGCTGCGGGTACGGAAGCCCGCCGTCAACCAGCGGGCGGCCACGGTGGACTTGTCCGCCATTCTGGACAGTGCTTACGCCGGCTGGCCAAAGACCCGCTTTGATCCGGCGGACGCCTATGACTTCCATCTGGAGGACACAGTGGATCTGCGGGTACTGGAACAGAAGCTGGGCGTCGCCCTTGAGAAAGGCGACCATAGGCGGCTGGAACTGGCGGTGTCCTCCACCGACCGGGCAGTGGGGACTATCCTTGGTTCGGATATCACTCTCCTCCACGGGGAGGCACTCCCCGACGACACCTTTGTGGTAAAGTGTACCGGCGGGGGAGGCCAGTCCTTCGGCGCCTTCCTGCCCCGCGGCCTCACCCTGGAGCTGGAGGGGGACGCCAACGACTACCTGGGCAAGGGCCTCTCCGGAGGGAGGATCATCGTCTATCCGCCCAAGGACAGCCCCTTTGACCCGGCAGAGAACATTCTGGTGGGCAACGTGGCCCTCTATGGAGCCACCTCCGGCCAGGCCTTTCTCAACGGCGTGACCGGGGAGCGGTTCTGCGTGCGCAACTCCGGCGCCGACGCGGTGGTGGAGGGAGTGGGGGACCACGGATGCGAGTATATGACCGGGGGCCGGGTGGTAATCCTGGGCCCCACGGGCCGCAATTTCGCCGCCGGCATGAGCGGTGGGATAGCGTATGTGCTGGACGAGGACCATGACCTGTACCTGCGGCTGAACAAGGAACTGGTGTCCATGGGCCCGGTCACGGAAGAGGGAGATATAGAAGCGCTGCGAGGCCTGATCCAGGCTCACGCAGAGGCCACCGGCTCCCCCAAAGCCGGACGAATTTTGGCCAATTTCGGAGCCTGGTTGCCTAAATTCAAGAAGATTTTGCCCCACGACTACGACCGGATGTTGCGTACCATCGCCTGGTACGAGGCCCAGGGTATGGGCCGGGTCCAGGCAGAGACGGAGGCGTTCTATGTCAACGCCAGAGGAAAGGGGGACTGACCGTGGGAAAGCCCACTGGATTTCTGGAATATGCCCGGCAGGGCAATCACTGCCAGCCACCGCTGGAGCGGGTGGCGTACTGGAACGAATTCCATCCCCGGCTGGGCCGGGAGGAGCGGCAACGGCAGGGGGCCCGGTGCATGGCCTGCGGCGTGCCCTTCTGTCAGTCAGGGGCGGTGTTGAACGGTATGGTCTCCGGCTGCCCACTGCACAATCTGGTGCCCGAGTGGAACGACCTGGTGTACCGCAGAAAGCTTGGCCGCGCTTTGGAGCGGCTACTGAAAACCAACGACTTCCCAGAGTTCACCGGCCGGGTGTGCCCCGCCTTGTGTGAGGCGGCCTGCACCTGCGGCCTAAACGGCCAGCCGGTGACGGTGAAGGACAACGAGCTGGGGATCATCGAGGAGGCCTGGGAGCAGGGACTCATGTCCCCTCGGCCGCCCGAGACCCGCACCGGTAGGACCGTGGCGGTGGTGGGCTCCGGCCCCGCCGGGCTCTCCTGCGCTCAAAGGCTTAACCGCCGAGGTCACAGCGTCACCGTGTTCGAGCGGGCCGACCGACCCGGCGGCCTGCTGATGTACGGCATCCCCAACATGAAGCTGGAAAAGTCGGTGGTCCAGCGGCGGCTGGATCTGATGGCGGCGGAGGGGATAGCCTTCCGCACCGGTGTGGACGCGGGCCGGGACGTGGGTCAGGAGGAGCTGAGAGAACAGTTTGACGCGGTGGTTCTCTGCTGCGGCGCGGCCCAGCCCCGAGATCTGGACGTACCAGGTCGGGCGGGAGTGGACGTCTGGTTTGCAGTGGACTTCCTGACAGGGGCAACCCGTGCCCTGCTGGATGGGACTTACTGTCCCTCTGCACAGGGCAAGGATGTGGTCATCGTAGGGGGCGGCGACACGGGCAACGACTGCGTGGGCACCTGCATCCGCCAGGGCTGTAAAAGCGTTACCCAGTTGGAGATAATGCGTAAAGCCCCAGGCGCCCGCACCGCCAAGAACCCCTGGCCGGAGTGGCCGCGGGTGTGTAAAACAGACTACGGCCAAGAGGAGGCCATCGCCATCTTTGGTCATGACCCCAGGATCTACGAGACCACCGTCTCACACCTGCTTCGGGATGCGGAGGGGCACCTCACCGGGGTGGAGACCGTCCTGCTGGGGCCGGACCGCAAGCCTCTGACAGGAACGGAGAAACTGCTGCCCTGCCAACTGCTGCTTATCGCTGTCGGCTTCCTGGGCCCCCAGGACTATGTGCCGGAGGCCTTCGGACTGACGCGCACTCCCTGCTCCACTGTACAGACAGCGGAGGGGGGCTATTCCACCAACATCCCCGGCGTGTTCACCGCCGGGGACATGCGCCGGGGACAGTCCCTGGTGGTGTGGGCCATTCGGGAGGGCCGCGAAGCCGCCTGGGAAGTGGACAGGTACCTGATGGGACACGGCGAGTGGACCGAGCTCCCGCTGATTCAGACAGATTGAAAAACAGAAGGCCCGGTCGGTGCCCGCATTATGCAGCACTAGATAAGGATACATCGTGAACCAGGGGTTCATATCATTTTCTCTTAGCATAAGGCCACACCAATCTGCATATTTTAGGCGGAAAGCTTAGAGTACCAGGGGGTGTGGCTTTTCTATTTTCCCTAAAATTGACCAGATCAAAAAATGATATTTTCGAGGAATAAACACCCTTATAGAGGTTGTTTTCCAGAGTTTTCCGTGTTTCCCCGCTGTATTCCCTTTTAGCGCCCTATTTGCTCTCAAATAGGGCGCTAAAATTCGAAAAAATGATATACAAAAAACAGCGCGCCGGTTTGTTGGTTTTGTCAACCATCAGGCCGGC